>VFQM010000004.1_pt1 | contig 301494 bp, 270 predicted proteins | sample 3512391 | NCBI WGS metagenome assembly VFQM01 (sample SAMN10412369, study PRJNA504923) | tailings metagenome | isolation source: Replicate 1 from Balatoc abandoned mine | place: Philippines
TCACCCTCTGGAATATTTGATATCTAAAATATCAGTTGCCCATGCTGAGCGCACATGAAAAAGGGAGGCTTTTGCCTCCCTTCAAGTTCGATTAAATGAATCGATTAATCAAATTTTCGAAATACTCCTGCTTACCACTGAATTGGGTCGGCTCTCCTACTTCAAACGCATAGGTTCTTAGATCTTCCAAGGTCAACTTGCCTTCTTCGAAAGCTTTACCTTTTCCGGAATCGAAACTTGCATAGCGATTCTTTCTACGCTCTAGGTAATCCGACTTCTCCATGATATCTGCTGCAATGATCAACCCTCTCGCGAAAGCATCCATACTTCCGATGTGGGCTAAGAATAGATCATCCATGTCTGTAGAATTTCGTCTCACTTTCGCATCAAAGTTGACACCGCCACCCTGCAATCCACCTGCGGCTAGGATCACCAACATAGATTCTGCAAGCTCTTGAAGGTTCAAAGCAAACTGATCGGTATCCCAGCCATTTTGGTAGTCACCTCGGTTGGCATCGATCGATCCTAGCATGCCAGAGTCAGCAGCTACTTGCAACTCGTGCTGGAAAGTGTGTCCAGCCAAGGTTGCATGGTTTACTTCAATGTTAAGTTTGAAGTCTTTGTCCAAGCCAAAATGACGAAGGAAGCCAATTACAGTCTCCGAATCATAGTCATACTGATGCTTGGTAGGCTCCATCGGTTTTGGCTCGATGAAGAAGGTACCTTTGAAACCATTCTTTCTGGCATAGTCTCTAGCCATAGTCAAGAATCTAGCAAGGTGCTCTTTTTCACGCTTCATATCTGTATTGAGTAAGGACATGTAGCCCTCACGACCTCCCCAGAACACGTAATTCTCACCACCCAGCTTGATTGTTGCATCCAAGGCGTTTTTCACTTGAGTCCCTGCGAAAGCCAACACGTCAAAGTTCGGATTGGTAGAGGCACCGTTCATGTAGCGCGGATTGCTGAATACGTTTGCCGTGCCCCAGAGCAACTTCACACCAGATGCTTTTTGATGCTGAGCAGCATAATCCGTGATGATCTGCATACGCTTTTCGTATTCGGCTAGGCTTGGGCCTTCATCGATCAAGTCGATGTCGTGAAAGCAGTAGTAATCCACTCCAATTTTGGTAATGAATTCAAAAGCAGCATCCATTTTATCCTTTGCACGCTGAATGGGATCAGCCGCTGCATCCCATGGATGAACAATCGTACCTGGACCGAAAGGATCCCCACCAGTGCCACAGAAGGAATGCCAGTACGCAATGGCAAACTTGAAGTGTTCCTTCATGGTCTTTCCTGCTATCACACGGTTTTCATCATAAAAACGGAATGCAAGCGGATTGTCGCTTTCTCTTCCTTCAAACTGGATTTTACCGATGTTTGGAAAATAAGTCTTTGACATAGTCTTTTTGGGTTTTATAAAATAGGAAAATAGGTTTTGCCTTTATTGATATTAAGGTTTTGTTAATCCATTCGGTTTTTTACCAGTTCACTAAGACGCCTTTCCCAGTTGGCATAAACTTCTTCGTAAACTTCATAGAAGTTGGTATTTGGCTCCATAGTCTCCAGTAATTCCAAACCATCAAATGCCTGAGATTCGTTTTCGAAAATCCCAGCTCCAATACCAGCACCCCTAGCGGCACCTTGGGCTCCATCCGTATTATACAGCTCCAGATTTACTCTGTTCATATGGACAAACGTCTTTCGGAAAAGCGGGCTCAAAAACATGTTGGCATGACCAGCTTTGACTGTTTGAAGGTTCATTCCCATGTCTTTCATGATTCTGAATCCATACGTCAATGCTGATACGATCCCCTCCTGAGCTGATCTGACCACATGCTTTTTGTCATGCTTGAGCAAATCCAATCCAAGCAAATGAGCACCAACTGGCTTGTTTTTCATGATTCGCTCCACACCATTTCCAAAAGGAATAAATGTCAAACCTTCAGATCCGATCGGAGCGCTATTGCCTAGGGTATTCATTTCTTCGTAGGATATTCTTGAACCTCCCATGACTTTTTTCAGCCAGGAATTCAGAATTCCAGTGCCATTTACACAAAGTAACACACCGTAGGAAGGTTTTTTCTGTGAGTGGTTGACATGCACAAAGGTGTTGACTCGGGAATCAGGATCATAAAGCGGTGCATCGCAGACACCATACACCGTACCGGATGTACCCGCAGTAGTAGCAAGTTCACCTGGCTTGAGTACTTGCAGAGAAAATGCATTGTTTGGCTGATCTCCTGCCCGATAGGCAATAGGAACACCTGCTTCGATACCTGTTTCCTGTTCAGCCGCTGAAGAAACTTTTCCCTGCACAGAAAAAGAAGGAACCACTTCAGGAATCCACTCTTTGGCAATTCCCATAGAAGAAAGAAGCTTTTCACTCAACCCATTTTGCTTGAAATCCCAGAAAATTCCTTCCGACAAACCTGTCTCCGAAGTCATGATTTCACCGGTCAACTTCATTGCAATGAAGTCTCCAGGTAGCATGATCTTATGGATTTTTGCAGCGACCTCAGGTTGATTTTCTATCACCCAACGTAGCTTGGAAGCGGTAAAATTTCCCGGTGAATTAAGCAAATTAGGAAGGCAATAGTCCTTGCCCAAGTCGGCAAAAGCTTTCTCTCCTATCGCAACGGCACGGCTATCACACCAAATTATGGAAGGGCGAAGTACATTATGGTCTTTGTCCACACAGACCAAGCCATGCATTTGATAGGCGATGCCAATAGCTTTGAGTTCGCCTTTTTTGACTTCTGCCTTTTTCTGAACAAAGGAAATACACTCTTTCACATACTTCCACCACATCTCCGGGTCTTGCTCAGCCCATCCAGACTCTGGGGAATTGATGGGCATTTCCTCCTCAGGAAAAGCCTTTGAAACAATGGATTTACCTGTATCGGCATTCAAAAGGGAAGCCTTAACAGAAGAACTACCTATATCTAGGCCTAATAATAACTTTCTCATTTTACCAGAAAATCGTGTAAAGAGCTGCAATGATACCGGCTATCAAGATTGCACCAATCTTAAATCCAGTACTGGTTTTAAATAGGTCTGCATTGACGTCGATACTTTTTGGATGGTCTTTTCCTTTACCTTCTACGAGAGAAATAATTACCATCAATGCAGCCAAAATCAAAAAGACATAACCCATTCGGTCAATGAACGGCAGAGCAGGGAATACAATTTTCAAGACCACCGAAAGCGGAATACTCAAGGAAGCTCCTACCAAAGCGGCATTGGAAGTAGTCTTTTTCCAGAACACACCAAAGAAGAAAATGGCAAATACACCCGGACTGATAAATCCGGTGTACTCCTGAATAAACTGGAAGGCCTGATCCAACTGACCCAAAGCAGGTGCAACAATCGCTGCGATTACAAAAGCAACGATGGCCGTGATACGACCTACTTTCACTTGCTTGGCTTCAGAAGCATCTTTACCAAAATACTTGCTGTAAATATCCATGGTGAAAATGGTAGAAGTACTGTTTGCCATTGATGCCAAAGAAGATACAATTGCCGCGGTCAATGCTGCGAAAGCCAGTCCTTTAAGACCTGCAGGAAGTACCTGAAGCAAGGTTGGATAAGCACGGTCAGATTTGATTAGACCTGTCACCGGGTCTTTCATAGACTCGATGAAAGAAACATCCAATCCTTTATTTACAATAACCAAGGCCGCAATACCTGGAATTACCACGATCAAAGGCATCAAAAGCTTCAAGAAACCAGCGAAAATCATCCCCTTTTGTGCTTCGTCCAAGCTCTTAGCAGCCAAAGCTCGCTGGGTGATGTACTGATTAAAGCCCCAATAGCTCAAGTTGGTAATCCACATCCCCCCAACCAAAACAGATAACCCTGGCAAATCCAAATAGGCATCTCTGGTTCCGCCTTTTCCATCAGGAATCATCATTTCTCCTTGAGAAAGAATCATGGAAAAATGGCCTGGAACTTCTTTTCTCAACAGATTAAGTCCTTCCCAGGCATCCCCATTACCTACCATTCCTAGAGCAATGTATGTAGTAGCCAAACCACCCGCGATCAAGAACACCACCTGAATCACATCTGTCCAAGCCACTGCTTTCAATCCTCCATAAATAGAATATATCATTGCAAAAAGTGCCAGACCGATGATTCCATAAGTCAAAGGCACATTGAGGATGGTATTCAAACTAAGCGCGCCTAGGTAAAGCACTGAAGTCAAGTTTACAAAAACGTAAAGGAGAAGCCAGAATACCGCCATGGTAGTTCTTACTCGGGTATCATATCGATCCAAAAGGAAGCCTGGCATGGTGTAAATACCCTTTTTGATATAAACCGGTAAAAAGAAAATCGCTACCACCAGCAAGGTAGCCGCAGCCATCCACTCATAGGTGGAGATCGCCAGTCCAAGTGCAAAACCGGAACCTGACATCCCGATAAATTGCTCCGCAGAAATATTGGAAGCAATCAAGGAGGCACCGACAGCCCACCAAGGAAGGGCCTTACTGGCAAGGAAGTAATCTGATGAGTTTTTGACGTGGCCTTTCTTCTCACGGGAAACGAAGATTCCCATTCCGATGATCAGAAAACAGTAGCCAAAGAATACGAGTAGGTCAATGGGTTCTAAGAGCATACACTAAGGTTGATTGAGGTTTTTGGGTAATGAGTAAGGTTGTTAGTTTAAATTTTACATTTTAAGGTCGATAAATATAAGGGATTGCATCAAACTGAGAATATCCGAAACTTTTATTAGGATGATTAATCGAAAATTTGTTGAATAAATCGAACAGGCTCAGTAGAAAATTTGGATGAACCGATTGATTCCAAATAACTAATCCCTGTGACATTGGAAGTCCAGACTTTTTCGGCAGCTAGCAAAGCCTCTAATGGAAATTCACCCTCGGATATTGAAACTCCGGCATGAGCCAATTTTTCAATAATCACTGCCCGAGATACACCTGCTATACAACCACAGGAAAGGCTCGGTGTAAAGATCTGCCCGTTTTTCTCCCAAAAAATAGTCGAAGCTCCTGCCTCCGAAACCATGCCCCGCTGATCCAACAAAATAATTTCATCCCAGCCATTTTGCTGCCTTTCCAAGCCTGCTAAAACATATGGTATTGCATTCAGGGTCTTGCAAGGACTCCATTTAGAAAAGGTCAGTCTCACCTGATCAGAAATTCCAGCCTTTTCTTTTTTTACTGGAGCTGGTAAGAAGGATTCAACAGACAGTATTTGAACCGAGTCTTTTTCAAGTGGTGTATATTTTCCAAGCCCTGCTCTAAAAATAGTCCATCTGACACGAAGCTTTTTACCTTTAAAATGATGACTTAAAAAGTCTTTAATTCCCTCAAAATCAATTTGATCTTTTGAAATCCCTAAGGTAGTCAAACCTAAAAACAACCGGTTTTGATGTTCTTTTTCAAACCTAATCTGATGCCCGTCATAAACCATCGTTTCAAAAACACCATCGCCAAAATTGATCCCTCTGTTTGGAATTGAAAAAGTATGCTGGGCTAACCAAGTTTGAGTTTTGGGATTAAAAACAAAAGTTGTATCAGTATCGCCCATGTTAGTGTACGTTATCGGTCAGATTAAAATTATGTTCTTGAGAATGGGTGTTAAAATAGATCAACAAACCATCGAATAGGGCCGAAAAATACCGATAGATTCCAAAAAATGAAGTAATCTTGAAGTTCAAATTGACTTAGCATTATAATTGGGCATTTAGGACCTATGGCAAACAAAAGCAGCGTATTTGACATGATAGGACCGGTGATGATCGGACCTTCATCCTCTCATACAGCCGGAGTAGTTAGAATCGCGAGAGCAGCCATTCGAATACTTGGAGTCATTCCCGACGAAGCCACTGTTACTTTTTATAATTCTTTTGCCAGAACTTATGAGGGTCACGGTAGCGATCGGGCCATTCTTGGAGGTTTAATGGATTTTAAAACAGATGATGCACGAATAAAAAATGCCTTGGAGCTGGCAGCTAATTCAAACTTGAAATACACCTTCAAATCTATCGGTAACTCTTCCATTCATCATCCCAACACCATTAAGCTCAACCTTAAAAAAGATGGAAAATCCATCGAAGTGGTAGGAGAAAGTCTGGGAGGAGGAGTAATTAACATTGCTGAGGTTGATGGATTTGTGGCTAATTTCTCAGCCCAAGCTCATACCCTAATTATCAAGGCAGACGACGTATCTGGAGCAATCGCTTTTATTTCAAGCGTAATTGCACAAGAAAAAACAAACATCGCTACCATGTCTGTATCTAGAAAAGGCAAAAATGACTTGGCTTGTCATGTCATTGAAATGGACTCCGGCATCCGAGAAATTACTACCTCCTATCTAAAATCCCTTCCTTGGGTAAAAGAGTTAATTTACATTCCATACATCGATCTTTAACCCTTACATAAACCAACTGACTCAAAAATGAAAAAACTTTTTACCCTGTTGTTTTTTGGCCTCTTTTGGATCCAACAGACTCATTCACAAACCAATGTTCCGGCAGGTCCATTGGATTTGGAGACCTGTGTGGCTGTGGCCATCGAAAACAACCTTACACTCAAAAGAACTGAGCTAAACCAACAAATCACGGAAGCTAGCCTGCTGGAAAGCCAAGGCCGAAGATTGCCAACCTTGACTGCTGGTGCGAGTTCAGGCTATCGATGGGGTCGATCCATCAACCCGGTGACCAACCTCTTCGAAACCCGTAGAATCGGAAACGTCAACCTTTTTGGAAATACGGGTGCTCCGATTTTCCAAGGAATGAGAATAAACAACAGCATTGCTCAAGCCAAAACCAATTTAGAGTCTGGAATGTACACGGTTGAGGCTACAAGAAATGACATCACATTGAATGTGATTAACCTTTTTATAGATGTCGTATTTAACCGAGAGCAAGTGAAAATCGCTGAAAATCAGCTTAAAACTACCACGGAGCAATTGGCAAGAACCAAAAAGCTGGTTGAAGCCGGTTCTCTCCCACTTTCAGATCAGCTTGATCTCCAGTCTCAAAATGCAACCAATGAACTTAATTTGATCAATGCCAAAAACGGACTTCGATCAGCTAAATTGAGTTTGGCTCAGGCCCTGCAGATTCCGTTTACAGAGAGCTTTGACGTCGTTGAGCCAGAATATGAAGTGAGCCAAGCCATCATGGCAGACGAAACTCCAGCTGAGATATTTGAAATAGCCGTCAAACTTATGCCTCAAATCAAAGCTGCTGAAGCTGAGGTTAAAAGTGCAGATTATGGAGTGAAAATCGCCAAGGGCGCTTTCTACCCAACGCTTGACGCGGGCATTTCTGCCTTTTCCAACTACGTAGATCAAGCATTTATTCCTGGATCAAGAGAAATCATCCCCTTCAAAACACAAGTTGACAACAACTTTTCCCAGTCAGGAAACCTAAGTTTAAACATTCCAATTTTCACCCGCTTCAGCAACAAAGCCAACCTCCAGCGTGCTCGAGTGCAGCAGCAATTGGCTGAGGTATCCGAATTGGAAGCAAAAAACAAACTAAGACAGGATATTGAAACCGCATACAACTCAGCCTTTTCTGCGGAGCAGTCCTATCAAGCTTCTCTGATTCGGGTGAAAAGTCTGGAAGAAACTTTCCGAATTGCCCAGCAGCGATTTGACTTAGGAGCAATCAACTCAGTGGATTTCCAAGTTACCCAAAACAACCTGTTCAATGCTCAGGCTGATTTAATTAACGCTAAATACACCTACATTTTCAGAATCAAGGTCCTTGATTTCTATTTAGGAAACCCTATCAACCTTAACTAAACCATGGCTACTAAAAAGTCTAACAAACTACTCTATTACCTACTCGGAGCAGTAGGTTTGATCATTGTTTTTGCCATCATTGGCCGATCTGCAGGCTGGATTGGCGGTGCAAAAGAAACCGAAGTAGAATTTGCCACCGTCAAAAAAACATCAATCGTTGAGAAAGTCAGTGCTTCAGGTGAAATACAGCCTGAAGTGGAAGTAAAACTTTCTCCTGACGTAGCAGGTGAAATCATCGAACTGAATGTACAGGAAGGTGACTCTGTTGAAATGGGCAGATTGTTGGTTAAAATCAGACCTGACAATTTCATCTCTGCATTGGATAGAACACGAGCCAACTTGAATCAGCAGATGGCCAACCTTGCTCAATCAAAGGCAAGTCTTCAGCGTGCGGAAGCTCAGTTTACCCGATCTGAGTTGGATTTCAAAAGACAAAAGACACTCCACGACTCAAAAGCTATTTCCGATGCAGACTATGAGCAGGCTGTAGCCAACTATATCACAGCACAAAAAGATCTGGAAGCTGCTAAGCAAAGTGTTGTTGCAGCTGAATTTATCGTAAAGAGCTCCCAAGCATCCGTAAGTGAGGCTTCTGAAAATCTTCGACTGACCAATGTAAATTCTCCTGTGTCAGGAATTGTATCCAGTTTGAAAGTTGAGCAAGGCGAACGTGTGGTGGGTACTCAGCAAATGGCGGGTACTGAGATGATGACCATTGCAGACCTTTCAAGAATGGAAGTGAGAGTAGATGTCAATGAAAATGACATTGTCAGACTTTCTTTGGGTGATACTACGCTGATCGATGTAGATGCCTATTCTGCGACTGGAAAAAAATTCAAAGGAATTGTAACCAGCATTGCAAATACAGCCAATACCAAGGCCTCTGCCGATGCAGTGACCGAGTTCAAAGTCAAAATCAGGATTCTGAATGAATCCTATCAAGACCTTGTAAAAGCTGGAAACAAATATCCTTTCCGTCCGGGTATGACTGCATCGGTAGAGATCATGACCAATGCTAAAAATGACGCTGTGGCGATTCCTCTTTCTGCAGTGACTACCAGAGAAACTCACCAAGACACCCTTTCAGGCGGCACAACTAAATCAAAAGAAATTGTTTTTGTAAGTGAAAACGGAGAAGCAAAAGTCCGTGTGGTTAAAACTGGAATCTCGGATTACGAAAACATTGAAATTCTTGAAGGTTTGAAAGAGGGTGATGAAGTCATCTCAGGTCCTTATTTCGTAGTAAGCAAGCAGCTTAAAGAAGGTGACAAAGTGAAAAAAGCTAGTGCAGTGAAGCCAGAAGAAAAAGAAGAGGAAGAAAAATAACCCTCTCACTATTTCACTGAAATCCCCATCCAGATTGAATTGGATGGGGATTTTTTGTTTTAGTCCGATAAGATTGATTTCACTTTGCCACCGGAAGTGTCCTCACTCACGGTTCTAATAAAAATTTAGGAGTTAATGAATTATATAAAAAAGTTATCCTTCAAAGCACAATAAGTGACGAAATCATAACACAAAGACCTCTTCCTTAGGATTTAGAATCTGGGTTGGTTGCTCCTATTTCCAAGTATACCTTACCCCAAAAAATCCTCTGATGCCCTGATTTGGAGCAAACATATAAGTCGGGTCAAAAGTAAGTGCATTGGGATTTTCAGGAGTGGGGAGCACATTACCAGATCCATCAAAAGTCACTCCTCGATCAAAAGGATCAAAGGCTCTGGCAATGCTATTGGCAGGCGGAATGTAATTGAGTAGGTTTTTTACCCCACCATAGATTTCCCATTTTTCTCCAAATCCTTTGGTAATCTGAATATTCTGAAGGCTCCACCAAGTCGAATATTCCGGACGGTTATCCAACTCTCCCAACAAAGGCAGACGCATAGGACTGTACACATTTCCGGTGTAATCAATCGTCAACTCCAGAGGATGGATATGATATCCAACTGTCCAAACTCCAGAAAAACGCTCAGTAAATAACTGTCGCTGTCTGACTCCATTTTCTTCCAAGGAGACATCCATCAGTGTCACTCCAGCTAAAATCTTAAATCCATTAGCCCACAATCCGTCAAAATTGAAACTCACCCCCTGACTTCTGGAAGTGCCATCGAGATTGGCATAAATGATCTGATTGGGATTGGTCTCGTAGTCTGGGATGATCTGATTAGAAAATTGGGTGTAAAAGACACTTCCTTCCAGCCCAAAATAATTGCCTTTGTCGCTGTAGATCTTCTTGACCAGATTGGTGTTGACATTCCAGCTTCTCTCCGGGTCCAATTCTTCCTCAAAAACCACCTGTCTCGCTCCAGTTAGGGCGGCATGATCTTCGGTAAACACATTGGCCACTCTAAACCCATTTCCAATGGAAGTTCTCCAAATCAAAGACTTGTCCTCTGAGCTGATTTTGTAATTCAGTCGAGGTGACCAGATCGATCCATGAACCGTGTTGTAATCGTATCGGATTCCTCCCAAAAGGCTTTGAGTCGGTGTCAGTTTCAATTCATTTTGAAAAAATAACCCTGGCAGGTGAGTGACAAAAGGCGAATTTCCCGATCCATTGCTTTCGGCAGTGGCCGGTGTGCTGTCATCGTAATAGGTCAAACGATAAGCCGCTCCAAAGAGGAGCTGATTTTTCCCCAAAAGCTTATTCCAAGTCAACTGACCAAAACCAATTCGCTGGTCAGCGCCATAAAATACATTCCCGTAATATGAATCCTGATTATGCCCATTTGCCGAAAACTGAAAATTAAGCTGCTCCTTCACCGGAAGCTGGTAATTTCCAAATAGCTCCCAACGGTTTGTTCGGATACTTTCGCCATAAATCACATCACCTCCCCTAAATGCCTGAGTCCAGCCCATCTCACCTCCCCAACGATCTTCGGTGATATAGCGACCTGCAAGTGAAAGAATATTGCCTCTTTTTTGGGTGATTTGTAGCTTTTGAAAAAGAGAAAAGCGCTTCTGAAGCGTCAGATCGGTCATTCCATCCTGATTATTGTCTATTGGAGTATCGTACCAAAAGGTATTCACTCCGGTGAGCGATTGGATATTTTTTCCGAAGGAAGACTTGATCCCCAAATCCAGATTCAGTTCTCCCCAACTAGTCCCAAAAGCATCCAAGGAAACCAAAGGTGCTGTTTCAGGTCTTTTGGTGATGATATTGATCAAACCTGCCACCGCCTCCGAACCATACAAGGTAGAGGCAGGCCCCTTGACCACTTCTACCCGATCAATCAAGGCCTGAGGAATTCCCGAAAGTCCATAGACCGTTGCCAACCCGCTTACGATCGGCATTCCATCAATCAAAATCATGGTATACGGTCCCGCCAACCCATTGATTTGGATATCACCGGTATTGCAGATGTTACAGTTGACTTGGGGTCTTACGCCGTTGATATTCTGGAAGGATTCAAAAAGAGAAGGCGCCGGATTGGATCTGAAAAAGGAACTTTTATACACCTCCACCGGCACAGGGCTATCCAATCTGGATACTTCCTGTAGCGTCCCACTGACCACCACTTCGTCCAACTGAGTATCCAAAGGATTCAAGGAAAACTGTAAATCTCCGCTGGTATCGGTCAATTCCTTTACCAAAGTCTGGTATCCCAAGAGTGAAATCTGAAGCGTAAGAGGTCCATTTTTAGAAACCTCGATCTGAAATCGACCTAGGCTATCCGTAACCGCACCTTGATTGGTTTCCTTTACCATCACATTGGCGAACTCTAATAGAGCCCCTTTGGAAGAAAGGATTTTCCCCGACAGTTTCTGCTGGGCTAAAAGTTCGGAAGTGCCAAAAAGGAAGAAAACACAGATGAGAAAGAAACTAACTGCTTTGGGAGCCTTGATGAAGTTCAAGCAAAAAGATAAGTCTCTCCATGCAGCAAGCGATTGAAAACCTATAATCTGTAGACTTCGAAGATTCATAATTCGAGATTAGATTTACAAAAATACATTGTTAGACTAATCTAACAAATTTGTTTTTCTTATAAAAGCCATTTTAATTTGAAATGAATTGAAAAAATATGGCTTCAAGTACCGAAGAAAACTACCTCAAGTCCCTCTACAACCTGGCAAACACGAATGGAGAAGTAAACCTTTCTGAATTGGCAGCAAGCCTTCAGGTAAGTCTTCCCACGGCAAACAGTATGGTGAAATCCCTCCAAAAGAGCGGTTGGGTAGTATATGAAAAATATAAGCCGGTGACATTAACCATAGAAGGACAAAAAACTGCTGCCCTCATCATCCGCAAGCATCGACTTATGGAGATGTTTTTGGTAAAGGTCATGAACTTCGGCTGGGAAGAAGTCCATGAAGTGGCCGAACAGATCGAGCATATTCAGGCGCCTAAATTTTTTGAGCGGATGGATCAGATGTTGGGTTTTCCGACCGTAGATCCACATGGTTCACCGATTCCAGATCCACAGGGAAAAGTCACCCCCCTTTCCTATACCTCGCTTTCCCTTTCAAAAGCAGGTCAAAAAGTTCAGCTGGCAGCTTTGACCAACTCATCAAGTGAATTTTTAGAATTTCTCAACAGTCGAAATCTTTCCCTTGGCATACAATTGAACATTCTTTCCAAAGAATCTTATGACCAAAGCATGGTCGTTTCCTATGCAGGTCATCCATCAGAAACACTCAGCGAAAAAGTTTGTGAACGTTTGCTAGTGAGGGTTTTGGAGTAAAGGCCATACCCATAATTATCGGGCTTAAACCTTGTATAGATAAGCCAGTTGTAAAATTACAATTTCGGTAATTCACCTGTTTTGTCCTCAAGCTAACTTTGGATACTCTTATTTCATTCGTCTATGAGCACTTTCAAAAATATCCTCATCCTAGCATTCACTGCCTTTTTGCCACTTCTAGCCTCTGCGCAGGATCGTGTCACGGGCAAAACCTTCACTACACGTTCGGAAGTCATCGCACAAAACGGCATGGTCGCCACCGCCCAACCCCTAGCTACACAAGTAGCTTTGGACATCCTTAAAAAAGGGGGAACAGCCATGGATGCGGCCATCGCTGCCAATGCCATGTTGGGATTGGTGGAACCTAATGGCTGCGGAATAGGAGGAGATGTCTTTGCGATCATTTGGGATGCTAAAACCAAAAAACTCTATGGGTTCAACGGAAGTGGCCGCGCTCCAGAGCTGCTGACCATGGATGTTTTCAAGGAAAAAGGATTAAACACAGTTCCCTTACTTGGACCTCTTCCCATTTCTGTTCCGGGTTGTGTGGACGGCTGGTTTGAGATGCACAAGCGCTTTGGGAAGCTCAGCATGCAAGAAATCCTTCAGCCTTCCATCGATTATGCCAACAATGGCTTTCCGGTCACAGAAGTGATTGCTTGGCAAATGGACCACATGTGGCCTGAGATGCAGAACATTCCTGGTTTCCGAAACACCTTCATGCCCAATGGCAAAAACACGCCTCGAAAAGGTGAAGTATTCAAAAATCCGGACTTAGGTAGAACCTACTCTTTGATCGCCAAAGAAGGCAGATCGGCTTTTTACGAAGGAGAAATCGCACGAACCATCGACCGATTTATGAAAGCCAACGGAGGATATCTCCGCTATGAAGATCTGAAAAAACATACTTCCGAGTGGGTCGATCCTGTAAGTACCAATTACCGAGGCTACGACGTCTGGGAACTCCCTCCAAATGGACAAGGTATCGCGGTGCTTCAAATGCTCAATATCCTGGAAGGCTACGACATCAAATCTATGGGCTTCGGCAGTGCGGAGTACCTTCATGTACTGACAGAGGCAAAAAAATTAGCTTTTGAGGATCGGGCAAAATTCTTTGCAGATCCTGCTTTTAACCAGATACCCGTCGAAAAATTGATTTCCAAGGCGTATGCTGCTGAACGCAGAAATCTCATTGACCCCAACAAAGCTGCAGTGGCCTACCCTGCTGGTGAGATCGAAAAAGGAAACACCACTTACTTAACGGTAGCCGATAAAGAAGGAAATATGGTTTCCTTTATTCAAAGCATTTACGATGAGTTTGGCTCGGGGATGGTGCCGGATGGCTTGGGCTTTGTGCTTCAAAATCGCGGACAACAGTTTAATGTCCAAGATCCTAACCACTGGAATTCACTGGCAAGAGGAAAGCGTCCATTTCACACCATCATTCCGGCTTTTATCACTAAAGACGGCGAGCCTTTGATCAGTTTTGGCTTAATGGGAGGCTCGGTGCAGCCTCAGGGTCACACCCAGATTGTGGTCAATTTGGTTGATTTCGGAATGAACCTGCAGGAAGCAGGAGATGCACCTCGAATGAGACACAACGGATCTTCAGAACCTACAGGTTCGAAAATGACCAATGGAGGCTCGCTTAACCTGGAAAGCGGATTTTCCTACGAGGTCATCCGAAAACTCAAAGAAATGGGCCATCGGGTAGAATACACCGTTGGACACTATGGAGGCTACCAAGCGATCTTTTATGACAAGGTCAACAAAGTATACATTGGTGCCTCGGAATCCAGAAAAGACGGGCAGGCAGCGGGTTATTAAGATTTTCTAGAAGTATTCATTTAGATTATTCTTAAATAAAACACTAGAATAGCTACAGACCTTTACTCCCAAAAGATTACCCTTTCTGAATCTCGTCTCCGAAAATCTCTTTGACTACCCAGCCTTTGCCCCATTCCTCTTGTTCTTTTTCAGACCAGAGTTCTGGGAAAAAGATCACTTTCTGAAAACGTGGAGGAAGGTATTTCTGCCAGTTGGTACCACCGGTGGCAGCAATATCCACAGGGTCTCTTTGTAAGTAACGAACGGCAGATTTATAATGAGCTAATGGCCAAAAAACATTGGCTTTAAGGTCGAATTGCCGCATCAGTTCGGTCATTTCCTTGGATGGATTTTCGAGTTCCATGTACTTCTGCCAGAGGTTTTTTCGACGATACGACTCGATCAATTCAATCAGGTTCTTACCATATTTGGCCTCGAAGTTTTTCAGGGTTAACGTTTTTTGACCTGTAGCCAACTCTATCGCTCCCTGCTGCCAGTACAAATGTGCAAATAGGTCATCTGATGGGCTATGGTAATCAAATTCAGCTCTTTTGCTCAGGGTAATCAGATTAAAAGCATCCGTAGCCATCAATTCAATTTCCCGGAATTGAGCACTTTGAAACCCAGAGGAAGGAAGTAATGACATCCGGAATTTGAGAAACTGCTCTTTTTCCATCCCTTTCCACATCATGGCAAACGAGCTGATCAGATGATCAAAGTACATGAGAATGCGCTCCAATCGTGCTTGAAAAAACTCTTCAGTAACCGGACTTTGATCCGCGATTTGCTCCATCTCAGAGATGATCAACTTGAAGTACAGCTCTGTGATCTGGTGATATATGATGAAGATCTTTTCGTCTTTAAAGCTGGTTTTGGGCTGCTGCAAGGACAAAAGTGTATCAAGATTGATGTATTCCCAATAGGTCAAGTAATCGGCATACAGAAGGCCTTCGAGGTAAGAAAGCATGTCCTGGCCTGAAGCTTTGAATTTTTCCTGAAGCTGTTGGATTTTCTCTAAAATCTTTGGGTCAAATTGGGTTTCGTTCATGGGAATTTTTAATCAAAAAGGTAGTTTTTTCAGCGCCTTTCTCCTTAATTTCGAGGTATCAGTGCGGTCTTGATGCCGACAAAATTGACTTATTCCCAATTATAAACCAAATATTCTATGGAGGTTGCAGCGATCCAAAAATCCCTAAAACAGGATCTTTTTGAAGGGGTGGATTTTCTTGACATTGATGACTTGCTTACGGAAGAGCAGATTCTAATCCGATCTTCAATTCGGGATTTTGTAAAAAAGGAAATCTCTCCATACATCGAAGATTGGGCTCAAAAGGCACATTTCCCCTATGAGATCGTGAAGAAGTTTGGCGAGGTTGGCGCATTTGGCCCTCAGCTTCCGGTAGAATATGGCTGTGGGGGTCTGGATTACATTTCCTATGGGTTGATAATGCAGGAGATCGAGCGGGGTGACTCGGGCATGAGATCTACCGCTTCCGTTCAGGGTTCCTTGGTTATGTATCCGATTTACAAATTTGGTACGGAGGAGCAGCGCAAAAAGTACCTCCCTAAGCTAGCTTCTGGTGAGCTATTGGGTTGCTTTGGTCTGACAGAACCCGATCATGGTTCTAATCCGAGTGGGATGGTGACCAACTTCAAAGATATGGGTGACCACTATTTGTTGAATGGCGCCAAAATGTGGATTTCTAACTCTCCAAAAGCAGATATCGCTGTGGTATGGGCAAAAAATGAGGAGGGCAGAATCCATGGCTTGATTGTGGAGCGAGGAATGGAAGGCTTTTCCACTCCTGAGACGCACAACAAATGGTCTCTTCGCGCTTCCTGCACAGGAGAATTAGTATTTGACAATGTAAAAGTTCCAAAGGAAAACCTCCTTCCTGGCAAATCAGGTCTTGGTGCTCCAATGATGTGCTTAGACTCAGCCCGCTTCGGAATTGCTTGGGGCGCTATCGGTGCTGCGATGGACTGCTATGAATCTGCACGTCGCTATGCTGCTGAGCGTATCCAGTTTGGCAAGCCTATCGGAGCTTTTCAGCTCACACAAAAGAAGCTTTCCGAAATGCTCACCGAAATCACTAAGGCGCAGCTTTTGGCTTGGAAAGTGGGCAAGATGATGAATGAGGGAAAAGCGAAAACGGTTCATATCTCCATGGCCAAGCGAAACAATGTGGAAATGGCACTGAATATTGCGAGAGAAGCAAGACAAATTCACGGAGGAATGGGAATTACCGGCGAATACCCAATTATGCGACACATGATGAACCTAGAGTCGGTCATCACCTACGAGGGAACTCACGATATCCACCTACTAATCTTAGGAAATGAAATAACTGGTATTCAGGCTTTCAAATAAAAAAATCCCGGTCCTAAAGGCCGGGATTTTTGTTGATTCTTGCTTACTGATTTTTTCCCTTGATAAAAAGGGGATCAAAACAGCATCCCTGCAATGGTCGCTGTCATCAAACAAGCCAATGATGCCGCCATCAATGATTTTAAACCAAGCCTGCTGAGATTTCCTTGCTGATTTGGCGCGATGATGGAGATACCTCCTAGTTGAATTGCGATCGAACTGAAATTAGAAAAACCGCAAAGTGCATAGGTCGCAATTACAACTGATTTTTCACTTATCGAAGCAGCTTGCTTCATATCAGCCAAGCTTAGATAAGCAACAAATTCGTTGATGACTGTCTTTTGTCCTAAAAGGCTACCTACCTGTAGGGTATCCACCCATTCTACTCCGATCACCCAAGCAAAAACCCGAAAGATCTGTCCAAAAATATATTCCAGTGAAAACCCTTTAAACTGTCCGCTTGTAGAGCTTTCTACCCAAGCATTTAGCCCTGTCACCTCACCAATAAGACCACTGAGTCCATAATTTACCGCAGCAATCACTGCAATAAATGCGAGCAACATGCCTCCTACATTGAGAGATAACTTTAGCCCTTCCGCTGCTCCAATAGACATGGCATCAATAAGGTTAACGCCCATTGCCTCTTTATTTACCTCCAATTTATCTTGAACGATTTCTTTATCGGTCTCTGGAATGAAAATTTTTGAAAGCACGATTGCGGCCGGTGCGTTCATAATAGAAGCTCCCAAAAGATAAGCAGCAAACTTGCTTTGCTCCTCTAAGCTATCACCTCCCAGAAAAGCCACATATCCTGCCAACACACCTCCCGCGATTGTCGCCATTCCTCCTGTCATCAAGCACATTAGCTCTGATTTACTCATTTGAGGAATAAATGGTCTAACCAAAAGTGGAGCTTCTGTCTGTCCGAGGAAAATATTTCCAGCTGCAGAAAGCGACTCAGGACCGGAAAGCCTCATCGTTCGAGCCATCACCCAAGCAATTCCATATACGATCTTTTGCAAAATCCCCAAGTAATACAAACCTGAAGACACTGTAGAAAAGAAAATGATAGTAGGCAAAACCTTGAAGGCAAAAATGAATCCAAAGCTATCCCCGGCAAGATCACCGAAAATAAACCGAGCACCGGCTTCACTAAAGCTTAGAAACTTTACAAAACCCTCTGAAAGAAGTTGAAATCCGTCTTTGACAAACTCCACCTTGGTGATCAAAAATCCAAAGACCAATTGAAGCGTGATGCCGATGATGACTAATCGCCAGTCAATTTTTTTACGATTGGATGAAAAAATAAAAGCCACCAATACAATGACGGCCAAACCTAGGGCTCCTCTTAAATACTCCATGCAAGTTTATTGAAACGAGGGCTAAAAATAGGCCAATCTTGGGCAAGAAAAAAGCCCTGAAAAAATTCAGGGCTTTGTTATCAGTTTCTTTTATTTATCTCATCCCGGATTCGGGCTGCTTTTTCATAATCCTCATTGTTAATCGCCTTTTCCAAGAGCTGATTTAACTTATCCAGACTATAATCTTTTAGAGAACTTTCCTTGCTTGAAGACTGCTTTGTAGCAACTGGTTTAGCAGATGACTTGGCTTCCTCCTTTTTTTCATCTTCCGAAAATTCAAGACCTGCCTCGGCCATAACCTTTTCAGCACAGAAAATAGCTGCACCAAACCGGACAGCAATCGCAATCGCGTCTGAAGGACGACTGTCAATTTCGACTTCGGTCAAGCTATTTTTACAATGAATCTTGGCATAAAACACACCTTCTTTCATATCTGAAATGACAATTCTGTCAATTTCAAATTGAAAGCTATCTGCAAACGACTTGAACAAATCATGAGTCATTGGCCGATTTGGAATGATTTTCTCGATCTCAATTGCAATAGCCTGCGCTTCAAACATTCCGATCACGATAGGCAATCTTCTTATTCCATCCACCTCACCCATGACCAGGGTAAATGAGCCTGATTGAGAATGATTGGACGAAAGTCCCAAGATTTCCAGTTCGACCAGCTTTTTCACAAAAATTAAAGTTCTGCTTTAAGTGCTTGAGTAAGTTTAGGTAGTACCTCAAAAGCGTCTCCAACTATCCCGTAATCCGCGGCTTTGAAAAATGGCGCTTCTGGATCTTTATTGATCACCACGATGCATTTTGAGGAATTAACCCCTGCAAGATGTTGAATCGCACCTGAAATTCCTACAGCAATGTATAAACTAGGTGCAACTTTTACTCCTGTTTGGCCTACGTGCTCGTGATGAGGTCTCCATCCAATATCGGATACTGGCTTTGAACAACCCGTCGCTGCTCCCAGAGTTTTGGCTAGGTCTTCAATCATTCCCCAGTTTTCAGGCCCTTTCATGCCTCGTCCACCAGAAACCACAATATCTGCTTCAGGTAATAAAACTTCTCCTGTTGCTCTTTCGGAAGAAACAATCTTTGAAGCGAAATCAGAATCAGGAATAGTAATAGCAAATGATTCTACCGCAGCATCGGCACCATCTTCTTTGAGGTCTACGGCATTCTTCTTCACCGCCAAGATTTTATTTTCAGTTGTTACAGTCGTTTCAGCGAATGCTTTTCCGGTGTAAATGCTTCTTTTGACCACGTAGGAAGATCCAATAGTCGGCAATTCCACTACATTCGAAACCAAACCTGCATGAAGCTTGATGGCTAATCGGGCTGCTACTGCATCACCCAAAGATGACTTTGCTAAAACCAATGTTTTGGCCCCAACTGCCGCAAAAGCTTGAGCTACTGCCGAAGCATGCGCTTGAATGACACCTGCATTTAATCGCTCGTCTGATGAATGAAGTACTTTGGCAGCACCTGCTTTACCCACAGCGGCAAGTTCTGTAGAATTTACGGTACCTAACGCCACAGCTACTACATCACCTTCACCAGTTTTTGCAGACAGAGCGCTTGCAAAAGAAACAGCCTCAAGGCTCGTCTTTTTCACTTTACCTTCTGCATGTTCTATATATACCAAGATTGACATATTCTATTGAATTAAAATAAGTTAAACGAAATAGATTAAAGTACTTTGGCTTCGTTTTTCAGCAACTTCACCAGTTCAGACACTTGGTCTTTGTCTACCAATTTCACCGCTCCTTTGGCAGGTGGTAACTGATAGCCGGTGGCTTCAGCCTGAGTCGTTTGGGAAACAGGATCTACTACAGTCAAAGGTTTAGTACGGGCAGACATGATCCCACGCATGTTTGGAATTTTCCATTCTGCAATTGGTTCCTGACAACCTGCAATCAACGGAAGTTGTGCTTCCAAGTATTCCTTTCCACCTTCTATTTCTCTGGCCATTTTTACGGTAGTACCCTCTAAGTCCAGTTTCATAACTGGAGAGAAAGAAGGCATACCGAGAAGTTCACCAACCATTCCGTGAACCATACCCCCGTTGAAATCGATGGATTCTCGGCCCATCAAAATCAAATCATACCCACCTGCTTTTGCATAGTGTGCAATTTGGGTAGCCACAAAAAAAGAATCCTTGGGGAAACTATTAACACGGATAGCATCGTCTGCGCCGATAGCCAAAGCTTTTCGCAACGTAGGTTCGGTCTCAGCCTCACCTACATTCAGAGCGGTCAAGGTACCTCCCGTCTGATCACGAAGCTCTACCGCACGGGCCAAGGCATAGTCATCATAGGGACCGATAATAAACTGAACTCCCGTAGTGTCAAACTTGGTATTGTTGGCAGTAAATTGAATCTTGGAAGTCGTATCCGGTACGTGTGTGATACAAACAAGAATCTTCATTGGTTTAGAGTTAGATTATTTTAGATTTATTTCGCGTGAAAATAACAGGCAAAGCCTAATTAAAAAAACAATTCATGAGCTATTTGGACAGGATTCAACTGCTGAGAACTTACATTTTGGAAGAACCTGAAAACCCTTTTAATTACTATGCGCTGGGCTTGGAACTAAGAGAAAAAGATCCTTTGGAAGCAGGCAAAATGTTTGATTTCGTATTGGAAAAATTCCCGAATTATCTACCCGTTTATTTTCCATCTGCACACTTTTTCTTTGAATTGAATGAATTGGAAAAGGCGAAGAAAATCTTCGAAACAGGTATTGATTTGGCAGTGAACGCGAAAGAGGAAAAAGCACTTAAAGAATTACGCAACGCTTATCAAAACTTCTTATTCGAAACAGATCAAGATTGACGAATAAGTACAATTACTGATTCTTAGTTCAAGGAGTCAATACAATTTTTCCAAATTGGGCACCAGCTTTCATCCTGTCAAATGCCTCAACAGCATGATGCAGCGCAAACACCTGATCAATAACAGGTCGGATTTTATTGGCCGATACCAATTCCAGCATTTCTTTAAAATCCTGATCAGAACCCATCGTGGATCCCATGATTTTGAGCTGATTCCAAAAGATCTTCCTAGCCTCTAGTTTACCGGGATTGCCCATCGTGGCTCCGTAGAAAACGATTTTTCCACCTGGCTTGGCTACTGTAATTAGATTATTCAGCGTATCGCCAGCTGCACCATCAATGATTAGATCAAAACCTCCTGTTTTTTCTAAAGCCTCTTGAGTCCAAGTTTCCAGTTTGTAATTGAAAACCCCAGAAATCCCCATTTCCAAAGCCTTAGCCGATTTGGCATCACTGCTACTGCTGACATAGACTTCTGACCCCAAAGCTAAGGCAAACTGAGCAGCAAATTGGGCTACTCCTCCACCGATTCCTGTGACTAAGACTTTATCACCAGCTTTTACCTGACCTTGAAACACCAAAGCCCGGTAGGCAGTCAATCCCGCCAAAGGTAAAGCTCCCGCTTCCGCCCAAGATAGGTGTGCCGGTTTTTCATAAAGGCGATCAGCGGGTACTGATACATATTCGGCCAAGGTACCATTTCTAGGCATTCCTAGGATTTCAAAATCTTTGGATTGAGCGAGTTGGCTTGTGCCCCAATTGATAGCAGGATTGATAATCACTTCTTTACCAATCCAATGAGAGAGACCATCAGCACCAACACTTTCTACAATACCGGCTCCATCCGAACCCAAAATCACTCCGTTTTTCAGATTGGGATAAAGACCTTTTCTGCTCCACTCATCGCGGTGATTGAGTGCAGCAGCTTTGATTTTGACCACTACCTCCTCTTGATTTGCACTTGGCAACGGTGAATCGATGAACTGGATTTTTGCATCCAATTCATTATTTAAAACAATGCTTTTCATGGATTAAAATGGGGATTTGTCAGTTCCTCCGTTGAATGCCCTGTCAATGTCATCTTCGTTGGCTTTGGAAGACATTTTAATGGTTTGTCCGCTATCAAATGAGGAAACTCCGGATACACTGGATGTGAATTTGGTGGTGTAGCCCACTTCACCTGCCTGATTTGGCGGGTAGTTGATTCCCCCATCCAAATCAGTAAACTTGGTATATCGCCCTATAAAACGGAGTTTGACATTCTCCAAAGAGCCATTTCGGTGCTTGGCAATAATCACTTCACCTACCCCTGCAGTAGAAGCTCCCCCTTCGTCCTCGGTGATGCCATAGTATTCGGGACGATAAAGGAACATCACCATGTCAGCATCCTGCTCGATTGCTCCTGATTCACGAAGGTCAGAAAGCTGAGGTCGCTTATCGCCACCGCGAGTCTCTACAGCACGGGAAAGCTGCGAAAGTGCAATGACGGGAATACTCAGCTCTTTGGCTATTTTTTTCAAGGCACGGGAAATGGATGCAATCTCCTGTTCACGGTTACCTCCCTGACCACCGCTTTTCGAATCTCCAGACATCAACTGCAAGTAGTCAATTACTACCATTTGGATATCATGCTGAGCCTTCAGTTTTCGGCATTTTGCACGGAGTTCCAAAATGGAAAGCGCTGGAGTATCATCTACAAAAAGCGGCGCCTTGGAAAGCTTGGCCGTCTTATGGACTAGCTGAGCCCATTCATGGTCAGCCAAGGTTCCTTTTTTGATTTTCTCAGAATCCAATTCAGCCTCGGAAGAAATGAGACGGTTGACCAGCTGCACAGCGGACATTTCCAGGGAAAAAATCGCCACGGGTCGACTATGATCCACGGCGGCATTTCGCAATACAGACAAAACGAAGGCAGTCTTACCCATAGCAGGTCGTGCTGCGATGATAACCAAATCCGATTTCTGCCAGCCTGAAGTCACCCGATCTAAAGCTGTAAAGCCAGAAGGCACTCCGGTCAAACCGTCTTTTTGGTTTTTTCGCTCTTCCAATTCGGCAATCGCATCACGCATGATTGAGCGCATGTCGGAATAATTTTTCCGGATATTCTTCTCGGAGATTTCAAACATGGATTGCTCCATTTTGTCCAAAAGTTCAAACACGTCGGTGGTATCTTCAAACGCGTCTTTTTGAATTTCTGAGGAAATCCGGATCAATTCACGTTTGATCGATTGCTCGGTGATGATCCTAGCATGATACTCAATATTGGCTGCTGAGGCTACCTTGGAGGTGAGTTCGGTGACATAAAATGCCCCTCCTGCAATCTCCAACGCTCCATTTTTGCGAAGCTGAGTTGTGACAGTAAGCAGGTCGATCGGTTGACTTTCGGAGAATAAATCCAAAATCGCCTGAAAAATCACTTTGTGGGATTCTTTGTAAAAGCTCTCCACCTTAAGGATATCGATGACATTGGTCAAGGCATCCTTTTCCAGCATCAACGCACCTAAAACCGCTTCCTCGAGTTCTACGGCCTGAGGAGGGATTTTTCCTAGCAAATTGACAGGGTTATCGTATGTGGGTTTTTTCCGGGTGATTCGGGGGGAATTGGTATTCTCAGTCATAAAACAAATGTATCGGCTGGAAGGCAAGAGTTTTGAACAAGTTTTCCAAAACTTATCAACACGCCTAAATCAGCAAAATTCAGGCCTTGGCGGGTAATGCTTCTTTATAATAAACCCCGTTTCTATAACCTCTAAACATGGAGCAAAGGATCGCCCAGCTGAAGTGCCAAAGCATTTCTGAAACAGGGATGCTCATGATTTTGTAACCCAAAATAGGTTCGTCATTGAGCATCCCATACGTGTCCCAAAAGTGAGGATAAAGAATCCCAAAAGTGATGTAATAGATCAAAATCACGATGGCAAGGGTAGCAAATCCGGAAACCAAGGAAATCCGAATCAAGTCAGGACGCTGAATCCAGATATACACTGCAAGCCCCATAAAAGTCAAGAAAGTGACATAGCCCGAATGAATCTTGAAAACCAAGCTGAACACAGTCAAGCTTAAGCAACCCATCACCCAAAGAATAAACAAATCTTTGTTTTTGGCCGGAGTCTGACGATCATGGTCAATTTCCTTTTTGGTGAAAGCAGCATGGATATATCCTCCCACGCCAAACATGGCAAAGCCAATGATAAAATCCTCAATGCCAGGCCATCCTTCGGCCAAAATCATCGGCGGCCTCCAATAATCATGAAAGTACCAGACCTCTGCGATGATCCCCATCAATCCTCCTACCAGGCCCACTTTGACCATTCCACTTTTCCATGGGCTTTTCAAATAAACTACCCACCAAGCCAGTAGGTAGAGTAAGGACATCGTCAGATAGGCAAACTTATCGGGTAACATCTATGGTAAAAATTAATGGCCGAAAATAGCCAAAATCAATCCCTCAAAAAATCAGAAAAATGAAAATTCAGGATTACCCCTCCTCTCTCTCATTTTCTGGTTAAGTTTGATGGCTTAAAAAATCCAAGATTTTTCACCTTATGAACAACTACCATTTCATCGCTATTGGTGGCGCAGTGATGCACAATCTTGCACTCGCTTTGGTCCAAAAAGGCTATCAAGTAACCGGAAGCGATGATGAAATCTACGAACCTTCACGAACCCGACTGGAAAAAGCGGGGATTCTTCCTGAAAAATTGGGTTGGTATCCTGAAAAAATACATTCTAACCTGAATGGAATTATCCTGGGAATGCATGCCCGAATTGACAATCCCGAGCTGATTCGTGCTCAGGAATTGGGAATTCCAGTGTTCTCATTTCCTGAATTCATCTACAATCAAAGCCAAACCAAAAAGCGTGTAGTCATCGCGGGTTCACACGGTAAAACTTCAATTACCTCCATGATTCTCCACGTACTGAAAGATCAGGGAGTTGATTTTGATTACTTGGTGGGAGCTCAAATCGAAGGCTTTGAGCTGATGGTGAGGCTCTCAGATGCGCCCGTAATCGTCATTGAAGGCGATGAATATTTGACCTCTCCCATTGACCGAACTCCTAAGTTCTTCCATTACCATCACGACATTGCTTTGGTTAGTGGAATCGCTTGGGATCATTTTAATGTCTTCCCTGATTTTGAAGATTATAAAGCACAGTTTTCTAAGTTGATGGACAAAACGACAATCGATGGAAAACTTATCTATTGCGAGGTAGATCCATTGGTAAAAAGTGCAGCAGAACAATCCTCGACTCAAGGTCAAAAAGTTCCTTACAAAGCACATCCTGCACGTATTCAAGACGGGAAAACCTTCCTGATCACCTCTGAAGGCGAGGTCGAAATCGGGATTTTCGGAGATCACAATCTTCAAAATCTACAAGGCGCCCTCTACATCTGTGAATCTCTGGGTGTAAAACCTACACAGTTCTACCACTCCATTCAGACGTTCAAGGGTGCAGCAAAAAGACAAGAAATACTTGCAAAGGGAGAAACCGGAATCCTTTTCAGAGATTTTGCACACGCACCATCCAAACTCAAAGCCACTGTCAATGCAGTGAAAAATCAGTTTCCAGATCGAAGGCTGATTGCCGTACAGGAATTACACACCTATTCCTCACTCAATAAGGCATTTCTACCAAACTATGCAAACAGCATGGATGAAGCAGATGTGGCTGTGATCTATCTCAACCCACATGCAGTGGCGCTCAAAAAGCTGGAATTGATGGATGAAGAGACATTGCGGGAAGGATTTAGACGAAAAGATTTGATCCTATTCACAGAAAGTGCAGCTTTAAAAGATTATCTCCTGTCTCAGGACTTTTCCAATACCAACTTGCTTTTGATGAGTTCGGGCAACTATGACAACCTAGATCTCGAACCCTTAAAAGCCAAATTTCAAACTCATGAAGCTTAACATTAAAAACCCCATCGCATTTTTTGACCTGGAGGCCACAGGCACCAATGTGTCCACTGACCGAATTGTAGAGATTTCGATCGTCAAACTCACCCCTGACGGTGGGCAGCAGATCTACACCCGAAGAGTAAATCCGGGCATTTCCATTCCATTGGAAGCTTCACTAATTCACGGCATCTACGACAAGGACATCAAAAATGAGCCGAGCTTCAAAGACATCGCCCGCGAGGTATTCAACTTCATCGGACAGTCCGATCTGGCAGGTTTCAATGTCTTGAAATATGATATTCCCTTATTGGTTGAAGAATTTTTGAGGTCAGGGATCGATTTTGATCTCGACAGGCGCAATCTGTTGGATGCGCAAAAGATCTTTCATCTGATGGAAAAGCGCAATCTAAGCGCAGCTTACAAATTTTACTGCGGTAAGAAACTCGAAAACGCACACAGCGCAGAAGCTGATACACTTGCTACTGTAGATGTATTCCGAGCACAAATCGAGCGATACCTTGGTGAAGAGGTAGAAGATCTTCAGGGAAACAAGCTTGGAGTCTTTGAAAACGACATGAAAAAAATCCACGAACTTGTGAATGAAAAAATGGTCGATCTCGCTGGTCGTTTTGTCTTCAATTCCCAAGGACAGGAGATTTTCAACTTTGGCAAGCACAAAGGAAAAACCATCGAGCAAGCACTGAAGGAAGAGCCCGGCTACTACGAGTGGATGATGAAGGGAGACTTCCCGCTCGATACCAAGCGAAAACTGACTCAAGTGAAGCTAAGAGCACTCACGAATCGGTAAAAAGTGATTGGCTATAAGTAGTTCAGGGTTCGAGGTTCAAGGTTAATTAACCGAGAACTTCGAACCCTGAACTGTTTAACGCAAAACCTTATTTGGCTGCGTTGTAGTACTCCATGGCTTTGGCCATGTTGGCATTGAGTCGATCGATACGTCGGTCTGGACCTGGGTGAGTGGAAAGAAACTCAGGAGGAGCCTCACCACCTGCTGCTGCCATTCGCTCCCAAAATACCGGAGCCTGACGCGGGTCGTAACCTGCCATAGCCATAAAGATCAATCCCATTTCATCTGCTTCCAGTTCGTGCTTTCTGGAAAACTTCAACATTCCAAGTTGGGAACCTACCCCTACCGACTGCAGGAAAATCTGTTGGGTCAAAGTTGGGTTTTGGCCCATGGCGGTAGAAAGTGCCCCAACACCAAAATTCAGCAAAAGACCATTGGACATACGCTCTCTCGCATGAGAGGCTACGGCGTGGGCAATTTCGTGGCCCATAACCACGGCAAGACCAGTCTCATCTTTGGTAATTGGCAAAATCCCAGTGTAAAAAGCCACCTTACCACCAGGCATACACCAAGCATTGACTTGCTCACTTTCCAAGAGGTTGAATTCCCAGGCCATTTCTTTTGCCAAATCGCCATACCCGTTGTCTTGCAAGTATTTTTCAACCGATGCGGCCATTTTTTTTCCTACTCGCACCACCATCTGACCATCCTTTGTAGTCGTCAAAACCTTATTGGATTTTAGGGTTTTTTGGTACTCCTCATTGACTAGGGGCTGAAGTTCGGAGCTTGGCACGATCGCCAATTGGCTTCTGCCTGTCAAAGGCACTTTGGCACAGGAGTAAGCAAACAGTCCCAATGCAAAAATCAATGCTATCTTTTTCATAAAATCTCTAGTAGTAATTCAGGATTAAAATTTCAAAAAGGGTACCAAGGTTCAGCACCGACACAAATTTTGCTAATTTGATCCGGAATACGGTTTTATTTTCTCCAAAATCCTATGAAAGCATTGTCTCCTGCCGCTCAAGACTACCGAAAAAAAATGACCCATCCGGTGATTTTCTGGTTTGCTATGCTAGTCAAGTTGCCCACCGCCATTTTTTGGAAATTGAGAATCAAGAAATTAGAAATGGATTCTTGTGAAGTGACCATCCCTTACTTTTGGAGATCACAAAACCCTTTCAAATCGATCTATTTCGCTGCGTTGGCAGGTGCGGCAGAGCTCAGCACAGGGGCTCTTTGTCAATTAGCCTTGGCAGGAAAAGGAAGTTTCAGCATGCTAGTGGTTGATTTTCGGGCGGAATATTTCAAAAAGGCAAATACCAAAATCACCTTTAGCTGTGATCAAGGGGCTGAGCTTTTTGACTTGATTGAAAAACTAGGGCCCGGTGCTACAGATCAACTAACAATGATTTCTACAGGTAAAAACACCTCGGGAGAAACCGTAGCCAAATTTCACATTACTTGGTCTTTCAAGAGGAAGAGTTAGTACCCTAAGGAACTTTCGATTTTGAAAAACTCGGAAAGTGCTGCCAAAACCCGCTCTTTGCTCCAGCCCAAAAAATCGTGGCTTTGATGAAATTCATTGAATTGGATAATCAGCGCATCCCATTGGGCGCGGTCTAACTGATACTTATTCATCAATTCTGTCCTTACTGATTCCGAGTCAATGACCTCCAAGTAACCCGCACGTTTTTTTAGCCATTCGAGCTTTTCTTCATATTCCCTGAGTTGACGGTTACGTTTGGTGAAGTAGCTAATAGGACCGTAAATGGTAAAATTGGGATTTGGAGAAAACTTATCTACACCGCCCGTGATCCCCTGACTCAACTTTTGCTCGGTGTATTCTTCATTTTCGACCAAAGTCAATTTGCCATCTCTGAATCGAAAACGATAAGGTTCCGCTTTGACTTGAAACGTAGGCAGCAACCTTGCCCGATCCTGCAACTCCAATAAAAAAAATCGCTCCTCTCCCAAAACCTGTTTCCTCTCTATAAATCCCGGAAAAGTCAAGGTAAGTGTATCCCCAAGCAATGCGGGAATGGAAAAATACCCTCGAGAATTGGTCACCACTTTTTCTTTTCCAGAAACAGAAACCTCCACCCCTTCCAGGTATTTTTTATCCCAAGCGTCGATCACATTTCCCGAATAGGAACTTTGAGCAAAAGATTGCCCGGTTATCAGTAGGAAAAGGAATAGAAGTAAAGGTGATTTCATGAAGGCTCAAAAGTAGGAAGTGTTTTCCTAGCTAAAAATGATCCGCTGTTAAAGAACGTCAAGAGAGGAGATTTTCTCGAGACTTGAAGTAGCCTAAATCTTTACCTTTGGATTATGAAGTACGCACTCACCCGGATCGCACCTACCCCTAGCGGTTTTCTTCACCTTGGCAATGCCTATTCTTTTTTACTTACTCAAGCATTAGCCAAGAAACATGGAGCGAAGATTCTGTTAAGAATCGATGATTTGGACAGAGAGCGGTACCGACCAGAGTATGTGCAGGACATTTTTGACACCCTTGATTTTCTTGAGATCGAAATTGACCTCGGGCCAAAATCAGTCAGCGAACTGGAATCTGAGTGGTCCCAAGTACACCGAATGCAGCTTTATGAAGAGGCATTGGCCAAAATGAGGGCAACGGGAAAGGTATTTTCCTGTGACTGCTCCAGAAATAAAATTCAGCAGATTGACCCTCGTGGCTACTATTTGGGTCAATGCCTCGATCGCAGAATCCCGTTGGACAAACCTGATACTGCATGGAGAGTGAATACCCTTGAAGCTGATTTTACCCAATTCACAGAATACCCCAACTTTCGAAAAACAGACCTGATTCCAGAGGAGACGGCTTTTTATGTGGTTAGAAAAAAAGACAGACTTCCTGCCTATCACCTGACCTCGGTAGTTGATGATCTTCATTTTGGAGTGGACTTGATCGTAAGAGGAAAGGATCTTTATGCTTCTACCTTAGCACAACTTGACTTGGCCAGACTATTAGGAGAAGAGCGATTTGGAAAAATCACCTTTCTCCATCACGGACTCATCAAAGGAGCAAATCAGTCTAAACTATCCAAGTCATCAGGAGACACTTCTATCCAATACCTGAGAAAAGAAGGCAAGAAGCTACAGGACATCAAAAATCTCCTAAAAAGTCAGATTCAAGAGGAATTATTAAAACCATTCGAAGGTTTAATTTTTTAAAAGCGGCTAAAAATCGCTTTCTTGAATTTTTTGAAAAATAAATCAGGCTTGTTTAATGGTTTTAACTACTGAGAATATTCTCCTTATCGGATCCATACTTCTGTTTATCAGTATCATTATTGGTAAAACATCCTACAAGTTTGGAGTACCCACCCTATTGTTGTTTTTAAGCATAGGAATGCTTGCAGGCTCAGATGGAATTGGAGGAATCAATTTTGACAATCCTAAAGTTGCCCAGTTTATAGGCATCGTTTCCCTCAATTTCATTCTGTTTTCAGGAGGATTAGATACCTCATGGAAAGCAGTAAAACCTATTGTCAAGCAAGGCTTGGTCTTATCGACACTCGGGGTATTTCTGACAGCCTTTACCTTAGGACTTTTTGTCTATTTGATCACCGATTTTACCATTTACGAAAGCTTACTCCTAGGCTCCATTGTATCTTCAACAGATGCTGCGGCAGTATTTTCAATCTTGAGATCAAAAAGCCTCGGCTTAAAAAATAACCTAAGACCTACGCTCGAACTGGAAAGCGGGAGTAACGATCCGATGGCCTATGTCTTGACCATCTCCTTTTTGACTTTGGTCATGAATCCCGAAAAAGAATTCACCTCCATCATCATTCTTTTCCTCAAGCAGATGATCATCGGTGGACTAGCTGGCTACGGATTTGGTCGGTTGAGTAGGTGGATCATCAACAGTATCAAGCTTGATTTTGAAGGGCTCTATTCTGTGTTGGTCATTGCTTTGATGTTTATCACCTTTTCGGCAACAGATTTTGTGGGAGGAAACGGTTTCTTAGCCATTTACATCTGTGCGGTTTATCTGGGTAATCAAGAGTTGATCCACAAAAAGTCCATTCTCCAGATGTTTGATGGATTGGCTTGGTTGATGCAGATCGTGCTTTTCCTAACCCTTGGTTTACTTGTTTTCCCAACCGAGATTGTTCCCTATTTGGGATTGGGAATTGCGATTTCGGCCTTTTTGATCTTGATAGCGAGGCCAGTCAGTGTTTTTTTGAGTCTGCTTTTCTTCAAAATGAAACTCAGAAATAAACTTTACATCTCTTGGGTAGGATTGAGAGGAGCAGTTCCGATTGTGTTTGCGACCTATCCTCTTCTTGCAGGAGTAGAAAAGGCTCACATGATCTTTAACATCGTGTTTTTCATTTCTGTGACTTCCGTGATTTTGCAGGGTACTACCCTCTCTATTGCTGCAAAATGGCTAAGGGTATCACTTCCTGAAAAAGTCAAACCAGTGTCTGATATTGAAAAGCTTATTTCGGAGATCCCAAAATCCAATCTTCGTGAGATCAAGATATTGCCTCATTTTTATGCAGTAGAAAAGCGGATCATTGATTTGAACTTCCCCAAATCAGCGTTTATCGTCATGATCAAAAGACAGGAAGAATACATTCGTCCGGGCGGTTCAACCCATATCCTAGCCGATGACTTATTAATGGTTTTGGCGGACAGAGATGAAGATTTTGAATTGGTAAATGATTGTCTGGAAAATCCAAAAATTTGACTTTCAATCTAATAGATGATCGTGAATTCCATAAAAAAAGTCCGAATCTAAATTCGGACTTTTCTATTTTCCTGAGACAGGAGATTAATACTTCGCAGGCTGACCAGGAGCTACAGAAGATTTTTGGATAAACTTACGAATGTCTTCATTGGAAGTCGCCAAATCCTCCGCTCTTAGATACATCATGTGACCGGAACGGTAACCTTTGAAATCAATCCGGTTTTTCATTTTGCCATTTGGATCGATGTGCCAAGTGCTATACTTCGCATTGAAGTAATCTGTACCTCCGTCAAAATAGCCCGACTGAACCATTAGATGTAAGTAGGGATTTTGTCTCATGGCAGTACCCAAGTCATTCCCGGTGTTCTCATTGCTTCTATCCCAAGGATTAACAGGTCCGAAAAGGTTGTATGTCAAATCTGTATTGAACTTCAGGACATTTTTAGCATAATGGTTGAAAGCCGGAGCAAAAGCATGGTTCCAGCTCGTCAAGGCTGGATCGAAATCATAAGCTGAGCCCGCTTCCATTCGGTCAAAGCCCTTGTATCGGCTATCCAATCTACCAATGGTCATTCCGTCTCTTTCTCTCAGCAATTCTTTCCAGAAAAAGCTCGTAGGCACCATCAGGTTATATTGAAGGATGGCTTCTTTTTTCAAACCGGAGTAATAGGCCATTTTGGTAGCAATCGCATCACGCTCTGCTTCTGAAAGCATGCCGCCTTTGGTCATGGCAGGAAGAATCTCATTGATGGCCATAGGCTCCACAATCGCCAAGATTTCATCCAAATCCTTTGCCTGAAGCTCTGCAGGAAGTGCCTTGTGGTACCAAGCCGTAGCTGCGTAGTATGGCCAGTAATTCGCCATTTTCACAGGACCACCCCTCTCAAGTCCCATATCGGTTGGGGACACCAATATCACCCCATTGAAGTACATCCAGTGAGAATTTTGAAGTTGAGACACCAAGCCTGCCACTCGGGTGGTACCGTAGCTTTCGCCGATAAGGTACTTTGGTGAAGCCCATCTGTTTTGACGGGTAACAAAGGTATTGACCCAATCCGCCAAATACTTGATGTCGGAATTGATTCCGAAGAAGGTGCTGCGTGGCGTATCTTCTTTTACGATTCGGGAATAGCCTGTATTTACCGGATCCACGTAGACAATATCTGCCACATCGAGAATAGAATGTGGATTTGCCTTTGTTCCGTAAGGCTGGACTGGATAGCCCTCATCGTCGATGTTCAAGATCACAGGACCAGTGTAGGCCAAGTGCATCCAAATGGAAGCCGAACCAGGACCGCCATTGAAAGAAATCACCAAAGGACGCTTGGTTTTGTCAGCAATATCGGTGCGCTCGTAGTAGGTATAAAAAAGGGAAGCGATGGGCTCTCCCTTATCATCCCAAACTGGCTGGGTACCTGCGGTGGCTTTATAAGGCACCCGCTTGCCTTTGATGGTGACTTCAGCGGTGGATTCCACTTTGGATTCCACCTCGATTTTTCTAGTCTCTTGGGCAGAAGCTACTGCCACAGAAAGTAACAGCACAAGACTCAAGTAAATTTTTCTCATAGGTATCTCTTTGATAATTGGATTAGAAATTAGAGGTAATTCGTGATTTTTCAGGACTCATTTTACAGGAATGGAAAATTAGTGTTCCTTTCTAAGGTTGCTGGTGCCGACCAATTTGGAAATAACAATTGCAGGATAAAGAATTCCAACTGCCGACAGGAAAACGGAAATCATTTTCGAAACGATGTTTACCGGGATGTAATCTCCAAAGCCTACAGTTGTCAAAGACACCAAACTGAAATAAATGTAGGCTGAGTAATCATTGTCCAAACCACTGAATTCATGCAGTCCTGAGATCGAATCTCCCAGGAGCAAATTGGTGATCTCAAATGAAAAGGCTCCTAAGATCGCCAAAAGCAAATAGACATTTATGGCTCCTATGACTCTGTAAAAATTGATCTCATCATTTCTAAATAAAATCCTGAAATTCAGAAATATGAATACAATCATATTCAGTAAGCCTATCACTCGCTCTGCCAAATAAAACTCCACAGGCAAATCACTAAACCTCAAAAAACGAAGGATCAATTGGGTAAAAAACAAGCTGGAGGTAAGTAAAATCAAGAAGCTATTGGTGGATGACCAAATCCCTGTAAAAAACAGAAACAAGAACACCACATTGACAAAAATCAATTCTACTTGTTGAAATTCTATCAGAATTGGAAGTACAAAAACGGTGAATAGGAGTACCAACAACAAGACTACGAAACTAGCGTCCGTCAGCCAGTAGTCATTGATATGTTTGACTAGTCTTTGTAAATGCTTTCTCATCTATTCAAGAGAAAATAGTGATTTGTCCGGTCAAAACCTGCACTGCTTTTCCTTGGATAAAAACTCGGTCGTCGTGCTTTTCAAGCTTAAGCTCCCCTCCTCTTTTGCTTGCCTGATAGGCACTCAGCTGGGTTTTCCCCGTCTTTTGATTCCAATAATCCATCAAGGCACAATGTGCAAAGCCTGTCACGGGATCTTCTGGCACACCGACATTTGGACCGAAAAACCGACTTACAATATCGTAGGAATCCCCTTTGGCCGTAATGATAAATCCCTCTTCGCTTTGGGCTGCAATAAGAGCGAAATCGGGCATTAACTCTCTGACAGCCTGTTCATTTTCCAACTCAAAAATCCAGTTTCTTCGAAGTTGAGCGGCTTGAATGATCTTTTTCCCAAACAGATCCGAGCTAAAATATGGATGAACATCCGTGTAGGTTGGTATCAACGGGAAATCCATGACCAACCCTTCAGAGCTACATTTCACTCTCAATTCCCCACTTCGAGTTTGGAATCGTACGGTCTCCCCTTCTTTTGCCCAGCCGGATTTAAGCATCCAATGCGAAGAGGCCAAAGTCGCATGGCCACAAAGGTCAATCTCCAGTGTGGGGGTAAACCATCGAAGGGAAAAATTGCCATGCTCAGCGGTCCGTTCGACGAAAGCCGTCTCACTCAAATTCATCTCCATGGCAATGGCCTGCATTTGGTCTTTTGTCAATGACTGCTCCAAAAGACAAACGCCCGCGGGATTTCCAGCAAATGGCTTTGAGGTGAACGCATCCACGACGGCAATAGGGATTTGCAACATTAATATCGGTCGTTTAAAACTTGAACATGGTGAATAAAATGGCCTGCAATAATCCAAAGCAAAGCCCTTGGGGTGATTGGCTTTCCGTTGGCTTGTCCTTGAACATCCAAGACATTTTCTGATAGTGTCTTTACCAAGGTAAGCAAAGCCTTTCGCTGTGCCTCAAAGTCCTCCAACAAATCTTCCAGTGCGATCTTTGAAAAATCCGCAGACTGTACGTATTCATTTTCGTCAAATCCGGGAAGGGATTGTTTTTCACCACGTGCAAAACATAAGGCTCTAAATGTCATGATTCGCTCGGTATCAATCATATGACCCAATACTTCCTTTGGGGTCCATTTGCCTTGCGCATAGGCGATGGATTCCCAGCCTAGTGGCTTAGAGGCAAAGAGATTGCGAATTTCAATAAGCTGACTTAGGATCAATTCTGAATAATCCGCTTGGGGAATTTTATCCAAGTAGGTCTCATAGTAGCTGGGATATTCACCTTTATTGGGGAGAGAGAATGTCTTCATGTAATTTTTTGAGAGAAGTATCGTCAGAGGGATAAATTTAGGGCTAACAAAAAAAACCAAACCTACCATGCGTAAAATTTTATTCACCCTTGCCTTGGCAATGTTCACCTTGGGCAGTTTTGCACAGCAGGCGATCATCCGAAATCCAGAGATAGAAAATCTAGTGCAGCAGGTTTCCGCAGATAGCCTAAAAAAACACATCAACGACTTATCCTCTTTTCATTCCCGACATACACTGAATACGGATGAAAAAAACGGCATGATTGCCGCCCAACGCTACGTGCTCAAAAAATTCAATGAGTTTGCCAAAGCTTCAAATGGTCGCATGACTGCTCAGATCGAAGAGTTTGTGACACCCGGCGATGGACGCAGAATTGTGGCAGACTCTAAGGTGGCCAATGTTATCGCGACACTTAAGGGTACTAATCCAGCCGACAAGCGTATTGTGGTAGTATCAGGACATTTGGATTCCAGAAACCGTGATGTAATGGACTTTGAAGGTGCAGCACCCGGAGCCAATGACGATGGCAGTGGTGTAGCTGTGGTGATTGAATTGGCGAGAGTGCTGGCGCAAAAGGAATTTTCCTCTACCATTTTGTTTGTAGCATTTACCGGTGAAGAGCAGGGACTAAAAGGTGCCACCTACCTAGCCGACAAAGCCAAGTCCGAAGGATGGCAAATCGAAGCCGTACTCAACAACGACATCGTAGGTAACAGCAACTCGTCCGAAACGCTAATCAGCAACAACACTGTGATGCGGGTATTTTCAGAGACTGTACCCCTGGCGGAGGATGAACGAGGTGCCACCATCCGTCGCTCGACCAACTCGGACAATGACAGCCCTTCCCGTCAGCTCGCACGATACATCAAGGAAACAGGAGAGCGTTACGTCGATCACATGGAGGTGAAGTTGATCTACCGAAGTGATAGATTCCTCAGAGGAGGTGATCAGACACCTTTTATGCGCAATGGATTTACCGCTGTGAGAATGTCCGAAATGAATGAAAATTTCCTTCATCAGCATGAAAATGTGCGGGTAGAAAATGGAATCCAATATGGAGATCTGCCTGAGTTCATGGATTTTGAATACCTGAGAAAAGTGTCTGCCGTCAACCTGTCTTCTGCAGCCTCCCTAGCCAACTCGGCTGGCATGCCTCAGGAAGTTCGAATTGACCTCAGAGGCCTTACAAACAAATCTGTGCTCAATTGGAAAGCTCCCCTGCATGGGAAGGTAAAAGGATATTATGTGCTGATGCGAGAGACCTCCTCGCCGATGTGGGAAAAGAAATTTTTCACCACAGAAACCACCATTTCCCTTCCATATAGCAAGGACAACTACTTCTTTGCCGTACAATCCGTAAGTGAAACAGGTGAGGAAAGCTTGGCTGTTTTCCCATCCCCACAAACCCGTTGATCTAAACCAATTCTAAATATCAAGAAAAATGGCTCTTTGGGAATCTTTGCATGCGTTGATTTAGTTAGATTGGAGGTACTATTTTATAAACTACTGATATGAAACAGAAAGAAATCGTAACGCTTCAGCGTTCCCTACTTCCAGATACCGAGGTACTCCTCAACAAGCAGATTGAAATGGAAGGAAAATCATCAGCTTATTACCTTTCGATGGCATCTTGGTGTCACATGATGGGCTATGCCAATGCTGCCAAATACCTCTACACCCACGCAGATGAGGAAAGAATGCACATGATGAAGATTTTCCAATATGTGAACGAGGCAGGTGGCCATGCCATTCAGCCGGAAATCACAGGCGTGAGACATCATTTCAACTCCTTAAGGGAAGTTTTCGAATTGATTTTGGAGCACGAAATCAAAGTAACCAAATCGATCAACAGCATTGTTGACCATGCTTTTGGGGTGAAAGACTTCGCTACTTTCAGCTTTATGCAATGGTATGTGACCGAACAGCGCGAAGAAGAAACCATGTCCAGAAGAGCTCTTGAGCTTTTTGACATCATCGGCGAAGAGGGCATTGGACTTTGGACTATTGATCAAGAATTGGGCAAGCTACATGCAGCAGCTCATTCCGGAGAATGAGCTTATTCACCAAAATCTGATAAAAGAGCGGCAGTTGTCGCTCTTTTGTTTTTTACTACTGTTTTAAGAATATTTTTTCAAACTTCCTCTCTTAAGAATTATTCCAGTTATACACCTTTTGGGATCTGATTTTTATTTGTTATTTCAGACTCTGGTTTTCGTTTGCTTTTTACACACCCCTAGCATGAATACAACTTCTTTCGATCCACAAATCCAGTTTTTCCAACGCCTAAAGTCCGCTATTCCATCACATGCTTCTCTGGTAGACGAGGTTGCCGAAGCTTTGGACTTGAGCATAGATAGTGCCTATCGAAGAATCCGGGGAGAAAAACTACTTGACCTGGAAGAGTTGAGCAAACTCAGCCGCAAATTCAACATCTCCTTGGACAACCTGTTTTCCTTAAACTCCAACTCTATTTTGTTTCAAGGCAGGCTGCCCCACAAGACCGATAGTGCCTTTATGGATTGGATGGAGGATGTACTTGCCCAATTGAACCTGGTCAATAGTTTCAGCAAAAAACACGTGTACTTTTTGGTCAAAGACATGCCCCCTTTTCATCATTACTATCACCCGCTTTTGGCTGGATTTAAGTTTTTCTTTTGGATGAAATCCATTTTGGATATGGATAGCCTGAAGAATGAAATCTTCAGCATGGATAAAAACTACTTTGCCCCTTTTCAGGAAATCACCCAGAAAATACTGCGGGTGTATAACCGTGTCCCCACTTCGGAAATATGGAATGAAGAAAGTCTCACCACAACGCTAAGGCAAATTGAAGTCTATCATGAAATGGGCCTTATCGCAAAATCCGAAATCACCCTCCAACTCTACCAATGTGTTCTTGAAGTAATAGACCACTTGGAAAAGATGGCTGAAAACGGCAGAAAGTCCTTTATAGGTCAATCTTCGACTTCGGATAGTGCAGAATACCGGCTTTATGTCAATGAAATTGTCTTAGGCGACAACACCTTTATGGCCGAGATCGGCGATACCAAAATCACCTACCTCAATCACAGCGTGATGTATTTTGTGGGATCGGTAGATCAAAAGTTCAACGAAAGCATGTTTCGCAACCTTGAAAATCTAATGAAAAAGTCCACTCTCATTAGCGGGACAGGAGAAAAGGAACGCAAGCAATTTTTTAATAAACTCCGAAAAAAGGTACAGGCCAAAATTGCATTGATTTGATTTCAACTCTTCTTGCCAACAGTCTAATTTCCATTGGAGTCCTTTGATCATTTCGGTATCTTGGCCAAATGAATTCGACCAAATACGCCTTCCAATTAGTTCTTTTTCTGTGTATTTGGGCTTGTAAATCTGAGCCTATAGAAAACATAAAAGTAGCTGAAGAATCCTTTGTCACTTTCTCGGATCCAGAACCTCCGGTCAAAGAACCGGGAATGGTATGGATTCCAGGTGGTGAATTCACCATGGGTACCAATGACCCCACTGCATACGATGCAGAAAAACCTGCGGTCAATATAGAAGTCTCAGGTTTTTGGATGGATGAGACGGAAGTCACCAATGCCCAATTTGCCGAGTTTGTCAAAGCCACCGGATACCTCACCGTGGCAGAAAGAGCGATCAGTTGGGAAGAACTGAAAAAGCAATTGCCTCCTGGTACACCCAAACCCGATGATGCGGCACTTCAGCCCGGATCCTTGGTTTTTTCCCCACCTACTCAGCCCGTTCCATTGACAGATATTTCGCAATGGTGGGTTTGGAAAATCGGTGCCAATTGGAAACATCCCGATGGACCTGAAAGCAGCATTGAAGGAAAAGAAAATCATCCTGTAGTTCACATTGCCTTTGAAGATGCAGAAGCATACGCCAAATGGGCTGGAAAAAGATTGCCAACCGAGTTTGAATGGGAATTTGCAGCTCGAGGAGGCATCAACGGAAAGCGATTTGCTTGGGGGGATGAACTCACTCCTGAAGGAAAATTTTTAGCAAATACCTTTCAGGGCAATTTCCCAAATCGTAACGAAGGATCTGACGGGTACCTCGGCACCTCACCGGTCAAAGCATTTCAAGCCAATACGTTTGGATTGTTTGACATGATCGGAAATGTCTGGGAGATCACCTCAGATTGGTACGATGCGCTCAAATACGCTCGGATTGCCGGACACGCCCCTAAGCTTGACGCAGGAATGAATCCTTGCTACAATCCAAACAATCCCTACGCCATGGAGCGAGTGATCAAAGGGGGTTCATTTCTCTGCGCAGCCAACTATTGCGTTAACTACCGACCTTCCGCCCGCCAAGGCCATGCCTTCGACTCGGGGACTTCCAATGTCGGGTTCCGTTTGGTCAAAGATGCTTCAAAAACAAAATCTACCTCTGCGCTGTAATTCTGTTTTAGATAAATAAACTCATGATCAAAAAATCCATTTTTGCCTTTAGCATAGTGCTTTTTTTTGGATTCAAAACCTTTGCCCAGCTTCAACCGGGTTTTTCACCTGAGGAATACCGGGATTTCCTCACTATCACCGCAGGAAGCGTCAATGACACTTCTTTCACCAACGGAATCCCAAAAAATCCAAAATTCAACAAGGTGTATGAATCGCCCTTGGTAGGACTTGAAAACAAATGGTATCTGTGGATTGAAGATGGAAAAAAGACAGCTTGGCTTACCATCAGAGGTACTGCAAATAATCCAACATCTTGGCTAGCTAACTTTTATGCTGCGATGATTCCAGCAAAGGGAACCCTGAAAATCAGAGAAGATTATCAGTTCAATTACCAATTTGCAGATCATCCAAAGGCTGCAGTACATGTTGGGTGGACACTTTCTACAGGAGCTTTGGCAGAAACATTGGTTCCGAAGATGGACTCACTCTATCAAGCAGGATATCGTGATTTTGTCATTTCGGGTCATAGCCAAGGTGGTGCCATCACCTACTTGATGACCTCACATCTTTATCAATTACAGAAAGAAGGTCGATGGAAAGAACCTATCCGGATAAAGACCTATGCAAGTGCTGCACCAAAGCCGGGAAACCTGTTTTTTGCCTACCACTACGAATTTATTACTCAGGGTGGTTGGGCCTTCAATGTGGTCAATGCCGCAGATTGGGTCCCCGAAGTTCCTTTTTCCATCCAAACGGTAAATGACTTCAATGCCACCAATCCCTTTTCGGATGCCAGTGGATTTATAAAAAAGCAAAAGTTTCCTCAAAAGCTGGTCTTCCGGAAAGTGTATAACAAACTCAATAAACCAACTCGTAAGGCACAGAAAAATTTTGAAAAATACCTCGGCAAATTTGCAGGAAAACAAGTGCTAAAGAACCTGCCTGAATTCCAATCTCCTGATTTTTATCCAAGCAACCACTTTACCCGGGCGGGCAATTTTATCATCCTCCAGACCAACGAGGCCTATTGGGAGCGATTTCCTGACAGTCCGGATAAAGTCTTCCAGCATCACATGATCCGGCCGTATTTTTTTCTGTTAAAGCAGCAATTTGGATTGGAGTGAGGTGAAAAATGTTCCAAGTTCAAAGTTCATGGTTTTTAAGGTCAGAGCTACATTCGTCTTGAAACAATAGGATAGAAAGTATGAAAAAGGAAACTTTTCCAAAGTTCTGAACTTTGGAAAAGTTAAACGGAGCGCTAAGTATCTATACTAAATTATGCCCTTATCCGGATGTTTTCCGGTAACGGTTCGTCCAAAGGCTTTCATCTCCTCTATTTGCCCATCCATATCCCCATTAGGATAGATACAAGGTCCAATGCCAGCTTCTTTCTTTTTATAGTCCAAATAGCCAACAACCACCGGAACATCTGCTCCAAGTGCAATGTGATAAAACCCTGTTTTCCATTTTTTTACCGCACTTCGTGTTCCCTCTGGAGTCACCATGACCACCAGCTCATCCCGTTCCTTTAGCATCTGTACCATTGCCTCGGTGTAGGTCTGTTTTCTTCCTCCGGGGATCCTTTTTCGATCAATGGGAATAGCCCCAAGTCCTGAAAGCAACCAACCCAAAGGTCCAATCATGACTTCCTTTTTGATTGTAAATCGAACCGGTATATCCATCAGGTAAAAAGCCGCACGGGCATACAAAATATCCCAATTGGAAGTGTGAGGAATAGCAATCAGGACAGCCTTTTTAAGTCCCTTTGGCCAATTGGCATTCAATTTCCATCCGGCAATCCAGAAGATAAATCGAGAAAGTGCCTTCATCATAGTGTTTCAGTTGTTTCTTTTTGGGGTGAAGTAATGAGGTCTTGCATGGAAGGATTTTCTTCAAACACACGCATGGTCTGATCGTATCCCGCCTGAAAAAGATCAGGCGCTTTTTTTATATCAAACACGCCGTATTTTCCCAAACCGGGTGCTTCGATGAAAAAGTCACACTTGGATTTTCGGCTATAGACATTGAAATTCATCGTCATGATCACCGATCGCTCGATCAGATTTTTCATGTTTTTAATATTGCTTTCTTCCGGTAGGTGATTGCAATTGACACCGATCACCACGTCGCAAATCCCTTCCAACGGCTCCACAGGAAGATTATTCAGCACTCCACCATCCACCAGAAAGCGGTTACCAATCTGGATCGGTTCAAACATGCCAGGAATACAGGAAGAAGCCAAAATTGGCTTGATCAATTCTCCTTCGTCGAAATAGACCACTTTTCCCTTTCGGATATCCGTAGCGGCCACGGTAAGTGGAGTTTTGAGCTTCGCAAATTCGTTATGAGGCAGATACACTTTAAACAGGTCTGCCAAGCTTTCCATTTTAAGGATGCCTTTCCAAGAAATTGCAGGCCGCATGAAGCGGAAATAGTTGGTCTCCAAAATGATTTTCAGTACTTCCTCCGGCTGATAGCCTTGGCAATACATTGCCCCGGCGATCGAACCAGCAGAACTACCAGTCACTTTGGTGGGGTAGATTCCAAGCTCATTGAGTGCCTTCAGGACTCCCAAGTGAGAAATCCCACGAACACCGCCTCCCGAAAGGGCAAGACCAATTTTAAGTTTAGAGCTCATCGAGTCGGAAAGTTTGGTCTAAACGTACACCTTTCTCGGTCATTTTTACCGTGCAGCATTCATTGACAGGATCATGTTCGAGGAAAAGCACATACTTTTCTTTTGCAGCTTCCTCCAAAAATGCCTGCTTTTCACTCATCGTAATCAATGGACGGGTGTCATAGCCCATCACATACGGCAAAGGAATATGACCGACAGAGGGAAGTAAATCCGCCATGAATACCACCGTTTGACCTTTGTAGCTGATTTTCGGTAGCATCTGCTTATCGGTATGTCCATCTACAGTTATAAAATCAAAGCCTTGGAAAAGTGACTTTTTCTCCAAATCCACAAATTGTAAGACTCCGTGATCCTGCATCGGTTGGATATTTTCTTCAAGGAAAGAAGCCTTTTCCCTAGGATTAGGCTGTGTAGCCCACTGCCAATGATCAGCGTTTGACCAATAGGTAGCACGAGGGAAAGTGAGTTCGTACTGACCATGAGAACCATAGCGAATGCCACCTCCACAATGGTCAAAGTGCAGGTGGGTCAAAAACATGTCCGTAATATCGGTGGGAAGAACTCCAAGATTTCGCAGACTTTTATCCAAGGAGGCCTCTCCGTGCAAGTAATAATGAGAGAAAAATTTAGCGTCTTGCTTATCTCCTATTCCATTGTCGATTAGGACTACCCGATCTCCATCCACAGCCAAAAGGCACCTCATGGCCCAAGAACAAAGGTTGTTTTCGTCAGCAGGATTGGTGCGAGACCAAAGCGACTTGGGCACTACTCCAAACATCGCCCCTCCATCCAATTTGAAAAATCCAGTATCTACAGTGTATAATTCCATCTTGGGTTCTAATTGGGTTTAAAAACCAAAAGCAACCTTTCCCAGGATGGACAGATTGCTTTTTGGTTTATTTAATGGTTTGCGTCTCCGCAATCTCTAATATCAAATCTCTAATTTCTAATCTTATTCTACTACCACACCCATAGAGCAGAATTTGTCAATCCGCTGCTCAATGCGTTTTTCAGGTTTAAGTTTATCGAGTTCTTTTAGCGCATTCAAAATCACTTCTTTGATGGTTTTGGACATCACTTTTAGGTCTTTGTGTGCACCACCTAGCGGTTCAGGAATGATGTCATCGATCAATCCGTTGGTTTTCATGTCTTTGGCTGTCAGTTTCAACGCTTCTGCTGCCTGCTCCTTGTAGTCCCAAGATCTCCAAAGGATAGAAGAACAGGATTCAGGTGAAATCACTGAATACCAAGTGTTTTCAAGCATATACACCTTGTCACCAATAGCAATACCCAATGCACCACCGGAAGCACCTTCACCGATTATGATACAGATAACGGGCACTTTTAGCATAAACATCTCTTTCAGGTTTCGGGCAATCGCTTCGCCTTGACCTCTCTCCTCAGCTTCCAATCCAGGAAATGCACCCGGAGTATCAATCAAAGTCACGATAGGTTTACCGAATTTTTCGGCCATTTTCATCAGTCGAAGGGCCTTGCGGTATCCTTCTGGATTGGCCATCCCAAAATTGCGCTCCTGCCTTTGTTTGGTATTTCGACCTTTTTGCTGTCCGATAAACATGACGGTACGACCATCGATGTCTCCCAATCCACCAATCATCGCTTTATCATCCTTTACGGTACGATCTCCGTGTAGCTCGACAAAGTCATTGGTGATTTCATAAATGTAATCCAACGCGTAAGGTCGGTCTGCATGTCTGGAAAGCTGCACCCGCTGCCAGCGAGTGAGGTTGTCAAAAGTCTCTTTTTTCAAAGCCAGGATTTTTTCTTCTAAAGACGCGATATCACTGCTTAGATCGATGTTTCGACCCTTAGCTAAGTCTTTCATCTCCTGAAGTTTTTGCTCTAAATCAGCAATGGGTTTTTCGAATTCTAATACCATTTTGGTGATTTTTGGAAGAGGCAAAGATAAGGATATCTAGTTACCGTCAACAAGAGCTGGGTGTCTAATTGACTTTCTTGGTTTCGTTTTCAAGCCTAAAAAAATCAATAAACTTCAAAATTCAGGGTGATTTTGATCCTTAGAGTTCCACAATGTTATTTGATGGAAAGAAAAGGAAGAAATTAAAAAAGCCTACTAACAAAAAAGCCTCAGATTTCTCTAAGGCTTTAAGGAGAATGGACAGCCTGTCTCGAGCATCGAGAGGACTCGACTTAGAGACCGTCTTTTTAAATCTTTTATTAGTGCAGATTCCTTTCACCAAACCATTTTCTTTAGCGCCTTTGAGTCTTCGTGGCCAAATGGAATAAAACAAAAAAGCCCTAGATTTCTCTAAGGCTTTAAGCGGAATGGACGGGACTCGAACCCGCGACCTCCTGCGTGACAGGCAGGCATTCTAACCAGCTGAACTACCACTCCTAATGGTTTAGCTTTTGTAATATTTTGCGGAATGGACGGGACTCGAACCCGCGACCTCCTGCGTGACAGGCAGGCATTCTAACCAGCTGAACTACCACTCCGTTTACATTCACTTTTGAAGTGGTGCAAAGGTAGATAAATGAATTTTAACAGCAAGACATCAAGTTTATTTTTTTGGAACTCGGGGTTTATCTGATTCTTTTTCAAAAAGATAATTTTGAAAACAGAAATAGATTTTCCTCCAATTGGTCTTTAACCAACCAAATTGAGAAGATTCCAAAGGTAGTCATGGACTTTTTCTAGTACTTCCCTGTTTTTCAAAAATGAATTTGGTAAGTCAGTTTTATTGCGCCTTTGAGCCTTAGTAGCAAACATCAAACCACTCGCTCATCCACCAACACATCTACATTGGGATGAAGGCAAAGCAGGGAAGCAGGAAACTGAGTACTTACTTCTTGCTTTAGCAGTCGTTCAAAAGCTTCCTTTTTACCAGAACCAGCTATAAAAATCAAAATCTTTTTTGATTGAAGGATATTCCCCACTCCCATCGTCATCCCAAAAGTTGGAGGTTGCTTTAAGGACTTGATCATGCCATTATTAAGCGTCGATTCAGCCAATTCACAGACATGAAACTCTGGTCTCAGCACCTCATTGGGTTCATTTAGGGCAATATGACCATTTACCCCAATTCCCAAAATGCAGATATCCAAAGGGCCTTCACGTTGAATCACCTGTTCCATTTTTTCACAATCCCCCTCAGGAACAACCGTAAATGGATCAATGGTCCAATAACGGTCAGGAGAAATCCCCATCGGCTGCACAAACTTAGTCTGCACGTCTAGCTCGGAAGTAAAGGTTGACCCTTCTTCCAAACCTCCCCACTCATCCAATTTGATCACTCTTAACTGATCACCAAAACTTGGATTTTTAGCCTTTTCGGCGATCATTTCTGCATAAAGACCTGAAGGAGATCCCCCACTCGCAACGCAAAAAAGCAAGTTTGGCTTTTGGTCAATTTCAGTTTTGACGATCTCAAAGCCCTTTCGGCTCATAGTTTCAAAGTCAGGGAGGTAATGGAAATTCATGTTGGGATTCTTTTAAAGAGTAAATCAAATAGGTTCTTAAATATCAATCAAAATCCTTTTCAAGCCATTTATTTTTCTAAAACTGAAATTTATTAAACCACAATAGGAACATAGAAAAAACCTATTCCTTAATTCACACTGAAACAATTGCTCCGTTAGGAGCATAATCTTGGTAGAAGAAAAAGTCAAAGCTACCCCTAGCGCTGGACACCAAAAGCTGGTTTGGAAACGAAAGCTTGTACCACCGAAATGGAAAAATTGCATGGTTGATATACCTAAAACTTTTCCAAAGTTTTAAACTTTGGAAAAGCTCTCACCTACCAAAGCAATTCAAAAAAGATTAAAAACCACACTAGACACATAGAAAACACATAGGGGTATCCTTGATTTTCTTAGAATCCAAAACTTTTGTGTCTTGGTGCCTTCGTGGCAAAAGCGTTTGTGAACTCTTATTTCCCCTTCGAGCTCTTTGCGGCTAAAAAATCACATCTTCCTTCTTAACTTATAGCCATCTTAGATTACCAAACACCAACCATCACCTTATGAGAAAAATTTACCTCAGTGCATTGGGCTTGATGCTCGTCGCAAGTCCATTGTTGGCACAGAAAAAAGCCAGTTCAAAACCCGATCCGCTAAAGCAATCCGTACAGCAAGCAATCGATTCTAGATTTGCTGACATGACAGAGCTCAGCGACAAAATCTGGGCTTTCGAAGAAATCGCATTTCAAGAAACCCAATCGGCCGCAGCCCTATCCGCTTATGCCGAAAAGCTAGGATTCAAGGTCACCCGTGGCGTGGGAGAAATTCCTACTGCATTCGTGGCAGAATACGGTTCAGGAAGTCCCATCATTGGCATTTTGGGGGAATTTGACGGCTTGCCAGGCTTGTCCCAAAACAAAGTTCCCTTCAAAAGTCCCCTACATGCAGATGCTCCTGGTCATGGCTGTGGACACAATTTGTTTGGGGTGGCATCTCTAGGTGCAGCATCAGCGATCAAGGACCTTATTGCTGAAGGCAAATTGAAAGGTACGGTTCGCTTCTACGGCACACCGGCTGAAGAAAAATACTTTGGCAAACTCTGGATGATCCGCGCCGGACTGATGGATGACGTAGACGTGATGATGGATTGGCATCCGGCAGCTGAAACCAAGACAGCCGTACAAAAAGGACTTGCCTTGGTGGACTTTATCGTCGAGTTCAACGGCCAAGCAGCCCATGCCTCTGCAGATCCATGGAATGGCCGATCTGCTTCAGATGCGCTCGAGCTGTATACCTCGGGGATCAATTATTATCGTGAGCACATCAAGCCTACCGTGCGTATCCATTACCATATCCAAGATGGTGGCCAAGTTGTCAACGTAGTTCCTGACTACAGTCGACTTTGGGTGAGAGTTCGTGATACTAGCCGCGAAGGATTGGTTCCTGTTTGGAAGCAGGTAGAGAAAATGGCCGAAGGTGCTGCCATCATGGCCAATGTCAGCCACAAGGTCACCTTGGTATCCGGTATCCATGAAATCTTAGTCAATCGTACAGGATCAGCTGCCTTACAAAAAAATCTGGAAACACTAGGACCAATCAGCTACACCACTGAAGAGCAAGATTTTGCCAAGAAAATCCAGGAAGCCACAGGTAAGCCACAAATCGGAATTCTATCCGAAATCACCCCAATGGAAGAAACCGAAGAACACAGCATGGGCGGAAGTACGGACGTAGGTGACGTCAGCTGGGTAGTCCCCACCATCCGACTCAGTGCCACTACCGCACCGAATGGTACACCTTGGCACTCCTGGGCAGTAGTAGCTGCCGGCGGGATGTCCATCGGACACAAAGGAATGGGCTATGCCGCCAAAGCTCTTGCCATGACCATGGTGGACTTGTATCAAAACGAAACCCTGAGAAACGAGATCAAAGCCGAATTCAAGCATAAAAAAGGAGACTATGTCTACAGAGGAATGATTCCTGACGGCCCTCCACCTTTGAAGGCTGGATATTGATAAATTTGAAAAAATGTAAAACCACTTCGAAAAGCGCAGGCTTAACGAAGTGGTTTTTCTTTAAATTCAGTTTACCCAAATTCACTAAGAGCCAAATGACCTATTCAAAAACCCTCTTTCTCTTTCTTCTTATGTTTGGGCTTAGTGAAACCCAAAAGGATCCCCGAACCGAATTTTTCCCAAAGTTGGAAGAGAAACCGAAGGCAATTCCTGTCAAAGAAAACCTGTGGGTGTTTATCCTTGCCGGTCAATCCAATATCGCAGGACGGGGAAAAGTCGAACCGATGGACACGATTCCCGATCCACGGATTCTGACCATCAACAAAACCGGAGTGGTAATTCTTGCCAAAGAGCCGCTTCACTTTTACGAACCCACCCTGACCGGATTGGATTGCGGACTTTCCTTTGGCAAAGAACTGCTGAAGTACATTCCCGACAGCGTTTCCATTTTGCTACTTCCCACAGCAGTTGGCGGAAGTGCCATACAGCAATGGATCGGCGATGAGACGTATCGGAATGTATCTCTATTTTCCAATTTCAAGGAAAAAGTAGCCATTGGGAAACAGTTCGGAACCATCAAGGCCATCCTTTGGCACCAGGGAGAAAGTGATGCGGCATCACGGGAGACCATCGACATCTACGATAAGCAATTGGGAGTTTTATTCTCCAAGTTTAGAGCTGAAGTTGAAAACCCAACCCTGAGCATCTGCTTTGGACGATTGGGTTCTTTTTCCAAAACGGATGAATCCTGGCAAGCCATCAATGCCAAAATGGAAGACTACCAAAAAACCGATCCCTTTTCTTATCTGATCCAAACCAAGAACCTCAATCCTAAAGGGGATTTCATACACTTCGATTCCGAAGGACAGCGCGCCATGGGAGTCAGCTTTGCGAAGGCTTATATCCAACGGGGATTTATCGTAGTGGAGTGAAAGCCAGAACCGTAGGTGGCAAAGTTTTGAAAGGGGTATTGCACTTAGGAAGGTTGGTCGAATTGATTTATATTCACTCCAACTGAAACTGTAGAGGTATGGAACTGATCAACTATATCCTGAGCATTGATTCAAACTATATTTTAATTGGCTTATTGAGTCTTTTTTTCTTTTTAGAACAAGTGACCGTCAATCCCTATCCTTTCAAAAACCGAGGGAAGCACCTTTTCCAAAACCTCCTTTTCCAGCTTTCCTTGACCCTTTTGAACCTAGTTTTTCTCGGAATCCAACTGCAATGGATCGAATGGCTGACACTAAACCAAATCGGACTTTTGCATTGGACTGAGTGGCCTTATTGGGTCAAACTTGCCCTGGGTGTAGCATTGTATGATCTGACCACCTATTGGATTCATCGGGCATCACACAAAGTTCCCCTGCTTTGGAGATTGCATCGGGTGCATCATAGCGATACCCACATGGACTCCACCACCACCTTGCGGTTTCATCCATTGGAGATCATTTTTATCTACCAAACCGGAAATGTCATCACAGCAGGGCTCTTTGGCACAGATATGACTGCTTTGGCTCTTTACTACTTTATTGTGTACATCTTTTTCATTCTCGAGCACTCCAATTTGAAATACCCGAAGTGGTTAAATCACACGCTTGGACTGGTGCTCGTCATGCCGGATCATCATCGGGTACACCACCACAAAGATCAACAGTACACCGACTCCAATTTTGCCGACATCTTTATCCTATGGGATAGGATTTTCAAAACCTTTAAATGGATTCCTGTAAAAAAGAATGACTTTGGATTGGATGAATTTGACTCTGAAGACAAGCAAACTTTTCTTTACCTGATGAAAAGTCCTTTTCTCTCTATTCGAAAAAAGTCAGAAGATTCAAAAGCATAAAATCTGAATGTTCTCTTTCCCAATCAATTAGCCTCATGAAATGCCCATAAGAAAATGCTTCTCACACAACTTGTCCCGAACTGGTTTCGGGAGGCGAATGATTATCCCTGGCATTCTCCCGATGAAAGATCGGGACAGGCTATGTGGCAAATGAAGGTTAAATTATAAACACATGAAAAACCTATTTATCCTATTCGTCTTTCTTGTTACTTCTCCCGCTTTTTCACAATCGGCTGATCAGCTTCAGGTGGAGCAATTGATCCAAAATTCCTTTGATGAGATCTTTTCCAATTATGACGCGGCAAAGCTAACCGACTTTTACACGGAGGACTTCCTGCTGTTGGAACATGGCGAATTGTGGGACATGGCCTTCATCCGAGACTATCTCGCCAAAGCCAAAACTAATCCCAACCCTCCTACCCGCACTAATCGGTTTGAATTTATCAAGACCCTAGTAGAAGGTGACCGCGCTTGGGTGGCCTATCACAACTATGCCACCATTTCCCGAGATGGACAAATCCTGCGTGAACTCTATTGGTTGGAAAGTGCGACTGCCATCCGAACTGAAAGTGGCTGGAAACTGGACATGCTTCATTCAACTCGGGTAGAAAAAGAGGAGTAAGCTGCTTTTTCCCCAAAAAGTGCAAATGAACTAGCCTACTTGTCAGTACAGCCGACCATTGACAGGAAGTTTTGGGGCTTCCCCATCAAAATCTAGGGGATTTGGGACATTTCTTTTACTTTGCGTATCGAAGCAATTGCAATCATTTCCTAGGAAAAACACTGTTGATCACCTCAAGTTGAATTAGTAAAATCTCTAAATACCCACCGTTCTTAGAAGGAACGACCCAATAAAACTCAACTATAACTTCATGAAAAATAACCGTCTTACCACCTACATTATCGGCGCCATGATTGCCGGTATCGTAGTGGGAATTTTCATTAACAAAAGCGGGAATACCGACCTCATCACCTCTTACAGCGCCAATATCAAACTATTGGCAACCATTTTCATCCGGCTGGTTCAGATGATTATTGCTCCGCTGGTCTTTAGTACCCTCGTAGTAGGTATTGCCAAACTGGGTGATTTGGGCGCAGTTGGCCGTGTAGGCGGAAAGGCATTGCTTTGGTTTTTTACTGCTTCGCTGGTTTCCCTCCTGATCGGGCTGGTGATGGTTAATTTCTTCGAGCCAGGTGTGGGTATGAACCTAAGCATCACCGATACTTCCGGAGTGGAAGATGTGGCTGGCAAAACCAAGGGATTTTCACTTCAAAACTTTGTGGAACACATCGTTCCCAAAAGTGTGATTGAGGCAATGGCAACCAATGAAATCCTTCAACTGGTCATCTTCTCTATCTTCTTCGGAATTGGTTTGGCTGGACTGGGTGAAAAAGGTCAAGCCCTCACCAAGGCCCTTGATACTATCGCACACGTGGTATTGAAAATGGTAGGCTATGTCATGATGACTGCGCCTCTTGGGGTATTTGGGGCAATCTCAGCCGTGATTGCGACCAGAGGTTTGGACATCCTGTTTACCTATGCCAAATACTTCGGTGCTTTCCTTGTGGGAATCGCCGTGCTTTGGGTAGTACTTCTAGTAGTTGGATATCTATTACTCGGTAACCGTCTTTTTGAGCTCTTGAAGCGATTAGCCTCTCCTATGGTCATTGCATTTAGCACTACAAGTTCAGAGGCCGTATTTCCAAAAATCACCGAAGAACTCGAGAAGTTTGGATGTAAGGATAAAATTGTCTCGTTTATTCTTCCACTCGGATACTCATTTAACCTAGACGGAAGCATGATGTACATGACTTTTGCGAGCATTTTCATTGCACAAGTTTATGGAATCGAGCTTGATCTCGGTACACAATTGACCATGTTGCTGGTCTTAATGTTGAGCTCCAAAGGAGTGGCAGGAGTACCAAGAGCAAGTTTGGTAGTGGTCGCAGCGACTTGTGGAATGTTTGATATCCCTGTGGAAGGAATAGCCTTGATCTTGCCAATCGACCATTTTTGCGACATGTTCCGCAGTGCTACCAACGTTCTTGGAAATGGATTAGCGACTACTGTCGTCTCCAAATGGGAAGGTGAACTTGAAGATCCAAAGTTAGAAGCGGAAGCTTAAAGCCGGCTCTTCGACAGACTCAAACCGGCACTTCGACAAGCTCAGTGACCGGATTCAGATATCAGTGGCAGTTTTCAGTCACAGTATTTAGAGGAAAATCGCATTTCCCTGAATTTATGAAGTGGCGAATTCGAGGCAACACAATAGAGATCTTCTTTAGTTTAATTCATACTTAAGCTAATGGCCAAAGGACGCTGCAATCTTAGCTTACATTATAGAATGTATTTAGTACTTCTTTCTTCTTCTAAGAAATGAAAAAAGGAAGCCTTTCAGCTTCCTTTTTTCATTTCTTAGGTTTGAATTTACTTGAATAGCTTCTCTAAAATCTTGTAGGTGATCAGGTAGGTTGGCCTCACTCCTTCCATGCCTAGAGCTCCTGAAGCCAATGTGCTTCCTGTTTCCAAGGGATTGTCTGATGCATAGTAGGCATATAATACCTTGACATTGGAGCGAATATTCCCACGGATTTTGGAGGCAGACTGTATCGCTTTTTGGTAGTGAGCTCCCTCCATTTCCAGCCCGACAGCCTTCCAAGAAGATTCCATGAAATAGGTCAGGATATCCCTGTTTTGCAATGAGGTACCTAGCACCGTGATCATTGATCCTTGGTATACGCCCAAGCCATATCCTTCAAAATCGGATTTTTTAAGTTCATTTCTGAATGGGTAATTATCGGCTGTTCCTTCAAATACATGCGAATTTGGTACCATCAGGTCACCTTTTCCTCCATGAAGGATCCCTGCTTTTCCCATGATGGAAGTTGAGACTACATTGAGTGGGTACTTTTTACCGTCTTTGGTATAGGGCTTTAGCAGCTCATCAAAGCATTCATAGGCTTGTTCTCCAAAAGCATAGTCCATTACCACAAATACCGGTCTCTTATCTTTTTCAACAGGAAGATTGATTCCCGGAATCAAGGTGCTTTTCTCCAAATGTGCCGTATCGATGATCTGAGCACCGATGTTGGTGCCTGATTCATCTGGCAAATCAATAAATCCGTGCTTTTCCGCGTACTCTTGAATCTTCTTTCCCTGATTATCCTTGGCTTTGATCGAGATATCGGTGGCTACCTGCTCGATCTCTTCATAACTCTTGGATCCAAGTGCCTGATGTGCGTAGATGGTGTTCAAAATGCTATGTAGATTGGCAGAAATGATGTGAATCGGCCGATTGATCAATCCTTTCACGAGGAGCGTTTCTTTGATCCGATCTGCCCACAATTCGCCATAGACGTGATGGCCTATGCGCTCCCGAAGGGTAGCAGAAAAGCTGATTTCGCGGTCCAAGCCTTGCGTTACCTCTTCCATGGAGAGCTTACCCAAGTGGTAGACGATAGAAAAAAGGCTATTGGAATTGGAGCTTTTTGAAAATTTCTTAACTGCTGCAATTGTCTCCTCAAAGGTGCGGCCGATGATATGGCTGAGGTAAGCAGAAGCACATTCGATGTCAAGCTCTTCTCCTCGTTGTTCTTTTTGGACAAATTCCTCAAGCATCTGCCAGTTGGCGGATATTTTTCCTTTTGGATCGGTGCTGTTTCGGTGGATTTTGCGAGACTCGATGTAGAGAAAAGAAAGGTGAGTCAAAATATCATAGATATCCGAGCGGCCACGGGTCATCTCCACATACATGATCTGCTCATCTAATCGGTAGCAATTGCGCTTGCGACGAGGTGGAACTAAAGGCACCAAATGCGAAGTCTCATACCCCTCCCGGCTGATCAGACGGACGTAGCGACACTCTTCGATCCCTTTGGGCAGACGCTCCATGACATAGAGCAATCCATCCAATTCAATCTTTTCATTGTCGGAAAGCGATCCGTAAATCTCCGGACTGAGGGTCATTAGCGCTTGGATAAGTCCTTCGCCAGACACACCCATAGGCTTATAGCTGCCTCGGTTAAAAAGATGGCGCATTGTAATATACAAGCGCTCTATTGCTGCTCTGGACTCCTGTGCTCTCGTTCTCTTCATTTGCATAAAAAACAGTTTAATTCGGCGAAATTAGAGATAAAACCTGATTTCGCCAGCCGTGAATGCGCAAATTGGGCCGATTAACTTCTGTCAATCAAGTGAAACAAAAGTCATATTAATTATTGAAAATGAGTGACTTAATCCCGCTTTAGCAGTTCTTTTTTGAGTCTAAGACCTAGACCAAAATAGGCATCCCCAAAACCAAAAGATCTTACCCCTACCCGAATTTCAGGTTCTAGAATAAGTGTTTCTTTGAATTTTAACTCTTTTCCGAATTTCAACATTGGTCCAAACGTCACCGCAGGATTGATACTGTAGTCAGTTAGGGAAATTTCTCCCTTTTCTCGTTGCCCCCAAGTAGAAAAAATCTCGACCTGAGAACCTAGGGAAACCTGGACAAATCGAGTTGAAATTCGGTAAAGGACTGGAATCGACACAAATCCTTCAGAAACTCTAGACCATTCGCTGATTGAAAAATTTGGACCGTCTATGGACAAGTAAATATCCTGCTGGTTTGTCCTGTAAAAAAGGCCAAACTCAAGACTACCCCTTCTGGATAAGCCTCGCTCGTAGGTAATGCCCGCTATCGGATTAAAGTCATATTCCATGGATTGCCCGGCTAGCAGAATTCCCATTTTATTTGAAATCTTTTCTTGGGAAAAGGCTTGAGAAAAACTCACTACCACTACTGAAAAAAGAAAAAAACTAGATTTCCAACAACTACTAAATCTCATTATAGATAAGAAATTAAAATATCTACCAAGAAAGTGGAATAAAACTAAAAAACAAAGTAAAAATTTTCAGTTTTCACTCATTATTTTACCTTATCAGCAAAATGTTTTTTCAGTTTTTCCACTTTTGGTCTCACCACAAACTGACAATAAGGTTGCATGCCATTTTGGTTGTAATACTCCTGATGGTACTCTTCGGCGGGGTAAAAATTGGTAAAAGCGGTAATTTCGGTCACGATGGGAGCGTCAAAAATCTCGGCTCGATTCAATTCCGATTTAATTTTTTCAGCGATTTCCTTTTGATGTTCATTCAGATAAAAAATAGAAGACCTGTATTGAGGACCTACGTCTGCACCTTGCCTATTGAGTGTAGTCGGATTATGAGTAGCCCAAAACACCTCCAAAAGAGTTTCTAGGGAAATCTTGCAAGGATCAAAAATCACCTGTATCACTTCAGCATGTCCGGTGGTACCTGTACAGATTTGTCGGTAAGTGGGTTTTTCGATCAATCCACCTGCATAGCCGGAGATCACTTTGCTCACGCCTTCCAATCTTTGGAAAACTGCCTCAGTACACCAAAAGCAACCCCCACCAAGTAAAATCACATCAAAGCCGGTGGGTATTTCCAAGTTGGTCGTTGGTAGCTGCGTATTGAAAGTCATAGGATCTTATTTGGAGTTAAAACTGCAGGAGCAAGAATTAGTTTTTGATTGGCGCAATTCTTACCGGTCCTTTGGGTGGTACCGTTGGGTCGACAGGAATTCCTTTTTTAGTGACTTGGATGAGCCCTTCCCGATACATGGCCATCATTTCCTCCTGAATATCGGGCATAAAATGTCTCCAATCTTCTGGATAAATCTTTCTAACCACCTCCGATGGACAAAAACTGGATTTTCTCCTCCTGCAAAAATCAAAAATAGCGGTTCGCAATACCTCCATCTGACCAAATTAATGGCAAATCATCACAAATGCCGGTGGAAGATTTTTGATGGTAAACTTGGCTTCTACTTTTGAAAAGTATTTCAAAAAGAGCTTTTTGAGCAAATAGGAGTAACAAATCTGGATAAACTTCCCATTCGGTTTCAGAGAGGCCTTGGACTGTTTCATGATTTGATCCGTGGTATCTTTGGGGATCAAGCTAAATGGTAAAGAAGATAGTACATAATCCACCTTTCTATCTCCGATATAATTGGCAATATGCTCAGCAGAATCATTGATAATCTTGACATTTGGCTGTGGAAATTGCTTTTTCATCGCTCCGCAGAACGAGGGGTTGATTTCGAAAACCAATAGTTCTGCCGAAGGACTAAGACGGTCTACAATACCCTGTGTAATACTACCGTCCCCTCCTCCTAATTCGACTACCAAATCAACATGCTGCAGATCAGTGTAGGATAACATTTTTTTAACCAAGGCTTTAGAACTAAAAGTCACAGCTCCTGTGGTGGTAAGGTTGGAGTAAAGCTCAACCAACAAATCTGATTTACTCATAATGTGAAAATGACGATGGAAGATACCTGATTTTGGCTTATATTTTGGACGATTTGTTAAAACTTAATCAATAAAATATGGCCCAAAAGGCTGAAATCCACTCTGAGCTACCAAAAAAAGTAAGAAGAGTTCTAAAAGATTTTTGGGGGATGGCCCTGCTATTTTTATTACTAATTATCCTGCTTCGGGGTGTTGAGCTATCCTTGATTTTTTCAAATCATGTCTTAGAATTTTCGATTAAGGACATCCTTCTTTTTAGTCTTTTACAAGATTTAGGATGGGTGATTTATTTTTTGGGGATTTTATTTATCCTTCATATACCCTTAAGCCTGATTAACATCCGATTATCCAAGTTGATCACTTTACTTTTTTTATCCTTTTCTCTACTACTGCAAGTGGGCGTAATGTTTTATTTTATCGAAACCCTTGTCCCCTTAGGACAAGATGTTTTTGCTTACAATTGGGATGACATCTTTCAAACGGTCTCTGCCTCGGGTCAATTCAACCTGGTTAATTTAATTTTAGCAATTGCACTCATCATTGGTATTGTAGCAGGTCTTTTTTGGAGTACCAAATGGTTGAATCTTAAGTTGAATACGTTTCTGTACATGACCAGTGCATTTTTACTTTCAATCTTCTTTGTTCAATTTTTCCCAAGAGATGGATTTGATTCTGGAAGTGAGGTAAAAATGAACGTTGAGCTTAATAAATCCCGGTATATCGTAGAGGAATCATTTGAGCGCTGGATGTATGGAGGAGAATTTTATTTTGATTTCTTCCTAAGAGCTTCGAATAAAAACATGATTGTAAAGAAGGATTACTTTGATGAAGAATACCCATTTATGCATCATGCAGAATACCCGGATGTGCTGAGTCCATTCTTAGATTCTTTACAGAGTCCTCCAAATATTGTTTTTATTCTTGCTGAGAGTTTTGGTAAAGCTTATTCTGGTAAAAATGCCTATTTGGGAAGCTTTACTCCATTTCTTGACTCCCTGGAAAATCATAGTTTGGTATGGGAGCACAACATATCTACTACAGGTAGAACATTTGGAGTATTACCGGGGATTCTTGGAGGCTACCCTTTTGGAGAAGAAGGCTTTCTGGAGTTGTATGAAGAATTTCCTTATCATCAATCTTTGATAAGTATCCTAAAAAATAACGGGTACAAAAGCAGATTTTTTATCGGATCAGACAAAAAATTTGATCACCAAGGAGATTTTATGCAATATCAACAAGTTGATAATATTGAAGATGAAAATTCATTTTTACCAGGTTATCAGAAAACTCCTTCACCTACTGGATTTACTTGGGGATATGCAGATAAAGAACTCTTTTTGAACGCCTTAAGAAAATTGCCTGAGAATCTAAATTCTCCTGAAATCATGGTTTTCCAAACCATCACTTCGCACTCGCCCTATATTGTGCCAGAAGATGAGGAATACAATAAAAAATTTGACAATTACATATCCAATGTTTTGAAGTTAAGCGCTGGGAAAAAAGAGGAATACAACAGTTATAAAAATATCTACAAAACCATTCTTTACGCAGACGATGCCATTCGTCTTTTCTTCGAGGAGTATAAAAAGAGACCTGAGTTTGAAAACACCCTATTCATAATTACGGGTGATCATCGTCTACCAGAAATCCCGATGTCTTCAAGATTGGATCGATTTCATGTTCCTTTGTTGATTTATTCACCCAAACTAAAAGGTGCTCAACAATTCAAGGGGTTATCCAGCCACTTTGAGGTAACTCCAAGCCTATTAGCATACTTAAAATCAAACTTCAACATTTCCATTCCTGAGGATGTAGTTTGGCAAGGACAAGTATTGGATACTGCGAAAAATTTTCAATCTCGCTTGGTCATGCCTCTCATGAGAAACAAAAACCAACTTGTTGAATTTATAAGTGGAGAGTATTTTCTTTCTGAAGGGCAGGTTTTTAAAATATCAGAAAACCTGAATATAGATCCAACTGAAGAACCTGATATAAGGACTCAATTAACCGGTGAGTTTGAGGACTTCAAAAACAAAAACAACTACATGCTTCAAACCCGAAAACTACTGAAACCACAAAACCAATCAGTAGCTTCAAATTAAGGTTTTGATTTTATTTCATCTAATATTTGCTCCATCAACGGATAGTAATAGTTCCAATAAAATCCTCTCCTATCATTGTAATTGTTTGCCAAATAAATCCCTCTCCAAAAAAATGGAAGTCCATAAAACTTAGCACTTCCTAAACCATACCTGAAATCTGAGAAATCCCCTGAAAAATAATATTGCTTGGCTCCTTCTACCTCTCTAACTACTGCAGCTGGGAAAAACCTTGGCAAACCCATGTTTCTTAATTTTTGAATCCCGGATACAGTGGGATTTATATCAAAATAAGAAATCACATTAAAGTCTCGTTCAATCAATACGATATCAAACCAGTCTGGATAGGGAACCAACTCGGGGAGTTTAAAGCCTCCTTTGTTCATGAGTTGAGTTCTAATCATTGGCGTTTCATTTGCAAAATCCTCCTCGTACAATAAAGCCTCTATTCGTCCAGATTCTTCAATAAAAATCATTCCCGGGCCTCTTAATGGGTATTCACCATGTTGAAGAGTATATTGATCTCTCATCCATTTTGGGATATCTGGATTTTGAAGACTATCCAGCTCGTCAAAATACCTCGCTATCCAACCGGTCCATTTTAATCCCATCAACCGCTCAAACTCTGATCGAATTACAGTAGGCGTCGGCGAGGCCATGACATTATACTCAGCAATCACAGTCTTTTTCAATTCTTTTGCTTTTGCAAGCAACTGAATGTCTTTTATATCCAAGCCTCCATAGACCTTTTTACTTGGTCTATAATCTGTATCTTCTCGAAAATCATCTTCATAAACTCCATAGGTATCGGCAAAAAATACGAGGTCTGATTTCGACACCATGTTCTCAATTTCAACTTTGCTCTTTTTGTTTAAGTCTTTTGAAAATCCAAAATCGGAATTGCCAGATGGAAAAAAGCCTAGATAATCCGAATCTTTTAAATACGAATTCCCATCGCTCTTTCTGATTTTGTTATGATCCAACATCCAATAAAAACTACCATGTTCTTGATAATCTTTGTTTGGAACAGTTTTATCAATCAATATGATTTCAAGATTTTGAGAGGGTAAGATCGCCCATATTAGAAAACTAAATAAAGGAATCCCAAATATCAAAACCCAAAGTGGCCATAGCCGAATAAGAAAAATTCGTAACTCCTCTTTCATTGCTTTGATAGTTAAAATCGATATTCTACACCTAAAGTGAAATTAAAATTGTTCCTGGTGGTTTCGGCGCTTAGCTCATCTATTGTGTAACCTAAATAGGAATAAGTCTGGAATTTAGGCGTAAACAAATGTTGAAAACCAACCCTAGCACGGTACGAATTAAGTAATTGATTTAAGGCGCGCGTCTCTTCATCTGGAGAAACTCCTGTACTTAGTGTAAAGCTGAAAAAGTCTTCTGCCGTATCGAAGTAATATCTTGCATTAAATTGTCCCGAAACACTGGTGCCAGTTTCATCAGGAATAATATTTGGCCTGAAGTTCACCCACCAATTTCCAATGTATTTTCCTATTGAAAACGTGTAGATATTGGTCACTGAAGAAAAACCAAGATATCTATACCCCAATTCGGCTTCCCAACCTCCTTCAAAATTGTGAAAATAGGAACCTCCGAATCTCAACCTTGGAAAGAATCCTCCTTTAGAACCACCAAGGTTGAGATAGGCATATCCTTTTTCGCCAATAGATGGATAGGCATCGAGTTCGAACAACGTACCAAAACCACCAAACCTTTGACTTTGTGTTACTCTAGCAATGATGGATCCGGTATATTTCAACCTTGTTCTGCCGTAAAGAGACCAGGTATTCCACGGTTCAATAGCACCTCTAAAGGAGTCAAAATCATAGCTTGCTCCAATTGCATTGGTTTTTCTTAGGCGTTGCAAATTCGCTAAATACCCAAGCATCCCTTCTTGATTATACCCTTTGTCAAACAGTGGCTGAACAAGCTCTAAAGCTTCGTCATACTTTTCTCTATAGTAAAGTAACCTGGATTCTCTGTAAATAATGGGATCAGGAAGCGGATTAGGAAAGTTTGACTTAGCTCTGAGAATAATTTCATCTGCTTTTTCCAGTTGATCATCCCAAAACAAATTATCCAAATATGCCACATATCCATCCTCATATTGAGGTGAGGCGGTTATTGCTCTCTCTAAGTAAATGGAGGCAGAGTCGTTTTTACCTTCCCAAGCATAACTTCTTCCCACCAAGATCAAAATATCAGCGTAGCTAGGAGAACGCTCTAAGGCCAAAAATGCCAATCGTCTACCTTCGATATATTTATCATTTAATATTAATTCCCTTGCTTCCAAATAAAGCTCATCAGAGCTTTTGGAAGTCTGTGCGATTCCGGAATAACTAATCAAAAGTCCGAAAAATAATAAATGTAAATACCTCATTAACTGGATGATTGAGTAAATATGTTCTTTTTATCCTCAGATACTTTAAACCCTGTTCTAATCATGGTCCCCCATCCACCTTTACCTCGGATAAAGTCAATATGCCCCTTAATCCCCCACCATACTACTCTTGGATGAACAGTAAACGGCTCCGTTAAAATAACCCAAAGCAGTTTCCTTAGATCTTTTCTGTTTTTATAATTATTGAATGCTATTTGTTCATAAAGCACACTAAATACAGAAACCAGAAGTGACAACAAATACATTAGTAGAAGCAACGCCAGAAAATACAATGCACTGAAATCACCTATAAACAAGAGAATAAGAGTATAAATAATGCCTAGCAGCTCCACGATTGGACCAGACTTTTCAAAAATTGACCAAAATGGATAAGAGATAGAACCCAATATGCCATATTTTTTTCTGAATCGGATTGGGCGATGGAGCAGAAGCGTTTCGATTGTTCCTCTCATCCAGCGGTTTCGTTGTCTTGAGAGCACCTCTCCACTCTCTGGAACTTCCGTCCAACAAAGGGGATCAGGGACAAAGCCCACTTTATGAGGGATTTTTTGCTCCATCATATATCTCCTCAATCTAACAATCAATTCCATATCCTCCCCTACAGTCTTGGTAAAATATCCTCCCACTTTCTTTACCAAATTGGTCCTAAAAAAACCAAAAGCACCTGAAATCAGCATCAAACCATCAATTCTTGACCATGCCATCCTCCCCATCAAAAATGCTCGGAAATATTCTATTACTTGAAATTTTCCCAAGAGAGAATCTGGTATCCTATAATTAACTACTGTGCCGTCTTTTACTTCACAATTATTTGCAATACCTATTACTCCCCCTACTGCAATGACCGTTTTATTGGTTTCTTCCATAAATGGCCTCACCATTCTGCTGATTGAATCACTGGACAGAATACAATCCACATCAATACAAGCCAAAACCTCCATAGCAGCAACATTTATCCCGGAATTGAGCGCATCCGCTTTGCCACCATTTTCTTTGTCTATTACCAGCAATCTCCGGTTAGATATATTAGTAGACCTATAAATCCCCCTTACTTCTTTAGTCTCAATCTCTGGTTTATAAGCAAAATCAGTTTTCTCTAATTCAAAATACTCAATTAACTTTTCTAACGTATCATCCTTAGATCCATCATTAATGATAATAACTTCAAATTTGCTGTAATGCAAAGACAATAAACTTTTTACATTCTGAACTATATTTTGTCCTTCATTAAATGCTGGAGCTAAAATAGAAACACTAGGTGCTAAAGGAGAAGTAATGATATCCGTATAGTCTGCAAATTTATTCTTCCTCAAATATTCCCGCATTTCCAAAGCACTCAGAACCATGAGCGTTAGATAGATGGAAATAACCAAAAAACTCATCAAAAGAAAGATGATACCAAAGATTTCTATAAGAAGATAAAACAGAAAACTATACATTTTTCAAAAGTGGGTCTTTTAAATGTTTACCAATATTTTTAACCTCAATAGAATCGGAATTTTGAATTGCATTTTCAAATGACTCTATATCTATTTCACGCAAAGCGAATAAGATTAATTTTAATTGACCGAATACAACCTCTCTAGAATTTAGAATTGTAGACAATTTCAAAACAGTGGAATCGTCACCTAAAATTGCTGCTGCTAAAAGTGCTTCTTGAAATACTTCACTAGTAGAAGAGTCTAAGCACTCATGCACGAATGATAATTCCATATGTGCACCAAACGCTGCGTATGTTTTCAGCAACTCAACTTTTTCCTTATCAGTGGCTTTCTTTGCAAGGTTAGAAAGTGAATCCATCAAATCTAGTCTCCCTAATTGTCTCACCAGCTTAATCGCAAAAAGACGAACTGAGTCATTCTTAGATTCAAAAAGGACTTCAATGTTAACTAAGCCTTGGCCCGAAACGAATTTAATAATTCTCAGGTAATTCATTTGCTGCCAATTAGATAAAGGATAGGTAAGATCCCTCAAAAATCCAAGATCCTTAGACTCAGAAATATTCAATAAAGTAGCTACAGCTTGAGACCTTACATAAAAATTTTCATGATTAACCAAGGGCTGAATCAACGGTAATGCTTCCAATAAATCCATTTCGTTAATCTGTACCAAAGCTAGTGTTTTTCTATCCCACTGCTTTTCTTTCAATAATCGAATGGAAACTTGATCCAATCCTAAAAGGAGATAAAGCGTTTTAAACTTAAGTTTAAAGTCGCCTTTCATTTTTTTATTTAAACTAATAATTCGGTCAATCAAGACCTCTTGATACAATTCTAATGCTAAGAGATCTTTGGGAAAATATTCATAAAGCTCCTCAATTGACATAGCCTGAATCTCCTCCACTTCTTTTTCAAATGGAAGTGAACTCAATGGCATTAATATGTCTTGATCATACTTTTCAACTAATTTGTCCCTCTTACCTTTTTTGATTTTTAAAATCAACATGAATAAGGTTAATCCACTAGAGACTGTAAAAAATAAAATGATTATCCCTGATACTAGAAATAACTTGTAGTCAGAAACGAAAAATAACCGAAACTTTTGAAATGGAGTGAACGGCTCTTGACTGGCTAAAGCAATCAAATCTTCCCTAGTCTTTTTCTGTTCAAAGATCGGAATAAAGTCCCCTGTCTTTATTATTTCGAGTAGATAATCCCGACATGCAGAAATGGAGGTTGGTGCCGAAAACACCAAAAACTCCAGTTTAGGTTGAACCTGAAACTGTACTATCTGATTTTCAAACTCAAAAAATTGTGTCCAATCCAGTATCGTCTTCGAGGTATAAAGTCCCTCCGGAGATAAAGTAAATCCAAGATCTTCAATTGAACTTAATTCTTCAGGAAATTCATTTTGCGAAATACTGAATCGATAACCTAAACCAGGAACTTTTTCCTGAAGAATCAGAAAATCAACAAATGAAACACTGTCTTTAGGAACATCTTTATTCTGTGAGAAAACAGGAGTAAAAATGAAACTATATAGAAAGGCAAAGAGTAAAAAATGCTTCATAGGCTGGTTTGGATAGTCATTTTAAAACTCGTTTCACACGAATAGCCAATTCATTAGGATTAAATGGTTTGGGAACAAAGTCCTCTACTCCTAGATTAAATGCCTCCAGAACAACTTGTTCTTCCTCTCCCAAAGAGCTTAAAACAATTATTGGTATCGAAGGAAAATTCTTTTTTGAATATTGTATAACCTCGATTCCACTTTTATATGGCATCATCACATCCGTGATTATTAAATCAGGATTAAATTGCTCTATTGAATCGACTCCTTCGTTTCCATCCATCACAACCAAAGTTTCATAGCCGTCCTTTTTAAGGCGAAACTGAACTAGGCTCGAAATCATTTTGTCGTCTTCGATTATAAGAATCTTTTTCATGGAAGCATTCTTTTGGATTAAAATTTAGTTCTAAAACTAAATCTATATATAAATATAGGTGATAACATGCATAATTTGCAACAGTAAATCAAGCGGATTTTTTTCGTAACTCCATATCCTCAGACTGCCATTAGTCAAAAAAAAAGATGGAAAAAATAAAAGCTTATAGGTAGTGAGTTGCCTTTTCTTAGCTTGCTGCCTAAAGAATAACCATCAAACGAATGAAAAAACTATTTCTGAAAGCAGGATTGCTTGGATGGTTGGCGATGGGTTTACTCACTCAATCCGTGTGGGGTCAAAGTGATCCTACTGGTAAAAGGAGAGTCACCTCTACCTATGCCATCACCAATGCAACTGTCATCACAGCGCCCGGACAAACAGGCACTAAAGCTACCGTTCTTTTCAAGGATGGAGTGATTTTGGGTGTAGGATCTGGCCTACAGATACCTAAAGAAGCTAAAATCATTTCAGGAGACTCTCTTTTCGTCTATCCGGGATTTATAGATGGTGCCGGAAACATGGGTATCACCAAACCGAAAGACGCAGAAAGACCTAAAGACCTGGTATCATCCAACCCACCGGATGAGTTTGCCGGAATTACTCCATGGAGATCTGCTGTAGATCAATTCTCAATCTCTGGTAATATGGTAGATGATTGGAGAAAAACTGGCTTTACGATTAGTCAAGTGGTTCCTGATGGTGGCATGCTCCCTGGTAAGGCCGTTATCATGGTCTTGGGCGACGGAAGTGCCACTAACCTTGTTCAACTCAATTCAAGCTTGGCTGCTAATTTCCGAGGATCAAGAGGCATGTATCCTGCAACCTTGGCAGGTGTGATGGCTAAGTTTAGAGATGTGTATCAAAATACAACTCTTGCACTGGAGCACGAAAAAATGTACGCTTCTACTGCCGGTATCAAGCGGCCTCAAACAACCCCAACACAAGCTGCGATGGCTGCTGCGGTTCAAAAGCAAATCCCTGTTTTATTTACTGCTTCCTCTGATCTAGAAATCCGTAGAGCTTTAGCATTGCAAAAAGAACTAGGATTCAAATTGGTTTTAACTGGACTTGAAAATTACGAGACAGTCATCGACCAAATCAAAGCCTCTGGAACTCCAGTTTTGATCAAACTTCAGGTTCCTGATGACAAAGCCATCAAATCACAAAAAGCTGAAGGTGTAACAGAGGCTACAAAAGCACAATATCAGCGGGTGAAAGAGTCGTATGAAAAAGCATTGAAGCAAGCTTCATTGCTTGAGAAAGCAGGAATTCCTTTTGCATTCACAACGGCTGATGCTAAACCGGGAGATGCGATGAAAGCTATTCAGACCATGATCAAAAACGGCCTAAGTGAAAAAGCTGCATTTGCCGCACTTACAACTAATCCAGCATCCATCTTGGGAGTTTCCAGAGTAGCAGGTTCTATTGAAAAAGGCAAAATGGCTAACCTAATCGTTTCCACAGATGCTATTTTCAATGAAGACGCGCAAATCAAACACGTGATTGTGGATGGTAACATTTTCACTTATGAGGTGAAAAAGAAAGCTTCAAAAGAAGAACAAAAAGGAACTGGTGCGGCAGGTACTTCTGTAGAAGGAGTTTGGGAATATACTTCTGAGACACCTGCTGGAAGTTCAGGTGGTGAAATCGTCTTGAAAAGAGAAAACGGCGTCTTGGGAGGCACCATCAGTTATGATGATCCTGCAGGTTCCGGCAAAGTTACTTCTCCTATCAAAAACGCGACAGTTACAGGAAAAACCCTAAGTTTTGATTTTGCAGTGGCTGCAGGAGGCATGAGCCTAAACGTGACTGTCACAGGAGAAATCAACGGTAACTCCATGGAAGGTTCTCTTTCTGTACCTCAGATGGGTTCATTCCCTGTCAAAGCCACTCTTTCTTCACCAAGCCTAAGCAACTAAACACATGAAAAAGCTCAATTATTTACTTGCTGCTTTCTTGGGCCTAGGTTTGAGTACCGCTCAGGCACAAGCTCCCAAAGGAAGTGTTTTAATCAAAAATGCCACCGTTTTGACGGTAACCAGGGGCAATCTGGAAAACTCAGATGTGTTGGTTCAGGACGGTGTTATTAAGCAAATTGGTAAAAATATCGCAGCTCCGTCTGGAGTACAGACCATAGATGCCACTGGCAAATTTGTGATGCCGGGAATCATCGATGCCCACTCTCACGTGGCCTTGGATGTAGTCAATGAAGCATCTGCACCGATCACTTCGGAAGTTAGAATGAAGGATGTGGTCAACCCATTTGAAATCGGAATCTATCGAGCCTTAGCAGGTGGAGTTACGATCTCCCATGCGATGCACGGTTCTGCCAACGTAGTGGGAGGACAAAATGCCACGCTTAAACACAGATGGGGAGCAAAAGACCCTGCAGACATCATTATGCAGGACGCCCCTCGTACGATCAAGTTTGCCTTGGGTGAAAACCCAACTCGTGTTCACGGTCGTGGAAACGGCATTCAACCTCGTACCAGAATGGGTGTGGAAGCTGTCTTGAGAAATGGCTTTAGCGAAGCACTTCAATACAAAAAAGCTTGGGAAACCTACAACGCCGCAAAAACTCAGAAGGGCAATACCATTACTCCTCCTTCCTACAATGAGCGTTTGCAGACTTTGGCAGATATCCTGGATGGAAAAATCATCATCCACTGTCACTCCTACCGCGCCGATGAAATCTACATGCTGATTAATGTGGCAAAGGATTTCAACATCAAAAAGCTGGTATTCCAGCACACCAATGAGGGCTTCAAAGTGGCTCCTGAAATCGCTGAATACACCATGGGTGCTTCGGTTTTTGCAGACTGGTGGGCATATAAAATGGAAGTTTATTATTCCACAGCCTACAACGCAGCCATCCTACAGCGTAACGGAGCAATCACCTCAATCAACTCTGACTCTGCTGAACTAATTCGTCACCTTTATCATGAGGCTGCCAAAACTCAGCGTTACGGAGGTTTGACAGACGATGAAGCTTTGGCGATGATCACGATCAACCCTGCCAAGCAGTTGGGAATAGATGATAAAGTGGGTTCTCTTGAAGTAGGTAAGCAGGCAGATATCGTGATTTTCGATACACACCCACTTTCATCCTATGCTGTACCACAGATGACCTTTGTGGACGGTGTGAAATATTTCGACATCAAAGCGGACAAGGACGATCAGCGCCAGCTTGTGGCTGCTACTGAAATGGTTGAGCCTATTTTCTTGAGAGCTAATGAAGAATCGCATCGCTGCATGCAAGATGTAGATGCTTACTTTGAAGCCTTCCAAGGAGCTTTCTACCACGAAAAACACTAATCACCCCGAAAATTCAAGAATCACATGAACCGAATTTTAAAAACCTTTTGTGCCTCTCTACTTGCCCTGCTTCCTGTGGTGGCAATGGCCCAGATCGACGGGGAATTTGTAAAACCTCGCACAGGTAAATTTCTCCTGAAAAATGCCACTGTAGTCACCGTGACCAAAGGAACCTTGAACAATGCTTCTGTCCTGCTGGAAAACGGTAAAATCTCACAAGTAGGAACCAACATCAGCGCAGCTGACGCGGAAGTCATTGATTGTACAGGAATGTTTATCTATCCTGGAATGATCGATGGTGGAACTCGCCTTGGATTGGTAGAGGTAAGTTCTGTACCAGAAACCGTGGATTATGCGGAAAATGGAAACGTAACTCCGAACATGCAGGCGTTGACTACCGTCAATCCCAATTCTGAAGCTATCGGAGTAACCCGCGTTTCTGGTGTGACCACCGTATTGACAGTTCCTTCTGGAGGATTATTTCCTGGTACCGCTGCCTTGATCAACCTGAATGGCTACACGCCTGATCAGATGTATGGAGGATTCAAAGCTGTGGCAATGACCTTCCCTAGTTCGGGACGTCGAGGTCGTTTTGACCGCAGATCAGAAGAGGATATCAAAAAGGACTCTGAGAAAGCCTTGAAGGATGCCAATGATATTTGGGACAATGCTAAAAGCTACCTGGAGCTGAAAAAGTCAGGCGCTGAGCTTTCCTACTATCCTGAAATGGATCAGCTTTCTAAAGTCATCTCTGGAGAGCTTCCACTTTTGATCGAAGTCAATGCTGCCTCTGATATTCAAAATGCCATCAAATGGGTTCAGGGTAAAAACATCAAAGTCATCTTCACCGGAGTAGCCGAAGGCTGGAGAGTAGCAGATGAAATCGCCAAAGCAGGAATTCCAGTGGTTACCGGTCCTGTGCAGGAACTCCCAACCCGTCAGTCTGACCGCTACGATACCCCATATGCCAATGCAGGCAAAATGGCCAAAGCAGGTGTAAAAGTTGCATTAAGAACAGACGAGGAAGAAAACGTGAGAAACCTACCTTTCCATGCGGCATTTGCGGCAGCTTATGGACTTGGTAAAGAAGAAGCTCTCAAGGCTGTAACCATTAATCCTGCTGAGATCTTCGGAATCGCCGATCAATATGGATCTGTAGAGGCTGGTAAAAGAGCCAACCTGATAGTTTCTAACGGAGACCCGTTTGAGACTCGCAGCCAAATTATCCATGTGTTCATCGATGGATATAGAATCCCGATGTCCAACAGACACATCCGATTGTATCAGGAATTCCTCGAAAGATCTCCTGGTTTGAAATCGAATTAATCCTTCTAAAAAGCCATGAGACTTGTTCTTGTGGCTTTTTTACTATTGATTGAAAATTGGAAGATTTGAAGATTGGAAAATTGCTCTCCACAAGTTGCCTCAAATCTCAATTTTACAATCTTTCAATTTTGAACTATTACAATCAGCACCATGAAGCAAAAATTACTTTACCTAACCGCCGCCTCCCTACTCTCAATTCAAACTTTTGCCCAGCAGGATGGATTTCTTCCTGCACAATTAGAGGGACAAAAGAAGTTTGAAGCCGACTTCCTCAAGTCTGTCAACTACGACAGATTCAAAGTCCACTTGACCGAACTCACCAAAAATCCACACATCGCCGGCACTCCTGAAAACGAACTGGTAAAAGACTACATGGTCAAAACCATGTCGGATGCAGGCATGGATGTCAAGGTTTGGCCTTATGATGTCTATCTGCCTAATCATCCTGGCAAATCCGAGTTGCAGCTCATCTCTCCCGTTCAGATGACCCTTTCTCAAAAGGAAGGAGCCTTGCCAGAAGATCCTTTTTCCGCAGACCCCAGACTTCACCTAGGTTTCAATGCCTTCTCCGGTAGCGGAGATGTTACTGCCGAGGTAGTCTATGTCAATTATGGAACTCGTGAAGACTTCATGAAGCTTGCCGAAATGGGTGTGCCACTGGAAGGAAAAATTGCCGTGGCGCGCTATGGGGGCAACTTCCGAGGCTACAAGGCCAAGTACGCCGAGCAATACGGAATGATAGGTTTGGTGGTGTACACCGATCCAAAAGATTCCGGATTTACCAGAGGTGAAGTGTATCCAAAAGGTCCATTCTTCAATGAAACCACTATTCAGCGTGGATCCATGTTGACCTTGGATTTCACAGGTGACCCATTGACGCCCAACCGACCTGCACTTCCTTTGGATGGTGCAAAGAAGATCAAGCGGGATGATCCTGCAGATGTGGATTTTCACACCATTCCCGTTACTCCAATTGGCTATGGCGCTGCCAAAGAAATCCTAAGCCGCATGACAGGTTCGGAAGCACCAGAAGCTTGGCAAGGCGGATTGCCTTTCAAATACAGAATCACAGGCGGAACCGAGCTAAAGGTACGGGTGATGGTAGATCAAAAGCCTGATTTCATCCGGGCAAATAACGTGGTGGGCACATTTGTGGGGAAAGACTTTCCTGACGAATGGATCATCATGGGTAGCCACTACGATGCTTGGTCTTTTGGTGCGACAGATCCAAATTCGGGTACTGCCATGTTGTTGACCTTTGCGGAAGCATTGGGAGAGTTGTATAAAAACGGTCAAAAGCCTTCCCGATCTATTTTGATCGGACACTGGGATGCGGAAGAACAAGGAGTCATTGGTTCGACCGAATGGGTGGAGCACCTGAAAAAAGAACTAGGAGCCAAAACCATTTCGTACATGAACTTTGACGGTGGTGTATCAGGAAGAAACTTCGGTGCTTCTGCTGCGCCAACCTTGAAAAAACTCATCATCGACGCTTCAAAAGAGGTCACTTATCCAGATTCAGCCAAAACTGTGTTTGAAATCTGGGCAGGAAAAAATCCCGAGCCCGGAATCGGGAATTTAGGTGGTGGCTCAGATCACATCGCCTTCTACATGCATGTGGGCATTCCATCCCTCAGCGGTGGTTCAGGCGGACCTACAGCTTATCATTCCAACTATGACAATTTCCACTACTACTCGAAGTTTTCTGACCCAAGCTTTAAAATGGGCGGAGCAGTAGCCCAGTTGTTTGGATTGGTAGCGATTCGTCAGGCGAATGCTGCGGTGATTCCTTACGATGTGCCACGCTATGCCAAGGATTTGAAAGGACACTTTGAGCAGGCAGTTAAAAATGTAAAAACCATTGACACCAATTTTACAGGCTTTGACCAGGTTGACACAGCCTTGGAAGCTTTGGAGGCAAGTTCTGCAGCTTATCAAACAGCTTTAGAAAGCGGACTTTCCAACGGAAAGCTTTCCGCTAAATCCCTTCATAAAATCAACAAAGGGCTGATCGGTCTGGAAAAAAGCTGGATCGATCCAAAGGGAATGTACTATGGAGAATGGTACAAATCACTTTATGTTTGCAACGACCCCTTCTCTGGTTACGCTTCTTGGATTCTACCGGGAATCCAATACGAAGTTGCCATCAAGAACACGAGCAGACTGGAGGAATGGGACACCCGTTATGCTAAGGCAATTTTGAACCTGAGCAAAAAGATTGATAAGCTTACGAGTCAACTCAATTAACCAGCAGAAAAAAGAAACCGCGGAGAGAGATTTTCGCGGTTTTTTTTGTCCCTTGGATGTGATTAAATTGGAATCATGGAAAACATGGATGTCCGATGGAAGCAGAGACTTCAAAATTTTAAGAGGGCTTTTATTCAACTGGAAAAAGCTGTAAAAACTCCTGATCTTAATGAATTAGAAAGGCAAGGTTTGATAAAAGCCTTTGAATTTACCTTTGAACTAGCATGGACTACTTTAAAAGATTACCTGATAGAAATGGGCTATACCGAACTTATGGGATCAAAGGACACCTTTCGTCAAGCCTTTCAATTAGGATTGATCTCCGATGGAGATATTTGGATGGAAATGGTAAAAAGTAGAAATCTCACCTCACACACTTATAATCAAGATACTGCCGAATCTATAGAGGAAGACGTAATCACTACGTATTACCCGTTGATAAAGCAATTGCTCGAAAACCTTGAAACCAAAGAATGAATTTATCCTTAGCAAATGAGATTTTAGCATCCGAATTGGGTCTGAAAGACTCCCAATTGGAGGAAATCAGGGCATTTGCCAGAAAATACCCTTCGATCGAAAAGATCGTGGTGTATGGTTCCCGAGCAAAAGGAAACTATAGACCCGGTAGTGATGTGGATTTGGTGTTGGTAGGAAAAGATCTCAAACTATCCGATCAACTCGCCTTTTGGAACGATCTGGAGGATAGCTATCAGCCTTACTTTTTTGATGTGGCAATTTTACACCAGATTCAGAACGATTCCCTCTTGGAACATATTCAGCGAGTGGGAAAGGTCATCTACCAAAGAGGACACTAAAGTTCAATCTTCAGCATTTTTGAAAAAGCCTCTCCATCCGAAGTTCTGCCTTCCACGCGGATTTGGATCGATTTCACACCATAAGGCACTTTCACCTTGGCTTTAAACAGACCCTCTGTGGTTTCAGCCTTTGGTTCCCAATAAACTGTGGGTTTTCTCTTGAGGTATTGGTCAGCAGGTGGGTTTCTGGGAAATTCAGTAAAATCCGTAAAGCCCGGAATAGGAAAGGTTTGGAAACTTTCAGAATTGAACTTTCTGTCGGATTTAGGGCCGGACCTAAACCCTTTTTTGGTCTCAATCATAATCACACCTGCGTAACCTGCCATCCCGAAAATAGATTTTCCAATATTGTCAGAATAGACTTTGATTGATTCAAGTTGGGAAGGTTCAAATTCCTCTATCCTATTTCTGAATTCCATCGGATCCAAAAATGGCAAGGAATTTCCGTCAATAATCAATAAGGGGGTACCAGTTCGCTCACCATACGTGAAATTTCTGAATTTCAACGTGTTCAAATTAAATCCGAAACGGCCCAAGATTTGTCCCATCGTTTCCTTTTCGAGAATATCTCCACTTACCTCCTGCGTAGGCTCACCATATCCATAATTCCGCTCAGCCAGGATTTCCCGTTCCTTCACTTCTTCTTTCACAAACTCCTCCAGCAAAATGTAATCTCCCGATACGTCCAGGATCTTGTTTTCCTCCAGGATGGGTTCTTTGGTATAAGAATACTTCGGATGATTATTGGATACACTTGGACGATTGAGTGGCAAAAGCTCCACCGAACCAAAGGGCCTTCTCTTTTCGTCCATCGCCGCTATAGCAATCTGTGCAGTGTCTTTGTAATACAATCCGGTTGCCCAAAAATTACCCAGTGAATCTGTCATCACCTGACCATAATCTTCCAAATCTCCCCGAACCACTGTGATCGGATTAATTGCCGGACGACGCTTGTTGTCAGCTATAAACTTCCCCTGAACGGAAATCCCATACTCGATTGGATAAGGAAGCGGAGAGTCAAAGTCATCCGGAAGTTTTTTGTCCAGCCAGTTCAACTCCTTTTCCAGAGAATTGGCTTGGCCTAATTCCACCACCGTTTCCCCATCGGTCAGGGATAGAATAAATTCTCCGTCAATCGGATTTTGAAACTCATCCAACAATTCCAGCCTCAGATCCAGCACCCGGTAACTCAGCGAATCGCTAAGCGAAAAATCAGGCTTTACGGTGATCTCTCCCTGTACGGATTCTGATTCGATAGCCTCTACTTTGGGCTGAAACCCTGGCTCTATTACCAGAAACGGAGCTACAAACTGATCGAGTTCTTCAAAATTCTGATTCCAATGGGTATATCCTCGCATCACGTAATCTCCAGGAGCTAAATCCGCTGACAAAGCTAATCCTCCTTCAATTTTCCCCTGCTCAATCGGAAATGTCGCCGACTGAATGATTTCCGACTTGGAATTGATCAAGTCCACGTAGAGCACCCGACTGAGGGAATCGGCCATAGTCGGTTCCTGATACAGCATCCGGCCTCCAACCCAAGCTGTCTCACCAGGATAGAAGTAAGGTTTATTGGTCTTAAGCCAAGCCTTTTCACGAAGTCGGTTGAAGCGGATGGCGGGACTTATCATCACTTCCTGCTGGGCTTCTTTGGTTACAAATTTCCCCCCCGGCTCAAAATCGAGCGGAAGGATTCTGGCCATCCGCTGCCGGCCTAAATAGCCGGAAAGAACGAGTTGGGTCGGGTTGAGCAGGACACCTTTTCGATCCACATCGTAATAACCATCCGGAGCTTGAATCCAACTGATCGCGTGATAAATGTTGGTGTAATAGTCATTTCGCCAAGGCTTGTCCAAGTGGTGAATTTCCATCCTACCCGGTAGAAAAATTCGAAAATTCCCATCTCCCAAGGGCCTTCTTAGGATTGAGTCCTTGGAAACCAACACGATCGATTCACCCAATTCTTCCTGAAAATCATTGGTTCGTCGACGATCCATCTGTTCAGGCAAAGCATGGTAAACTTTGAAATAAACAGAATCAGAACTATTCAAGAGAAGAATTTGATTCAAATGACGGAGTGAGCTGTGAAAATTGGATTCTCTTGCCTCCTCCCATTTTTTGACCTCTTTTTCGTCGGAAGAATCTATGGGGGAATAAAAAACCTGGCCATAAAACCTTGACCCATTTCGCAATACCCGAAAATCCTCGAGGTAATAATCGATCCTATATCCTAAGGCCTTATTGGTAATTTTCAAGGGCTCTTGCGCAGAAGCCTGAAGATAATTCGGACCATTTTCGGGTTTGACTTTTTCGAATTCTACCACCCACGGGTTCTCAAGTTCGATTTGCGATCTGTAGGGATCGTCTGGCAGAGCCAAAAAGACTTCTTTGAATCGGCGTAATTCCCGCTCCCAGGACTTATCTCGCTTGGCTTTGAGCTCAATCTCGGTAAGATTACCCTCGTTGAAAGCCAGGACAAAGTCGACTTGTACATCTTTTTTGTTTCGAAATGAAATCGTCTTTACCTCGGTCGCATAGCCTACAAAAGAGGCCACCAACTCAATCTCATTGGTAAAATTTCCGCTGATCTGAAACCGACCCGCTGCATCAGTCGAAGATCCTATGGTCGTATTGTTGACAAACACATTGGCAAAAGGAAGCGGCAAACCCGAGCCTTTTTCTCGCACAGTACCGGTAATTGTTTGGGAAAAAGTGATTCCATAGCCCAAGGAAAAAAACAACAAAAGAACTAGGCGCATGAAAATCAGTAGTTGTAAATAATTACTTAACTCTCGAATATAAGCTAATTTCCCCCATTACAGCCTTTGCACCCATCTTTTTGCTTATCCGAATAGCCTTTCTTCGAGACTTCGCGCCTTCCTGGCTCTTTACAAAAAGTGTCCGCAGAAAACTGTCCGATTTTTAAACAAGCTTGATGGTAAATATCATGTTTCTGAAATGGGAAGGCATCTTTTTTATCTTGGAATGCAATTTGACACCAAGCAACCAAACCTGAACTCAATGCTTACCTTTCTACTTTGGATTTTCCTTTTTATCGTTTGTTGGCCATTAGCTATCGCTGCCTTGATCCTATATCCGATCATTTGGCTTTTGCTTCAACCCTTCCGGCTTTTAGGATTTGCGGTCAACTTAAGCTTTGACCTAGTCAGAAATCTCTTTATGCTTCCCTTTCGGTTGGTAGGTATGAAATAAACTTCAAAACTTAATACTGAAAAAGGTCTACTGAATTGTAAACACGACCACTGATTCAGCTTTCTTACTTCATACTTCTAAACTTACTGAGACTGACCACTGCCTGCTACCTACTCCCTCTTCCCCTCGTACATTTCATATTTGAGCAATCGGCAGTCAATCGTCCCATTCCAAAATTCAATCCTTCGGCTCGCCTTTAGTCCTACTTTCTTGGCTAGTTCCAGATTTCCGGTGAAAATATAACCCCTGTATCCGGCACATTTTTGCTTCATAAAATCCCCCATTCGTTTGTAGGTCACTTCGAGTTCATCGTTTTCACCCAATCGCTCTCCGTACTCAGGATTAAACATGATCACACCTCGAGGTCGTTCCGGAATTTCGGTTTCCGCAAAATCACACACTTGAAAATCAATCATGTGCTCCACTCCGGCGAAGGCCGCATTTTCTTGGGCAAAAGAAATGGCCTGTAGTGAAATATCAGAAGCAACAATGACCACACCAGGATCATGGATGACTTTACTTTCCAACTTTTTCTTTTTAGCCAAAAAAGCCTGCGGATCGTAGCCGAGGATATGCTGAAAGGCATATTCAGTTCGATACAACCCCGGATAGCGCTTGGACGCCATCAAGGCCGCCTCAATCGCCAAGGTACCCGAACCGCACATGGGATTGATAAAGGGTACTCGGGTGTTCCACTCAGTTGCATAAATTGTTGCAGCTGCAAGAGCTTCCATCATGGGTGCTTTTCCGGGGATCTTGCGGTAACCGTGCTTGGCCAGCGTTTCACCTGAGGTATTGATGTAAACCGAGGCTTGCGTTTCTTTCCAAAAAACTTGAAAAACCATGCCGATAAAATCCGAGCCCGAATCCGGTCTTCTACCTTTCAACTCTCGGAAACGGTCCACAATGGCATCCTTCACCTTGACATTCACGATCAGAGGAGTCGTAACAGACTCATTTTCTACTACTGAATTCACCGAAAAATACCCATCCACGTCCAGATATTCTTCCCAAGGAATGGCTTTGAATCGTCGGTAAATATCCTCTGCCCCTCGGAGGTAAAAAGATTTGATCTCATAAAGCACATGGGAAGCCGTTCGGAGGTGTAGATTGAGATCCATGCAATCCTCCAAAGAGGCGACGATCTCCAAGCCTGTACGGGTGATTTCTTTGGGGACAAATCCCAACTCACGAACTTCCTGCTCCAGGTACATGACCGAACGGTCTTTGCAGGTAATGAATACTTTTCCTTTTTGATTAAAATCAAGCATGCGCAAAAGTACTAAACAGATCGCTCAAACCTCAGAACTCCAAAAAATACCTGACCGCCTATCCCCTTTTCACACGAAAAACTCGCAATCGTTTTCGTAAATTGAATCCATCTAATATTGTCCCTCCCCCTCGATTTGGTCAATTTTAGCTAATTCAAATACGAAAAACCCTATGAAACTAAGAATCGCATGCTTAGCCGTCTTGACCCTGTTTACGATGGCGGCTCAAGCACAAAACGGCAACTGGAAAAACCTCTTTAATGGCAAAGACCTGAGCGGTTGGAAAGCTATTGCCGGAAAGGCAACCTTTGAAGTAAAAGATGGAGTCATTGAAGGTACCGCAGTTCACGGCACAGGTAATACCTTCCTTGTGAGCGAGGAAATGTATTCGGACTTTATCCTGGAAGTGGATCTCAAAATCAACCATATATCTTCCAATAGCGGAATCATGGCTAGGGGTCAGTTTGATCCTGCTGCACGCAATGGACAAGGTCTAGTTTTTGGCTATCAAATTGAAGCAGATCCTACACCAAGAGCATGGTCTGGCGGCATCTACGATGAAGCTAGAAGGGGTTGGTTTTATACCCTCGACCTTAACCCTGCTGCCAAATCCGCCTTCAAAATGGGCGAATGGAATACCTACAGAATCGAAGCCATCGGCAACACCATCAAAACTTGGGTTAACGGTCAGGAAGTAGCCTACTTCGTAGACGACATGGATGCCAAAGGATTTATCGGTCTGCAAGTCCACAGCATTCAGAAAAAGGAGGACGAAGGAAGAAAGACCTATTTCAGAAACGTAAGAATCCAAACAGAAAACTTGAAGCCAATCCCTTTCAAAGGAGATGTATTCGTGGTAAGCACGTTGAAAAACGAACTGACTGATTTGGAAAAGAAAAACGGCTGGAAGTTACTTTTTGACGGAAAAACCAACAAAGGTTGGGTTGGTGCCTATAAAAATACCTTCCCTGAAAAAGGTTGGAACATCAACGACGGCATCCTTACTATCCAAAAATCTGACGGCAGCGAATCCAATTCCTTTGGGGATATCGTGACTACTGAGATGTACAGCGCATTTGACTTGGCCTTCGATTTCAAAATCACCGAAGGGGCAAACAGTGGGGTCAAGTACTTTGTGACCCTTTCTGAAGGAAACAAAGGATCCGCTATCGGTCTGGAATACCAAATCCTCGACGATGTCAACCACCCTGACGCCAAGCAAGGCATTGACGGAAATAGAACCCTTGCCTCACTTTATGACCTGATCAAAGCCAACAAGCAGCCAAGATTTGTAAGAAAACCGGGAGAATGGAACCAAGGCAGAGTGGTCGTCTATCCAGACAATAGAGTCGAGCACTACATCAACGGAGTAAAAGTGGTAGAATATGTCAGAGGATCTAAAGAATACCGTGACCTGGTGGCAATAAGCAAATACAAGATTTGGCCAAACTTCGGAGAGGCCAAAGAAGGCAGAATCCTACTTCAGGACCATGGAGATGAAGTGAGCTATAAAAACATCAAAATCAAGCCATTGAAATAATTGGTAGTAAAACCCATTGAATCATGAGCAAATCCAACAGAAGAGAATTTATAAAGAAAAGCGCTGCTGCTACGCTAGGACTATCCGCACTTGGAGCGGTGGGATTTTCCCCAAAATCCTACGCGAGAATCTTAGGAGCCAATGACCGATTGAATGTGGCAATTGCCGGCTTGGGAAGAAGATTAGGTGCTTTTTATGAGCCAATAGGTCTGAAGACCAGCAATGTCAACCTGCTTTACCTCTGCGACGCCATGCAGTCACAGATGCCCAAGGCAGCCAAAAACTTTGAAAAGTGGATTGATTACAAACCCAAGCAGGAGAAAAATATCTTTAAAGTCCTCGATGACAAAGAAGTCGATGTGCTCATTAATGCTACTCCGGATCACTGGCATGCGCCTGGTACTTGGCTGGCCTTAGATCGAGGGAAGCATGTGTATGTGGAAAAGCCGTGTTCGCACAATCCACGCGAAGGCGAATTGCTAATTGCCCTCCAAAAGAAATATGGCAAAGTAGTACAAATGGGAAATCAGCAGCGATCTGCACCGGAAAGCCGCGAAATCATTTCCGCTATTCATAATGGAGCAATTGGAAAGGTCTACATGGCCAAGGCCTTTTACTCTAACAATCGGGGCGCTGTCCCTAATCCTATCCAACAAGCCCCACCGGCAGGTTTGGATTGGGATCTTTTCCAAGGACCTGCTCCTCGCAAGCCCTATATGCATGACACTTGGGATTACAACTGGCACTGGTACGGTTGGGATTATGGAACGGCGGAGACCGGAAATAATGCTACCCATGAGTTGGATGTAGCCCGATGGGCACTTCAAGTAGATTACCCTTCAGAAGTGAGTGTGGTTTCAGGTAAAATGCATTACCCGGAAGACGGCTGGACGATGTACGATACGATGGACGCTACCTTCAAATTCGCCAATGGTGGCATTATCCAATGGGAAGGAAAAAGCCGAAACAACTACAAAACCTATGGCTCAGACCGAGGAACGATCATCTATGGAACCGAAGGCTCAGTCTATGTGGACCGTGGTGGATACAAGCAATTTGATCGCACTGGCAAAGAAGTAAAGTCAAATCTGGCTAGCAACAACGAAGGCGGCACCGTGCTCGGAGGTGGAGGAGACATGAGTACCACCCATGTGGTCAATTTCTTCAATGCGGTCAGAGGCAAGGAGAAGCAAAATTCAAACATTGAGGAGGGAGCAGTGTCTACCCTACTTTGCCACTTGGCTAATATTAGCAGTAGAACAGGTGAAAGCTTGATTTGCGATCCAAAAAATGGTCACATCACCAACTCATCAAAAGCTATGGCGCTCTGGTCAAGAGAATATGAAAAAGGTTGGGAACCTCCCAAAATCTAATAAAACTCAATAGTTAATTCGTTTGATTGGTTTTCTTAATTACAGACACCCGGCTTTGATTCAAGGCCGGGTGTTTTTTTGGGATAAATGGGAAAAATGAATCGGGTCAAGCTTTCTACTTTTCTTCTGTCAAATATCATAAAGTGCACATCCTCAAAATCATCTCAACATTAAGGAGCTTCTTGTTCTTTTTGTGGTCTATGTTTCTCCTGACCTGGTGCAAATATTTGCTGACAAAAAAGAAGTTATATAATTTTTAAAAGATTGAAGGCGATCCCATCAAGTGCATGATATAATGTATCTATAAATATTATTTATAAAAATTAGTTATTAACTACACCCAGGAAGAACACCATAGAATTCATTTTTTGACAGTTAATTGTCACCTAGCCACTTTCCAAATTTTATTCTGCATAAAAATCAAATCACAAGCCTTCATTGCAAGTTATTGGTCTTGGGTTCGCAATCGATTCCGTAATTCCAAGCTTTTGAAATTTGATCATGCATTTCCTTCTATCTACCTTTTAGTATCGAAAAGTTCGGTTTTTGTCCACTTGTCAACGATCGAGCTTACTCAATGAGTAACCAATTTATCTATAACAATAACCCCTAATTACTATGCTTAAAAAGTTTTACACTTACCTCTCGGTGGTGTTGATGCTGATGCTTAGCGCAGGATTTGTGCAAGCACAAGATGTGCAGGTGAGTGGGACCGTTTTGGATGAGACGGGAATGCCTCTACCGGGCGTTTCGATTCTCCTTAAAGGAACCACGCGTGGCACCACTACCGATTTGGATGGAAAATATTCCATCGCCGCTCCAGGCTCTGGAGTTTTAGTTTTCTCCTTTATTGGTTACAACAACATAGAGGAAACTGTAGGAAGCAGAACCAAGATTGACATCACCCTCAATCCAGATATTTCCAATCTGGAAGAAGTGGTCGTAGTCGGTTATGGTACACAAAAGAAGAGTCAGCTCACTGGTGCAATTTCATCAGTAGGCAACAAAGAAATCCAAGAACTTCCTATCACGGATGCCCGTCAGGCCCTTCAGGGTCGTGCTGCAGGTGTTGACGTGGTTCAGCCGGGTTCTAAGCCTGGTTCTGCACCGCAAGTTCGTATTCGTGGTCGTCGTTCATTCAACGCTTCCAACGAACCACTGTATGTAATTGATGGTATCCCAACTGTGGGTGGCTTGGAAGATATCAACCCTCAGGATATCACATCTATGGAAGTATTGAAAGATGCTTCTGCTACTGCAATCTATGGTTCCAGAGGTTCTAACGGGGTTGTATTGATCACCACCAAACGAGGTGGAGCAGGTAAAACAGTAGTTTCTCTTGATAGTTACTACGGCATTTCTAGTGAATTGGGTAGAATCGAAGTTTTTGACGGACCTGCTTTTGCAGAATACAAAAGAGAATCAAGAAGAGCTACCGGTGCTTACCCTGAAGGTCCTGCCACAGAAGAAGCAGACAAAAAACTATTTGAGCCTGTAGAATTAGAAAGTATCGCATTGGGCAGAAGCACAGATTATGTGGCTGGCTTAATGAGACAGGGTAATATCCAAAGCCATCAGGTGGGTGTTTCTGGAGGAAATGACAAAACCACTTTCTTCGTATCAGGTAACTATTTCAAAGATTTGGGCGTGGTTATCAACCAAGATTTTACCCGCTATACCTTCAGAATTAACCTAGACCATAAAATCACCAAAAATGTAAGCATCGGTACGTCTACCCTGTTTACAATGAGTGAGCGAAATGGTGAAAACTTTAACCCAATCGGTGGAGCACTACAGGAAAACCCGCTAGGAAAACCTTATGATGACGAAGGAAATTTGATTTTCCTTCCTACTTCTGACGGTTTGAGAACCAATCCATTTGCTGAAGTTGTACCAGGTGCTCAGGTAGATGAAACTTACAGAACAAGAATTTTCAACAGCTTGTATGTCAACTGGGAAATCACCAAAGGATTAACCTACCGAGTAAATTTCGGACCTGACTACACCGTGAGAAGAAACGGAAGATTTACAGGTGCTCAGACCAATTCTCGTCGAGGTGCAGATCCTACAGGAAGTGTGGATGACCGATTCCAATTTAACTACACTTTGGAGAATATCTTGAACTATACCAAGACCTTCAATTCAGTACACAATTTGAATTTCACTGCGCTTCAGTCTTTCCAAAAAGACAGATTTGAGCAGTCTTCAATCAGCGTGTTGGGTATTCCGGCTCCTTCTCAATTGTATCACAGATTGGGAGATGCTTCTCAAATCACAGGTGCTAGCACAAACTTGGTGGAATGGGCCTTACTTTCTTACATGGGTCGTGTGAACTACGATTACAAAGGTAAATACCTATTGACTGCTTCTGCCCGTGCCGATGGTAGCTCAAGATTTGGTGAAAACAACAAGTTTGGATTCTTCCCATCAGCTGCATTCGGTTGGAATATGCATCAAGAAGAGTTCTTGAAAAACTCCTCATTTGTAGATCAGTTGAAATTCAGAGTAAGCTACGGTTCTATCGGTAACCAGGCAATTACGCCTTACCAGACACAGGCATTGCTTAGCAGAACTTCCTATTCATGGGACAATACTGCTGCATTTGGATATTGGCCAAATACCATCGGAAACCCTGATTTGAGATGGGAGACATCCACAACCTTCAATACAGGTTTTGACTTCTCTATTTTCAAAAACAGAGTATTCGGTTCCATTGAATATTACGTAACCAATACTTCTGACTTGTTGGCACCTCAGCCACTTCCAAACTCTACTGGATTTGGTGGATTCACTACTAACATTGGTGAGACACAGAATAAAGGTATTGAAATGTCACTTTCTACTTTAAATATTGAGAAAGGCGACTTTAGCTGGTCAACTGACTTGATCTTCACCAGAAACAGAGAAAAAATCGTTTCCCTTCCAAACGGTGATGACATCGCAGCAGGTAGATTTATTGGCCAGCCTTTGACTGTATTCTATGATTTGAAAAAAGTCGGAATCTGGCAAACATCAGAAAAAGACCTAGCTGCTAGCTTCGGAGATAAAGTGGGTGAAATAAAAATCCAGGACACTAACGGAGACGGAAGAATCAACTCTTTGGACCGTGTCATTTTAGGTTCAGCTGTGGCTGACTTCGCATTAGGTATGACCAACAGATTCAATTACAAAGGATTTGACCTTTCCTTCTTTGTATTTGGTCGATTTGGTTCAATGATTAGAAGTCAGTTCCACCAAAGCTTCAACTCTCTCTTTGGCCGATATAACAACCTTGCGGTGGATTACTGGACTCCAAACAATCCAACAAACGCCTATCCAAGACCAAATCAGAACCAGGAATTCCCTAAGTACAACTCCTCTATGTCTCTGTTTGACGGAACGTTCGTGAAGGTTAGAAATATCAACTTCGGCTACAACTTCAGTTCAGATATCGCTAAAAAGATTGGTTTGACAAGTTTGAGACTTTATTCAAGCATCCAGAATCCATTCATCTTCTCTGAATATAGAAAAGTCCACAAGGGGATCGATCCTGAGACCTTTATCGATGGTGAACAAGGTGTAGAAGGCGGTGTGATCAACGCTAACATTGCTCCTCCTGTAGTTCAATACACTTTTGGTATCAATGCTAAATTTTAATCCCAAGCATGAACGAAATGAAAAATCTCAGTATAAAAAATCAAATTAAAACCCTGACCCGTTCCGGTGCTTTGGTGCTGAGCTTGTTTTTTGCACAAGCTTGTCAGGATGCTCTACAAGAAGATGTTATTTCCCAAATCGGTTCAGAATACTTAAATACTCCGAAAGGTCTGGATGATGCAGTAAGTGCAGCTTACAGTTCCATGAGATCATGGTATGGTACAGAAAGAGGTCATAACTTGACGGAATTTGGTACTGATATCTATACCAACGGTGCGGATGGTTCCTGGAAATTTATGAATACCTATACCAACCAGTTTGATTCTCAAAATGGTCAGGTGAGAGAACTTTGGGATGATTTCTATAGGGGAATCAATACCTGCAACGCAGTGATTGAACGCGCAGCAGATATTGCCGGAGTTTCTGAAGCTGTAAAAACACAGCGGATTGCAGAGGCAAAATTCATTCGAGCCCATCATTATTTTATCCTTGTTCAGCTATTTGGCCCTGTAGAATTGAGACTAGAGGAAACCAAAGTGCCTACCAAAGAGGTGAAAAGAAACACCGAGGCTGAAATCTATGCTGCGATCATCAAGGATTTAACAGAAGCAATTCCTGGCTTGGAAGCAAAAAAAGCAGCTACTCAGTATGGAAGAGCGACAAGAGCCGCAGCAGAACATCTTCTTGGAAAAGTTTATGTAACCAAAGCAACCTCTTCTGCTAAAGCAGCAGATGATTATGCCAAAGCTGAACCATTGTTTAAGAATGTTATTTCCAATTACGGACTTAAACTTCTACCTGATTTCGGTTTGGTCCATGCATTTGGAAATGAAATCAATGATGAGGTAATCTGGTCAGTACAATACACAAGAGTCCAGTTGACAAATGGTGGTGGTAATAACTCCCACGTGTTCTACCTAATGGAATACGATACTCAACCAGGTATGCGTAGAGATACTGAAAATGGCCGTCCTTTCAAACGATACAGACCGACCGTATATGCCATGGAAACGGTTTATCAAAACCGAGAAAATGACAGCAGATATAAAAAGTCATTTAAGGACACCTACAGATCTAACCGTCCAGGAACATTCAATGCAAGTTTTGACAATAGCAAAACAACTTTGACTTTCGCTCAGGGTGACACCACTATGCATTTGCCAGGAGTTGAAGTACCGCTTGCGGAAAGAGCAAAAAAGAAGTATCAGGTTCTAGTACCTAGCCGATACGACGAAAAGCTTTTCCCTTCTTTGTCCAAGCACATTGATCCAGGAAGAGCTGACTTGACTCAATTCGAAGGAGGAAGAGACTTCATTGCCATGAGATTAGCTGAGACCTATCTCCTATTGGCAGAGGCTCAATTCCGTCAAGGCAAAATTGCAGAAGCCACTACAACCATTAATGCAGTCAGAAGACGTGCCGCTTGGCCTGGAAAAGAAGCCGCAATGGAAATTACTCCAGATCAAATGACTTTTGACTTCCTAATGGAAGAAAGAGCAAGAGAATTAACTGGTGAGCAATTCCGTTGGCTTGACCTTAAGCGTTGGGGTAATTTGATCGAGCGTGTAAAACTTTACAATCCTCAAGCTGCACCAAACATCAAAGAATTCCACGTATTGAGACCAATTCCTCAGAACCAAATAGACAGAGCTGAAGGCGGTGCAACAGCATTCCCTCAGAATCCTGGTTATTAATAATTAGCAAGTAGTATAAGAAAGGTCCTGAAGATTTTCAGGACCTTTTTTTGTCCTCTAGTTTTTTCAAACCCTTTCCCATAAACCCTTCAATTTTGATTTGAATCATTTAGAAAAATGAATTCAGCAGAGTGATCACGATTAAACCACCTCATAACTGGTTGAAAAAAAGAGGCCCTGAAATCTCAGGGCCTTTTTCATAATTAAAAAAACCAATAACAAGTTATGTGACGATCGTTGAAGATCGGATTGTGATTTTAGAAGGAATACTGATGGTCTGATTGGGCAAGTCAGGTTGTCTTGGCTTGGTCAATTTTTTCATCAGTAGTTTGGCACACTCCTCTCCGATCGAAAATGCCGGTTGGGTAATCGTAGTCAAAGAAGGATGAAGCAAACTGGCGATACTGAGGTTTGAAAAGAAGCTAATAATTTTCAAATCGTCCGGTATTCTCAAGTCTGTACGCTTTACTGCATGATAGGTTGCAAGGGCAAGCTTTTCTACGGAAGATAAAATTCCATCCGGACGATTCGGAGACATCAACAATTGACGAATAGCCTCCACATTTTGCTCCTCTTCCTGGCAGCAAGTGATATTGAGTTGAGGTTCTGGCGAGAGTCCTGCCTGTTTTAAAGCATCCAAATAGCCTCTATACCGATCTTTAGTGATCGACAACTCTTTGGAAAGCATCAAAAATGCAATTTTTCTACAGCCTTGTTGGATCAAGTGTTTGGTACCTTCGAATCCACTTTCGTAGTCGTTGGTGATAAACTTTGTAGTTGGAATATCTGCGCAAATTCTATCAAAAAACACCAATGGAAACCCTCTTTCATGCAATCGGGTCAGATGAGAAATATCACTGGTCTGACTGGAGACCGACATAATAATTGCATCAGCCCTTCCATTCATCAAAAGGTTTACGATTTTTTTCTCTCGGTCTACATCCTCATGAGTACTATAGACTAGCAAGTGATAGCCATATTGCTGAGTTATTTCTTCAATGCCATCAACCACCTTTGAAAAAAAACTGCTGATCCGCTCAGGAATCACCACGGCGATGGTTTTGCTTTTATTTTCTCTTAGACTTCTGGCAAAAGGATTAGGCTGGTAATTCAGCTTTTCCGCCATGCTGATCACCTTCTTTTTAGTCGCTTCACTGATCTCATAGCTGTCATTTAACGCTCGAGACACGGTAGAAGGCGAAAGCTTCAGCTCTGCAGCCAATTCTTTTAAGTTTACTCCGGCACTCATAGTTGTTTGGGTTAATTGTGATAAAAAGATGCATAATTTTTTCAGCTAAATCAAAATTGTTTTTCAGTTACTTAAAAAATAATGCTTGCAATCGTTTCCGTATTTTAAAAAACATTAGCCACTCAGAAAGAATAAATTTATCCTTGTAACCTCAACACCCTGTCCCATAACCCAGGAATATGATCACTGAGCAATCCCAAAAGACCTTTCTTTCAGAGGACTTTTTGTTGAAGAATGACTTTGCAAAAATCCTTTACCACGATTACGCCAAACACCTGCCCATCATAGATTACCACAACCACCTCCCTCCTGCCGAAATTGCCCAAAACAGGAAGTTTGAAAACATCAGTAAAATCTGGCTGGCAGGTGACCACTACAAATGGAGAGCCATGCGCACTTTAGGTGTCAATGAGCGATTTATCACAGGAGGTGCTTCTGATCAAGAGAAGTTTGAGAAGTGGGCTTACACACTTCCATACACAATGCGCAATCCACTCTATCATTGGAGTCAGATGGAACTGAGCAGGTATTTTGAAGTAGATGAACTTTTGACTACCTCTAATTCAACTGAGATTTATCAAAAAACTTCTGCCATCCTTCAAGAGGATGATTTTCGAGCACGTGGTCTTTTGGAACAAATGAATGTAGAGGTCGTCTGCACCACCGATGACCCTATTGATTCCCTTGAGTATCATACCTCTTATTTGGGCCAAAACCACAAATTGGGTATGTATCCTGCCTTTAGGCCGGATAAATCTTTTGCCATAGAAAACCCTGAGGTCTACAAAACCTATCTCGAAAAACTTGGTCATGTGGCGGGTATCGAGATCAACTCATTTGACACCCTGATCGAGGCGTTAGCCAATAGAATAGAATTTTTTCACTCCCATGGTTGCAGACTTTCAGATCATGGATTGGAAAATCTTTACTACTCCACCGACTCAAGGCTATCAGCAGACGGCATCCTACAAAAAGTCCTTCGTGGAAATATTCCAAACCCAGAGGAGATTGAATACTTCAAATTCAAAGTGCTCAAAAAACTTTGTAAGCTTTATCATTCCAAAGGCTGGGTGCAGCAATTTCACTTGGGAGCACTTAGAAATACAAATGCACGAATGCTTACTGTCTTAGGGCCTGATACAGGTTTTGATTCGATCGGAGACTTCAGTCAGGCGATGGCGCTGTCCAAATTCCTCAACGAACTCGATTCCACGGATCAACTTTCGCAGACAGTCATCTACAATCTAAACCCGCGAGACAATGAAGTTTTTGCTACCATGATCGGCAACTTCAACGATGGATCTATCAAAGGAAAAGTACAATTTGGCTCCGGATGGTGGTACTTAGATCAAAAAGACGGCATGGAAAAGCAAATGAATACCCTTTCCAACATGGGATTGATCAGTTGCTTTATCGGCATGTTGACTGATTCCAGAAGCTTCTTGTCATTTCCAAGACATGAGTATTTCCGAAGAATCCTATGCAACCTATTCGGTCAAGATGTGGAAAATGGGGAATTGCCATGGGAAGAAAAGTGGCTAGGCAAGCTTGTTTCAGACATTTGCTACCACAATGCCAAAAACTATTTCAACTTCTCCCCTGACAACTTCAAACTATAAAAATGAATCCTTCGAATATCTTTTCTCTTCAGGGTAAAAAAATCGCATTTTCAGGTGCCACAGGCGTGCTCGGTCATACCATGGCACTTCATCTGGCTCAAGAAGGTGCGGAACTACTTATTCTTGGAAGAAGTCCTGAAAAAGTAAGTGAGCTGGTCAGCGAGATCAATTCTAAAGGTGGAAAAGCTTGGGGCTATTATGCCGATGTAACTGCTGAGGACTCACTGACCAAAATGGCTGAAGTCATCGAAGCACAGCACGGTCGGATCGATACCTTGATTAATTCCGCAGGAGGAAATATGCCAGGAGCAGTAATTCGACCTGACCAAAATTTCCTCGACCTGGACACCACTTCCCTGAGAAAAGTGATCGATCTGAATTACCTCGGCACGGTGCTTCCCATCAAAGCATTGCTACCGCTAATGCTGAAAAATGGTCATGGAAATATTCTCAACATCAGTTCAATGGCAGCCACACGCCCAATGACTCGAGTGATGGGCTATGCTTCAGCCAAGGCTGCGATCGATAACTTGACCAAGTGGCTTTCGGTTGAACTTGCTCACAAACATGGACCCAATTTCAGAGTCAATGCCATTGCTCCGGGTTTTTTCCTTACCGAACAAAACCGAACCTTACTCACCGAGGCTGACGGCAGTCTGACTCAACGTGGCAATCAAATTATTACTCATACTCCAATGAACCGATTCGGAAAACCCGAAGATTTGTTGGGTGCTTTGCAATGGTTGTGCAGCGATGCCTCAGCATTTGTTACTGGCACGATCGTAGCAGTGGATGGAGGATTCAGCGCCTATTCGGGAGTGTAGAGTGGGATGTTAGGGGTTAAGAGTTAATGGTTAAAAGTTACTAGTCAAGTAATAGTACTTAACCTGTATCATTCAACTGTGATTTTTTAACTTTTAACGACTTAACTTTTAACTCCCATCTATCAAATAACAACAAACTAATAACTCAATAACTTATTCACCAAAATACCATTTCCATGAGCTATAGAATGGAGCAAACCATGCGCTGGTATGGGCCTAAAGATCCGGTAAGCCTTCGCGATATCAGACAATCAGGAGCAACAGGAATTGTTACTGCCTTGCATCACATTCCAAACGGTGAAGTATGGTCCAGAGAAGAAATCAAAACGAGAAAAGATACCATCGAAGCAGCCGGGTTGACTTGGTCTGTGGTCGAATCGGTGCCTGTTCATGAGCGAATCAAAACCCGAACGGGTGATTACCTTCAACTGATAGAAAACTACAAGCAAACCCTTCGAAATCTGGCCGCAGAGGGAGTTTTCACTGTTTGCTACAATTTTATGCCTATTTTGGATTGGACGCGTACAAATCTAGAATATGAGCTCCCAAATGGAGCTAAAGCACTTTTGTATGAAAAAAAGGCCGTAGTAGCTTTTGACCTGTTTATCCTCCAAAGACCTGGAGCATTTCAGGAACATTCTCCTGAAGAAATAGAGGCTACTCGTGCTTACTACGAAGGACTAGCTCCTGAAGCCAAACAGCTCATTATCGACAATATACTCAAAGGCTTGCCTGGATCTGAAATCGGTTATACGATGGATGAATTTCGCGCCATGCTCAAAACTTATGAAGGAATCGACGCACCAAAACTAGCAGATCATCTTCGTCTTTTCCTTGATGCGATCACACCAGTTGCTGAAGAAGTAGGCGTTTATCTTTGTATCCATCCTGACGATCCTCCTTTCTCCCTTTATGGACTTCCGAGAGTAGTGAGCACTGCTGCGGATGCTAGAAGAATTCTCAGCGAAACCCCAAGCCACCACAATGGACTTACCTTTTGCACCGGTAGCTATGGAGTAAGAGCTGACAATGATCTTCCAGCCATGGTTCGTGAATTTGGAGAACGAATTCACTTCATTCACCTCAGAAGCACTAAGAGAGATGCCGAAGGCAACTTCTACGAAGACAACCATCTCGAAGGAAACGTGCCCATGGTAGACGTGATCGATGAGATCTTGCAATGGCAGGAAAAACGCGGAAAAAGCCTGCCTATGAGACCTGACCACGGCCATCAAATGCTGGACGATTTGAATAAAAAAACCGCAAATCCAGGCTATACCGCAATTGGCCGACTCAAGGGTTTGGCTGAAATTCGAGGTGTGGAAGAAGCCTTACTTTGGGTAAAAAACAAGAAATAACGGTATCAAAATCTCCCCTAATCTATCCCTGGCAACTTCACTTGTCGGGGATTTTTTTTCGCCCAATCAACTTGTCCGAAGTTTGAAACTTTGGAAAAATTCTACGCATTGGAGAGTTTTCTAGTAACTTCCCACACAAGCCCAAAAGACGCCATTATGCCTTCCTTTTACTCAAAAAGAGACCTTCATTTTCAGCTATTTGAAAATCAAAACTGCCTTGAGCTTACCCAAATCCCGTATTTCTCTCATCATAGTAAAGAGACATTTACACTAGTCCTCGATGCCGCAGAGCAAATCGCGGAGAAATCTCTTTTTCCCATTTTCAGGGAAATGGATCGTCAAGAGCCTCAATTGGTAAATGGCCAAATTCAGGTTCACCGGGATATGAAATCCATCATTCAAAAGTTTGGTGAAGACGGCTGGATTAATGCCATTTTCTCCAGCGAAGAAGGCGGGCAACAATTGCCATGGACATTGCACATGGCAGCAGGTTTTATTTTTCAAGCCGCAAATTACTCCGCGAGTGTTTTTCCTTTTTTGACTACAGGTGCCGCTAATTTGATCCGGACCTTCGGATCTCAGGAGCTGAAAGAGAAATTCACCCCAAACATGTATTCAGGCAAATGGCAAGGCACCATGGCCTTGACCGAACCGGATGCCGGCAGCTCCTTGTCAGACCTTACCACAGCCGCCATTCCAACCTCCTCAGCTGGTATTTTCAAGATAAAAGGCCAAAAAATCTACATCTCCGCAGGCGATCATGATGCTTGCGAAAATATCGTTCATTTGATGCTTGCCCGAATTGAAGGAGCTCCTTCGGGTACCAGGGGAATTTCACTTTTTGTCGTTCCAAAAATCCGTTTAGACGGCACTCCAAACGATGTATTGACGCAAGGTATCTACCATAAAATGGGCTATAAGGGTGCGCCTATTGCCCATTTGATGATTGGTTCAAATGAGGGATGCGAAGGGTATTTGGTAGGCGAGCCAAATCAAGGCCTCAAATACATGTTTCAAATGATGAACGAGGCCCGCCTAGGTGTGGGGATGAATGCCGTTGCGATTGCTTCTGCTGCATTTCAGGCATCATTAGCTTATGCAAAAGAGCGTCCTCAAGGCAGAAAAATATCCGAAAAAGACCTCAACAAACCACAAGTACCAATCATTGAGCATGCCGATGTCAAACGGATGTTACTTTTTCAAAAAAGCGTAACTGAAGGTGCTTTGGCCCTACTTATCTATTGCGGAATCCTTTCCGATAAAATTTCTCAGGAGCCTGCTGCTGAGAAAAAACTCCAACTGGAAGCCTTGTTGGATCTATTGACTCCAATTGCCAAGAGCTATCCTTCTGAAATGGGAGTCTGGAGTACTTCAATGGCTGTTCAAGTACTGGGCGGGGCGGGTTACACTACTGATTTTCCGGTGGAGCAATATTTCCGTGAGTCAAGAATCCATCCGATTCATGAAGGTACCACCGGCATCCATGGTTTGGATTTGTTGGGAAGAAAAATGTGGATGCACGAAGGACTAGGCTGGAAAAAACTGCAGGAGCAAATTCAACAAACACTTACACTGGCAAAAGGCGAAGAAGAACTTACTGATATCACTTCAAGCTACGAGGCGATGTTGAAAAAATTTGGTCATGCTGCGGGAGAAATACTTTTCAAACGAAATCTCGATCCTGAAAAATTTATGGCAGACGCTAGCTTATTTTTAGAGGCCACCGGAATACTCTGCATCGGTTGGATGTGGGTGGAACAAGCTGTATCAGCTCAAAAAGCCCTAAGTCATGGGGCAAGTGATCAGGGTTTCTACTTTGGAAAAATCGAAACGGCTAGGTTTTTCATGGAATATGAGTTAGTCAAAATTTCGGGATTGATTCCAAGATTCCATTCCACCTCTTTCCCGACGGTAACTATGCAAAGAGATTGGTTTTGAATGAAATAAAAGAACCCTTCTAATTCTTCACAAAAAGAATGAGGATTATCTACAAAATGGTTAGCCGATTAAAATTTGAATTCATTCACATTTAATTAATTTTGGCCAACTTGTTTCACCTAAGAAATAATCAATGAAAAGAATTTTAGTAAGTGGTGGTGGTGGCTTTTTAGGCAGTCATCTCTGCGACAAACTCCTCAGCGAAGGGAATGAAGTGCTCTGTGTGGATAATTTTTTCACAGGAAACAGACGAAATATTCATCATCTATTGGATAACAAGAATTTTGAACTTCTTCGTCATGACATCACTCACCCATTGTATGTAGAGGTCGATGAAATATACAACCTAGCCTGTCCAGCTTCTCCTATCCATTACCAATTTGACCCGGTTCAAACGACCAAAACCTCTGTGATTGGTGCAATGAACATGTTGGGCCTGGCCAAAAGATTGAAAATAAAAATCCTCCAAGCTTCTACTTCAGAGATCTATGGAGATCCACATGTGCATCCACAACCCGAATCCTATTGGGGAAATGTCAATACCATTGGACCACGCGCATGCTATGATGAAGGTAAAAGATGTGCTGAAACCCTGTTCTTTGACTACCATCGTCAGCATGGAGTAGCCATCAAAGTGATGAGAATCTTCAACACCTATGGGCCAAGAATGCATCCAAATGACGGTCGTGTAGTTTCCAACTTTATCGTACAGGCACTGAAAGGCCAAGACATCACGATTTATGGTGAAGGCAATCAGACTCGTTCGTTTTGCTACGTGGATGACAACATCGACGGCATGTACCGATTGATGAATTCAAAAGACGGATTTACAGGCCCTGTGAATATTGGTAATCCAGGAGAGTTTACCATGTTGGAACTCGCGCAACTGGTCCTCGAATTGACCAACAGTAAGAGTAAACTGGTCTTTTTGCCGCTACCGCAGGATGACCCCATGCAACGAAAACCAGTCATCGACTTGGCCAAATCGGAACTGGGATGGGAACCCAAAGTTCCACTTAGAGAAGGCTTGGTCAAGACTATCGCTTATTTTGATTCGATTCTGAGCGAATAAACTTCAAAAGACCGCCTCCAAGCGGTCTTTTTCATTTCATCTGTTTATAATTTGATTTTTAATGGTCAGATGGAATGCCCCGGATAATCATTCCCCTGTGTGAGAAGCATTTTCTCATGGGCATTTCATCCTATTTTACCACTGAAATCAAAAATGACTTGAAAGTCAAACTGATCTCAGTTAATTGCTTTATGAAGTCCTCGACCCTTCTATTTGTCACCACCTTTCTGCTATTATTTTCGCTGGGCCTTGTTGCCTTATTCCATTTTCAACCTGAGATCAAAAATGAATTCTACAGGATATACCAAAACTTTTCCTTCCAGTCGAAAGAAGTAAAACCGTCAGCCGCGCCGATTATAGAAGACAAAGAATTTGATCCAAGTGAATTAGTCTCCTTTTCAGGAAGACTAAAAAAAGACACCTATGAGGAGCATCTGACCGCTGCCGAGCTAAAAGGGCTTCGATTGATTCAGGATGAATACCAACTTTTTCAAAAAATACATGACAGCACGTTGGTGGATGTCGGTCAAGGTAGAGGGTACAGAGTGGACTCGTTGACGCATAGCTTTCCATTCATCACGCCAGATTCCAAAGCAGTGTTAGAAGAGCTCGGCTTAGCCTATGAAGCCTTGGCTGGTGAGGGGAATTTCTTTACTGTTTCCTCTGCCACACGCACCGAATCCCAACAAAAAGCGCTGAAGAGAAGAAATCGAAATGCCACTGATGGAAATAGCTCGCATTCTTACGGCATCTCATTCGATATCTCTTATATCCGGTTTAATGGTATCAGAGAATGGGATGGAAAAGCCCAGCAAAACCTCGAAAAGGTACTCAACCACTTCCAGCAAACCGGTAAAATCTACGTCATCAAGGAGCGCAGGCAAAGCTGCTATCATGTGACGGTTAGGTAAGAAGGCCTTAAGAAAACCAAAAAGACCGCCTTCCAGCGGTCTTTTTTTATGCCTTCGTGAGTGTCCACACTCACAAACCAAATAATTTAATATCCAAGCGTCTTCAACATACTCTCCTCCGTCTGGTCCTTGGCGAAGAGCCAATGCTTGATCTCTCCGTTTTCGTCACGATCGATCAAGACATGCTTAGGGGCAGGAATTAGACAGTGCTGAATTCCTCCGTAGCCACCGAGTGATTCTTGGTAAGCACCGGTGTGGAAGAACCCAATGTATTGCTTTTTGCCTTGCTCAATTTTTGGTAGGTAAATATTGAATTGGTGAGCTTCTGAGTTGTAGTAATCCATGCTGTCGCAAGTGAGACCTCCAAGTGAGATTCCTTGGTAAGTTTCGTCCCAGTTGTTGACCGCAAGCATGATGTACTTTTGATTTAATCCCCAGCTATCTGGCAACTGTGTAATAAATGATCCGTCGATCATGTACCAAAGCTCTTTGTCGTTTTGTAGCTTTTCTTCCAAAACCGAATACAACACCGCTCCGCTCTCTCCTACCGTGTAGCTTCCAAACTCTGTGAAAATATTCGGCTCTGTGGTATTATTTTTGGCGCACATCCACTTGATGTTTTTGACGATCTGATCTGCCATGTATTGGTAATCGTAGTCAAAAAACACATTAGTCTTGATCGGCCATCCACCGCCAATATCCATGGTATCTAGGCTTGGAGCGACTTTTTTCAGATCCACATATTTCTGAATAAAACGTGTCAATTCTGACCAATAGTAGGCAGTATCCTTGATGCCCGAATTGATGAAAAAGTGAAGCATTTTCAGACTGACCTGAGGATTATTTTTGATTTTCTCCTCATATAGGCTGATAATGTCATGGTAGCGCACACCAAGTCTGGAGGTGTAAAAGCCAAATTTAGGCTCCTCATCGGAGGCAATTCGAATCCCCACTTGAAAAGGAACCTTCACATGCTCGAGGTAATAATCAATCTCGGTGAGGTTATCCAAAATCGGGATACAGTTCTTAAAACCGTCATTCAGGAGTTCAGAAATGTATTCCTTGTATTTCTCTCTCTTGAATCCATTACAGATGATGTAGGTATCCTTGGTGATTTTGCCTTTGGCATAGAGGCTACGAACCAAGGGAATATCAAATGTGGAAGAAGTCTCGATGTGAATGTCATTCTTCAATGCCTCATCGAGGACAAAGCTGAAATGAGAAGACTTTGTGCAATAGCAATAGGTGTAATTCCCCTGGTAATTGTGCGCTGCGATCGCATTACCAAAAAACCGCTTTGCATTTTGGATGTTTTCCGAAATTTTAGGCAAATAGGTCAGTTTGAGTGGCGTACCGTAGGTTTCGATGATCTCCATCAGGTTGACTCCATTGAAAAAAAGCTCATTGTTTTCTACATGAAACTCTTTGGTGGGAAAGTCAAACGTCTGCTGAATCAAGTCAATGTATCTGTTCATTTACCAAGGGGATTAACTACGGAAAATTAAAGCTGCAAAAATTGCTCTTTTATTGGGGTATATCAAATGCATGTGTGAAAAGTTCACATAGGAATAACATTTCCCAATCGGATTCGATTGGGGATTTTTTGAAAAAAATCAGTTATACCAAATGAATAAGGACAGATCTAAGGTAGACCTGTCCTTCAGTTAAAACGCAAATAGAATATCAATCCCAAATCACTCGGTGAAGTGATGAATGAAGAAGTGCCTGTTCGGCCTGATACCTTCGGTTGTTTTCGATGACTTTTTCTAATATCTGCTTGAACCGTACTTCCTTCTTCAAGAGATCTATCACTCGATTAAAGAATCGCTCCACTTCCTGAGATTCTGATTGAGAGAAAGTGAAAAATACCTGAGCTCGATCAAAGTCATAGATTAAACTCAGCGTCGCAGGTTTACCCAGTAAAATCAAACCTCTAAACAGTGGGAGCAACTTCTCAAATCTTCTTTCGAAGCGACACATTCCTTGCATTTTGTTGGCAATCGGCTGAGAAAAAATCTTTAAAATCTCTTGTTGACCAAGATTGAATCTGATCAGCTCCGGGGTTGAAGTTACAGTCCATGCAGGTGATGCGATTTCCAAATTGCTGATGGGTAAGGCTAGGCTCATAAGAACTAGTGTTTATTTGTAAGAGCTCAAAAGTAAGTAGAAAAATTTATTATCCTATATTCCCTATAACTTTTATAGGTTATTTAGTGAAAAAATTATTCAATCCTGCTCAAATGCGATAAATTGGGGCATTTGAGTAGTTTTGTTTCAGACTTTTAAAAGCACAAAACCCAAATTTTAACCTAATGAGAAAAATTAAACTAGTAGAGGTGCGCTCGGAAATCGCGGCAGGCACAAGGGGAGCAAGCCTTGGCATAGATGCGGTCAAAATCGCAAGTCTGGATAAGAAGTCTAATTTTTTCACCCAATTCGATCCAATCAATGTTCCTGATGCCAATAATTTCCTTTGGAAAGGAAACAAGCATCCTCACGCCAAATACATCGATGGAGTCTACCAAGTACTGAAAAACGTTTATTCAACGATTGAATCCCTTCGGTTGGAAAAGAAGTTTCCAATTGTTTTAGCTGGGGATCACAGCACTGCAGCAGGTACAATCATGGGAATTAAAGCTGCCCATCCGGAGAAAAGGTTGGGGGTTATTTGGATCGATGCACACGCGGATTTGCATACACCATACACTACCCCATCCGGGAACATGCATGGAATGCCACTGGCCATGGTAAGTCAATTGGATAACTTGGATTGTAAAATAAATCAACCCAGTGTTGAGACTCTAACCTTTTGGGACAAGATCAAAAAGATCGGAGGAGATTCTCCCAAAATCAATCCTGAGGACATTGTCTTTATCTCCGTGAGAGATACCGAGGAACCAGAAGATTTTTTGATCAAAAAATATGGAATAAAAAACTTCAGTACCGCCGAAGTAAGGGAATTGGGGATTTCGAAAGTAGCCCAACAAGCTCTTTATACATTGAAAGACTGTGATCAGCTTTACATTTCTTTTGATGTGGATAGCTTGGACAGTTCGATTTCTGTAGGAACAGGCACACCTGTCCCCAATGGACTGACTGTGGAGGAAGCGATCCAGCTCAATGCCGAACTGATCAAAGATAAACGTGTCTGCTGCTGGGAAATCGTAGAAGTGAATCCAACCCTCGACACCGAAAACACCATGGCCGAAATCGCTTTTGATGTTTTGGAAATCACTACTAAGTCGCTGGTGGACAATTTCTAATTTTACCACAAAGAACACCAAGAAACACAAAGAAATGGAAACATTTAACCACTTAAGCGAGGATGAATTAAGTAACATTGTTTTGGGTATCGCGATAGACATCCATTCTCAACTTGGGCCTGGACTTTTGGAAAATGTCTACAAACAAGCGTTGTTTCATAAGCTAACCAAAGCAGGACTTTTTGTAGAAATGGAAAAAAATATGCCTATTCAACTGGATGATTTAACCCTAGATCTAGGTTACAAAATCGATCTTTTAGTGAAAACAAGCTAGTATTAGAACTAAAATCAATCAAAGAAATATCTAACGTACATGTTGCTCAAATAATTAACTATTTAAAATTGGGCAAATTCAAATTAGGTCTAATCTTAAATTTCAATGTTTATCAATTAAAGTCAGGCATCAAACGAGTCATTCTAACAGAAGGGCCTAGGTCCTTTTGATTGATTTTCTTTGTGTACCTTCGCGTTCTTTGCGGTTAATACTTCAGTCAAATGAACTTTCAAGAATCCATTATCCAGGGCATTCAGCTCGCATTCCAGAATATATTCAATCACGATTTGCCATTGGAGCAAATTGCACTCACCCCCACCAAAAAGGAATTTGAAGGCAGCTATACCTTCGTGGTCTTTCCTTTTTTGAAAGTATCTCAAACTACCCCTGAAAATACAGGCAATCTAATCGGTGAATACCTCAAGGCTAATGTCTCTGCGGTAAGTGACTTTAACGTGGTCAAGGGTTTCTTAAACCTGGTCTTGAATGAAAATGTCTGGGTAGACCTTTTTCAAAAAATCTACAGTCAGCCTAACATTGGCCAACTTCCCTCAAATGGGCAAAAGGTCATGGTGGAGTACTCCTCCCCTAACACCAACAAACCGCTGCACCTTGGACATTTAAGAAATAACTTCTTGGGCTATTCGGTGGCTGAAATTCTTAAAGCCAATGGCTATGAGGTCATTAAAGCCAATTTGGTCAATGACCGCGGCATTCATATCTGCAAATCCATGGTGGCTTACCAGCATTTTGGAAATGGAGAAACTCCAGAGACCTCAGGGTTGAAAGGCGACCATTTGGCAGGTAAATACTATGTCAAGTTTGATATAGAATACAAAAACCAAATCAAAGACCTCATTGCCGGTGGCCAGTCAGAAGAGGATGCTAAGAAAAATGCTCCTATCCTGCTCGAAGCGCAGGAAATGCTCCGCAAATGGGAAGCTGGTGACGTAGCGGTGGTGTCCCTTTGGAAGCAGATGAACGCCTGGGTTTATGCCGGTTTTGACGCGACTTATCGCAAAATGGGTGTCAACTTTGACAAGTTTTACTACGAGTCAGACACCTATTTACTCGGAAAAGACATTGTGGAAGAAGGGCTCGCAAAGGGTGTGTTTTTCAAAAAAGAAAACGGATCAGTTTGGGTAGATCTAACTGACGAAGGTTTGGATGAAAAGCTCGTGCGAAGAGCCGACGGAACATCTGTTTACATCACCCAAGACTTAGGTACGGCCGACTTGAAATACAAAGATTTTCAAATTGACAAATCAGTCTATGTAGTTGGTAATGAGCAAGACTACCACTTCGACGTCTTGTTTAAAATCATGCGAAAACTGGGTCGCTCCTACGGATCAGGGCTTTACCATCTCTCCTATGGTATGGTGGATTTACCTACCGGAAAAATGAAGTCCCGTGAAGGCACTGTCGTGGATGCAGATGACCTGATTCAAGAAATGATCGATACTGCGGAGCATCACACCAAGGAACTGGGAAAAATTGAAGGCTTTTCTGAAGAGCAAGCAAAAGAGCTTTATGAAATCCTTGGATTAGGAGCATTGAAGTATTTCCTGCTTAAAGTAGACCCTAAAAAACGGATGCTATTCAACCCACAGGAATCGATCGAATTCCAGGGTTACACCGGTCCTTTTGTGCAATATTCCCATGCACGAATTGCCGCAATTCTGAGAAAAGCGGAGCAAATCGGTGTAGATTATCAGAAAGGCGATTTTTCTGGAATTACTGAATTAGCTGAATCCGAAACAGCCTTGATTCAGATTTTGAATGACTTTGACAAAAAAATCAAAACAGCTGCGGAAGACTATTCACCAGCAGTAATCGCACAATACCTATTTGACTTGGCAAAAGAATACAACCGATTCTATGCTGATCTGCCAATTTTCCATGAGAAAGATCTGGCTATTCAGGCCTTCCGAGTGGCACTTTCGGCACAAACAGCCAAAACAATCAAAAGAGGAATGAGTTTGCTCGGTATACAAGTCCCAGAACGAATGTAAAAATGAAAACAATCCTACTCACACTCAGCGTACTTCTTCTCGCCTGCGGCAAAACCTTGGAACGTCCCACAGATGAAGCAAGTTTTCACCCAACCTACGATCAAACTATGGAAAGTTCATTCTATGATTTTAAAATGAAAGATATCAACGGTAAGGAAGTTGATTTTTCATCCTTCAAGGGAAAAAAACTCCTTATCGTAAATGTTGCATCAAAGTGCGGCTACACCAAGCAATACGCACAGCTTCAGGAGCTTTATGCAGCACATGGAGATAAAATTGTGGTTCTTGGATTTCCTGCAAATAATTTTGGAGGTCAGGAACCCGGATCTAACGAAGAGATCAAAGAGTTTTGCTCTACAGAATATGGAGTAACTTTTCCGATGTTCGAAAAAGTTTCAGTAAAAGGATTTGACAAGCATCCACTCTACAGATGGCTGTCTGATGCCAAGCAAAATGGCTGGAACAATGAAGAACCAAGCTGGAACTTCTGCAAATACTTCATCAATGAAAAAGGAGAACTGGTGAAGTTTTTCCCATCCTCTGTAAAACCATTGGATGAGGAAATTTTGAAACTGATCGAAGCCTGATCTGACCGAAATAACTTTGAAAAAAGAGATTACCACTAAAAAAGAGGCCTGGCTGCATTCAGTCAGGCTTCGTACTTTACCCTTAGCGCTTGCCAGTATTCTGGCGGGCTCATTTTTAGCCTATTGGCAAAATTCCTTTCGCTTGGAGATTTTGGCTTTGGCTGCTTTGACCACCATTTTTTTACAAATACTTTCCAATTTGTCCAATGACTATGGAGACACCGTGCATGGTGCAGATTCTGCCGATCGTCAAGGACCTGTAAGGGCTGTTCAATCAGGAATAATTTCATTAGCCGAGATGAAAAAAGCCATGTACTTTTTTGGATTTCTTTCCCTGATTTCAGGTCTTCTCTTGATTTATTTTGCCTTGGAAGACTGGAAGTTATTTCTTCTCTTTCTTGGAATTGGATTAGCTGCAATTTGGGCGGCGATTACTTACACTTCAGGGAGCAATCCCTATGGTTATGCAGGATTAGGAGATATCTCCGTGTTTGTGTTTTTTGGATTGACAGGTGTTTTGGGTACCTATTTTCTACATACACTGAGCTTTGAACCTTTGGCAGTTTTGATTGCCATCTCATTGGGATCATTTAGCACCGCTGTCCTCAATATCAATAATATCAGAGATATAGAATCTGATGAAAAAGCCGGTAAGAGATCCATTCCTGTTCGAATTGGAAGACAGATGGCTGTCCGATACAATTGGGTACTTATTGGAACCGGATATGTAAGCCTACTTCTATTTTCAGCGTACAGTTCCTCCCTTTTTCCACTTTTGGCATTCCTTGCTTTACCCTTGATGATCAAAGTGGGTTTTGGAGTTCAAAAAGCCAAATCCTCAGAAGAAACAGATCCTTTTTTGAAAAAAATGGCGATCAGCACCTTGCTGTGGACGATTCTTTTTGGAATAGGTACAATGTTTTAATCTGAACTGATAAAAATCAAGTTTACAGAGGCCGTTATTTTTTATTTTAGGGTAACAAAACCCAAAAGCTATGATCAGCATCTTCGTGCCATTTGATTTTTCGACAACGGCAACTCACGCCTTAAACTTTGCCAAAAGTCTGGCAACCAATTATTCCAAAATTTCAATCACTATCCTTCACGTAGTAGAGATACCTCTTACAACGGGAGCTGGTGCGATGGGTGGAGGACTAGATCCTATCCCTGATTTTGAAAATCAAATCTTCTTCAAGGAGCTCGTTGACTTGAGAAAAAAACAACTCGAGGAGCTCGAAAAGGAAAATGCTAATTCAGAATTTACAGTAACGACCAGACTGATTCTTGGAAATGCATTCAAAGGAATTTCAGATGCCATCCATGAAGCGAACCCAGACTTAGTGGTAATGGGATCAAAAGGCACGTCTGGTTTGGAGGAAATTGTGGTAGGTAGCAATACTGAAAAAATTGTAAGGACTTCTCCTTGTCCTGTCATCACCATCAAAAGCGAGACACATGTTAGCTCCATGAAAAAGGTGGTATTCGCCTCTGATTTTAGGGATTCTGCAGATGAGGTAGCCGCTCGCATTAAGAGAATTCAAAATTTATTTGACGCTCAGTTTTACTTCGTAGTGGTAAATACTCCGGGAAATTTCGAGTCAACTAGAGACTCAATGGCCAGAATCCGAACCTTCGTACACAAGCATAACTTTGAAAATATTAAAGCGGAGATTTATAATTCATTAAGTGAGGAATCCGGCATCCTCGAATTCGCAGACGATATAGACGCGGATTTGATCGCCATGACGACCCATGGCCGCACGGGTCTTCTTCATCTCCTCACCGGAAGTATCGCAGAGGATGTGGTCAATCATTCGAAAAGGCCGGTATGGACATTTAAAACCAACTAAAGAGAATTCCTTACCTTTGAAGCCTGTCCAAAAGACAGGCTTTTTTATGAAAGTAAACCCATGAGCAAAAAGAACAACGACTGGAAAAAACGAGATGGAGTGGTCTATTCCACCTTAGACAATTTTGAATACACCACTGGAGAAGATGAAACAATAGAGACCCTTCCTCCCTCCCAACAAAAACTTAAAGTACTTCTAGACAAAAAAGCCAGAGCTGGAAAGCAAGTTACCTTGGTTGAGGGTTTCATCGGCACGGAAGACGATTTGAAGGAATTGGGCAAAATGCTTAAAAACAAATGCGGAGTCGGTGGTTCGGCCAAAGATGGAGAGATTTTAATCCAAGGAGATCATCGCGAAAAAGTACTCCAAGTATTACTTCAGGCAGGATATGGGGCAAAAAAAGCCGGTGGCTGATTATTCATGTATTGGTTTTTCAGGCTAAAGCTTCTTCCCTACCTCCCATTTTTAATTAGTGAAGCATATGTTATTCGCCAAAAAGGGATCAAACTCCCGTCGATTGCTGAGAATCTAGCGCTAGGATCAGGAACTTCGACTCTTTTGATTTTGGGAGAATCCACCGCTGCCGGGGTAGGTGCTAGCTCTCAAGAAAACACGCTTGCAGGTAATTTTTACCGACTTTTGGGACCCTCATGGAAAATCAAAAGCATTGGTAAAAATGGCCTAAAAGCAGATAAAGCCTTCGAATATTATAAAAATTCAGACTTTTTAGCCACAGAGAAGATTAGCGGACTTGTCCTATTTTTAGGAGCAAATGATTGCTTCAAGCTTACTAAGCCTTCTGCATTTCGCCAACAGATCAGCAGCTTGATTGACCAAATTTACTCTGAAATACATCCTGAATGGATTTATTTAGCAGATATCCCACCGGTCCATCTTTTCCCAGCCTTTTCACTTAGGATGAGATCCTTTTTGAAAGAGCAACGAAGTTTTCTGCAAAAAGAAATGACTGATCTATCAAAAGAAAATCCCAAAGTGGTATTTGAGCCTATTACTCTGGATTTGAGTCCTGATTTTTTTTCTCAAGACTTGATTCATCCATCGGATTTGGGCTATCAAAAAATAGCAGAGTTTACCGTGGATGGGATTCGAAGAGCAGGATTTTCTATATAGTCTTCAAGGCTGGTTTATCCTTCAATTTCTGCAAGAAGCTCTTCATACCAAGCCTCTCCGTATTTTCTCACCAAAGCATCTTTAAGGAATCTATAAAGAGGAACTTGGAGGCTTTTACCTAACTGACAAGCAGGATCACAAATATGCCAACGGTCATAATTCAACGCATCAAATTCATCGTACTTGGTAACACGAATCGGATAGAGGTGACAGGAAATGGGTTTTTTCCAAGAGATTTTTCCATCGAGGTAAGCTTGCTCAATGCCGCATTTTAGAATCCCTCGTTCATCATACAACGCGTAAGCACACTCACGATTCTCGCCAATTGTTGGAGTACCTTTGTCCCCATCCTTGTCAATCACCCAAGTGCCTTGTGCTTCGATGGCTTTTCGTCCTTCTTCGGTAATGTAATCTTTAACGATTGGGTAGATTTCTTCAAGAATTTTGGTCTCCTCATCCTCTAAAGGAGCACCAGCATCACCTTCTACACAGCAGGCCCCTTTGCAGGCTTCTAAATCACAGGCAAAAAAATTCTCTTTTATATCGTCAGACAAGACCGCGTTTCCTACCAGAATCATACTATATCCAAATTTTGCCAAAGGTAAGTATAATCAAGAAGGTCTACCAATTGGATCAAGGTAGGGGTAAAAAAAGAACCGCCCCTTTCGGAGCGGCTCAACCCAGCACTATGAAGAAAAGCTATTAAAGCCTTTATAATAGTAGAACAGTGGAGTGATAATAAAGTTTTTCCAACTCGAAAAAAAAGTCATTTTTTTTCAAAAAAGTGATAGATCATTCATCAGACCTAGTTAACAACTGCCCTTCGCTTAAAATGAAACAGGCAAAATGCGGATCATTTTTGACCCTTGTCGACTTCCCTATTTATAAGAAATTCATTAGAGCCTTTACATCAGCTCGGCATCGTTTTTTAAAAAGAAAGTGGTCGATAGAATCCTTAAAAAGGTCAAGTTCCCAAATCCTTTCCTTTAAATTACCGTACTTTGCAGTGTGCAAGTCGTCTTGTCGCTCTCAGGATAAAAATCAGGAGGGAGGAAAGTCCGGGCAACACAGAGCACCATACTTCCTAACAGGAAGGCTCATGACTGGCGACGGTCATGGGACAGAAAGTGCCACAGAAAACAAACCACCACTAGACGCAGGGCTTGCCCTGATCCCGTCGAGGGGAAAGGGTGAAAAGGTGGAGTAAGAGCCCACCGCTCCGACAGTGATGAAGGAGGCATGGCAAACCTTATGGGTTGAAAGATCAAATAGGCCTCGGGCAAAGAGCTGCTCGTTCGATTCGTTTTCTTTGGAAAATGATTCCGGGGTGGGTAGATCGATAGAGTCTTGGTGTGAACCAAGATCGAGATAAATGGCAAGAACTTCGAGCGATCGGAGGACAGGACCCGGCTTACAGACTTGCACTTTTTTACTTACTTTACAATATGCCAAAGATTCTAATCATCGACGACGAGCGATTCATTCGCGCTTCCCTGAGGGAAATTCTTGAATACGAAAAATTTGAAGTCACCGAGGCTCAAGACGGAGAAGACGGACTCCAAAAGATCAAAGAGGAAGATTTTGACTTGGTACTTTGCGACGTTAAGATGCCCAAAATGGATGGAATAGAAGTTTTGGATCAAGCGAAAGCACTCGATCGATCTCCACAGTTTATCATGATCTCTGCTCATGGAAGTATCGAGACCGCTGTAGAAGCTACCAAAAAAGGAGCTTTTGACTTTATCCCGAAGCCGCCCGATCTCAACAGACTATTGCTGACTGTAAGAAATGCTTTGGATAAGAAGCAGCTTGTCACCGAAACGAAAGTTTTGAAAAAGAAGCTTTCGAAGAAATTTGACATGGTGGGTGAATCGCCAGCCATTGCGAGAGTAAAAGATACCATTGAAAAAGTAGCTCCAACGGATGCACGGGTTTTGATTACCGGTCCAAATGGAACTGGAAAAGAACTGGTCGCACATTGGGTTCATCAAAAAAGTAATCGCCAGGATGAGCCATTCGTTGCTGTCAATTGCGCGGCAATCCCATCTGAACTGATCGAATCAGAATTGTTTGGTCATGAAAAAGGTGCATTTACCTCTGCTCATAAGCAACGTAACGGGAAATTTGAGCAAGCTCAAGGGGGTACGCTTTTCCTGGATGAAATCGGAGACATGTCACTTTCCGCCCAGTCCAAAGTTCTAAGAGCACTTCAGGAAAATCTCATCAACCGTGTAGGAAGCGATAAAGACATCAAAGTGGATGTAAGGGTTTTGGCTGCGACCAACAAAGACCTGAAAAAAGAAATTGAAGCAGGTAGATTCAGAGAAGATCTTTACCACCGACTAAGTGTGATTTTGATTCAGGTACCTGCACTGAAAGACCGGAAGGAAGACATTCCATTGCTAATAGAAAAATTCCTGGAAGATATCGCACAGGAAAATGGAGATGCTAAAAAGAAAATATCGGCTGATGCTGTGGCCAAACTTCAGGAATTTCCTTGGACAGGAAATATCCGCGAGTTGAGAAACGTGGTAGAAAGGCTTGTCATACTTGGTGAACAAACCATTAGCCTAGAGGATGTAAAAAAATATGCTGACTATTAAGGTCAGCATATTTTTTTTAACTGTTAGCTTTTTGAGAGACAGGTGCTTTGGCGTAGGCTGGACAAGGCTTACTGGAAGCGCAAGCTCCAAGAGCCAATATCCCGATTAAAAGTGCTATTGAGGCAAATCTTTTCATTAGGTTATGATTTAGTTCGATAAATATGTCCAATTATTTTTAAGATAGCAATTACTGCACCAACAAGTTACAGCCCCTCAACTCGGAGTTATCGAATCTTCCCAAAACTTCCAGCATGCCATTTTCATCAATTTTTCCGAGGTCTTGAGTTTCGATAAATGCGCAAGAGTGGAAATTCCCTAGATCAATTACGTTAATTCCGCCTTGTGATTTGGCTGTTTGGCTGTAAGGATCATTTACATCTCGTAAAAAAATTCGCATGGGTATAGGAAGCGAAAATTTCCCGTCACCCTTAGAATAAGCCTGAGACATCAATTCCGTCATCCCATATTCGGAATGAATTTGACCTACCTGAAAATAGGATTTCAAACAGTCGTGGACCTCTTTTCGGATCATTTCTCGCCTTCTCCCCTTCATCCCTCCGGTTTCCATGACGATTAGATTTTCCATTTTTTCAAATGGCAAGCCCGATTCTGCCAAATCCAACAATGCAAACGTGACACCCAACAGCAGGACTTTTTTCCCCTCAGAAGAAAGAAAAGCAAGTTTTTCCAACAATTCTTTTTGATTGTAAAGGTAAAAACCGGAGTGTGGAGAGGTGCTCTCATCAATGAAAAACTGAGCCATCGACACCAGACTACTTCCTGGTCGCTCTAGGTAAGCCGGCAAAAGTGCCAATACATGAAAGTCTCTCAAATCCCCGTAATAATGTTGGAAAATCTGTTTAGCATGCCTTAAATACCAATCTTCCGACCAAATCAGGTGCTTACTGGTAATCATTCCGGTAGTTCCGCTGCTGGAATAATACTTAGAGAAAGCTGATGGAGATCCACAAACAACCTCTTTATCTTTAAAAAATCGAATCGGGAGAAATGGAATTTCTGCTATTTCCTTGATAGAAAAAGGATTTATCCTTCTTGCTTTCAAGTAAGACGAATAAACCGGGTTGGTACTCGCTTGAAAATGGAACAACTCCAAAGCAAAGTCTTCAAATTGGTCAGAAGTCAATTTATCCAGCCTTTTCGAAAAACTTTTGAATTCCAACATCGTTTTATAATTTGAGTTTTCCAAAGGGGAAAACTTCCTGTATTTTAGAATGCAAATTTACCTCCATCGCATGCGATTCAAAAGCTATTCGGGAATATTGTTTGGTCTGGTGTTAGGCACATCCTGTATCAGTCCACCCGAAAATTTTCCAAGCGTACCCGAAATTGAATTTTCAAGTTTGGAATATTCTCCAACTTCAGGTCAGGATTCTCTGATTCTTACTCTTCGATTCAAAGACGCAGAAGGTGATTTAGGCTTGTCTGCAACAGATATCAACCCTCCTTTCAATCCTTTGAATTACAGGAGAGACCCAGCTGGAAATCTAATTACCTATTCACGCAGGCCAAGTAACGCTCCAACTTACAATCCAGTGGATTGGGTGATCAATCCAATTGTAAATAATACCACGGTGAGAGATACCATTTGGGTGGAAAAGAATGAAAACCAATACAATATTTTCGTTCGGTTTTTCATCAAGCGAAATGGAAGATTTACCGAGTTCCGTTGGCAGGATCCACCTTTTTTCACCACATTCAATGGTAGATTTCCTCGAGTATTAACTACCGAGGAAGGTCAGCCAGTCGAAGGATCTATTGCCTATCGAATGCTTTCCTCAGGCTGGGAATCCATTTTCAGAAATGATACCTTGAGAATTGACGTACAGATTCAAGATCGGGCACTCAACAGATCCAATGAAGTCTCCAGTCCACAGTTGACATTGAGGCAAATCACCAAAAAATAAAAATGGCGCTTCAAAATTTGAAGCGCCATTTTTATTTAACCGATCTATCAAATTAAATGGATGGGAATTTCTTCGGATTCGATTCATGCATCAATTGATAAACTTTTTCAACCACATCCTCTACGCTAGGCTTTGAAAAGTAATCTCCATCTGAAGAATAAGCTGGACGATGGGCTTTAGCAGGAAGAGTCTGAGGTTCAGCGTCCAAATACCTAAATACATCTTGATGATCCAATACCTGTTGAAGCATAAATGCAGTCGCACCTCCCGGCACATCTTCATCAGCGAAAATCACTCTGCTAGTCTTCCTGATTGAATCTCCAATGACCCCATGGGTATCAAAAGGAAGAAGCGTCTGCACATCAATTACCTCTACTGAAATACCAATCTCTGCTAACTCAGCGGCTGCTTCCATTACGATCCTGCACATGCTACCGTAGGTCACCACTGTAATATCATTTCCTTCTTTCAAAATCTCAGGCTTACCAAGTGCCACGGTATATTGCCCGATATTTTGAGGCATTTTTTCTTTTAGTCGGTAGCCATTAAGACATTCGATGACAATAGCCGGATCATCAGATTTTAGGAGCGTTGCATACATACCTGCAGCCTGAGTCATGTCACGGGGCACAGCCACGATCATACCTCTTAAACTGGAAAGAATCATTCCCATAGGTGAACCAGCATGCCATACTCCTTCGAGTCTATGACCTCTTGTTCGAACGATCAATGGAGCTTTTTGCCCTCCTTTGGTACGATAATGCAAGGAAGCCAAATCATCAGAGAGCATTTGCAATCCATAAAGCAGGTAATCCAGGTATTGGATCTCGGCCATCGGGCGCAAACCCCTAAGAGCTGTCCCTATGCCCTGACCAATGATCGTACATTCTCTGATCCCTGTATCGGTGACCCTCCATTCGCCATGCTTTGCCTGCAAACCTGCAAAGGCCTGATTCACATCTCCAATTTTCCCTACATCTTCTCCGAAAGCGAAAAACCTGGGGTCATTTTCCAAAGTGTAATCGAAAAACGCCTGCAATACCTCACGTCCATCAACCTGAGCAGATTTTTCATTGATAAGGGGCTGTATTTCTTTCACTTTTAGTGAAGAAAATGCATCCTCTACATACAAATGGCTGTTGTATCGGTCGTAGTTTTTCTCCACTTGTTTTTCATACCAAGCTTTCAACTCCCCCTTTACAGATTCATTTTCAGCACGTAGTATGAGTAAAATTTTTCTAACAGTACTGATGACATCCTTTCGAATAGGATTAATAGTCTTTTTAAGGTCATCTGCCATTTGAAGCAGAATGGTTTTACGAGAAGAGAGTTCAGCCGTAGACTTGATCAATTGGACAGCGGTATCTAACTCCTCTTTAATTTCTTTTGAAAACTCATGCCAAGCAGCCTCTTTTTGTTTTTTGACTTCGGCCTTTGCTTCAGCATCTATTCCATCCAATTGATCTGCAGAAGCTATTCCATTTGTAGTGATGTAGTCTCTGAATTTTGTAATGCAATCCCAATCCTTCTCCCACTTCAATCGCTCAGCTGATTTGTATCTCTCATGCGAACCTGAAGTAGAATGGCCTTGAGGTTGAGTCATCTCCTCAACATGAATCAGCACAGGCACATGCTCAGTTCTTGCTACCTGGCCTGCATAAGTAAAAGCTTGATTCAAGGACTCATAATCCCAACCCTTAACTCTAAGGATTTCATATCCTTTCTCATTTTCTGTTCTTTGAAAACCTGCTAAAACCTCAGAAATACTGCCTTTGGTAGTGTGAAATTCTTGCGGAACAGAAATTCCATATCCATCATCCCAAATAGAAATGACCATCGGCACCTGAAGTACGCCGGCAGCATTGATCGACTCAAAAAACATTCCTTCGGAAGTAGAAGCATTTCCGATCGTACCCCAAGCCACTTCATTACCGTTAACCGAAAATTGGGTCAGCGACTTTAATCCTTTATTTTCTCTGAAAAGTTTGGAAGCATAAGCCAATCCCAAAAGCTTTGGCATTTGGGCTGCTGTTGGGGAAATATCAGCAGCAGAATTATATCGATTGACTAAGTCTTTCCACGTGCCGTCCTCATTGATCGAACGTGTGGCAAAATGCCCGTTCATTAACCTACCGGCACTGGCAGGATCTGCTTCTACATTGGTATGTGCATATAATTGGGCGAAATATTGCTTGACAGTCAATTCACCCAATGCCATCATAAAAGTCTGATCACGGTAATATCCTGATCTGAAATCACCTTTTTTGAAAGCCCTAGCCATAGCAATTTGAGCTAACTCCTTTCCATCACCAAAAATCCCAAACTTGGCCTTTCCCATAAATACTTCCTTCCTGCCCATCAGGGAGGCGTGTCTACTCATGACGGCTACTCTAAAATCATCTAATATCGCCTGCTTTTGGAGTTCAGAATGAGACTGGGTCTTGAATTGAGATTTAACTTCCATAGAATCGATTTTACTAAAGCTATTTTGGGTTTGCAATGACTAGTGCGATCAAAAATAGACAAAATGCTCGTCTGTGCAAATTTCCAATTACCCGATTAACCAATATTTATTTGGCATAATTAGCCATAAAGCCGATAATAAAAAATTATATACTGTCATTCACAATAACACGGACTTTTAATAGGTGAAAGTCAAAATTTGAGAAATCGGAATTTGGATTTAATTTTTGAAAAAAAAATTCAAAATTTTCGTTTTCTAAAAATTAAAAATCAAAATTTTATAAAAGAATAAATTTTAAATAAGAACATCATTTGGAATTTACCCTAAAAACAAAATGGTATCCAAATACAATTCGTTAAATGAGTTTTTTGAAATTTTTCCCTTACTATCTTTGCGGCGAATCATTTAAATCCAAATAAACTTAGCCATGATTATAGGTGTCCCTAAGGAAATCAAAAACAATGAAAACCGCGTCGCCCTTACTCCGGCCGGTGCCAAAGAACTGATCAAGAGAGGCCATACAGTATATGTCCAGCATACAGCTGGCGTAGGAAGTGGTTTTTCTGACTCAGAATACGAAGCAGCAGGTGCAACGATTTTGCCTACCATTGAAGCGACTTATGAAATCGCTGAAATGATCATGAAAGTGAAAGAGCCAATCGAATCTGAGTATAAATTGATCAAGGCTAACCAACTGTTGTTCACCTATTTTCACTTTGCTTCTTATGAGCCACTTACTAAGGCCATGGTAGCTAGCAAAGCGGTTTGTTTGGCTTATGAAACTGTCGAAAAAGCAGATAGAAGCCTTCCTCTTCTAGTACCAATGTCTGAAGTAGCCGGAAGAATGGCTATCCAAAAAGGAGCAAACTACCTGGAAAAACCATTGGGAGGAAGAGGTATCCTTCTAGGGGGCGTACCTGGGGTTCTTCCAGCAAAAGTAGTAATCCTCGGTGGTGGTATCGTGGGTACTCAGGCTGCCTGGATGGCTGCCGGAATGGGTGCTGATGTGACGATCATGGACGTTTCTCTAGCAAGAATGAGATACTTGGATGACGTGATGCCTAAAAACGTCAAGACCATGATGTCCAACGAATACAATATCCGTGAGATGATCAAGCATGCTGATTTGATCGTTGGTGCAGTATTGATTCCGGGTGCAAAAGCTCCTCACCTTATCACGAGAGACATGCTAAAGGACATGAAAAAAGGTGCCGTATTGGTAGACGTGGCAGTGGATCAAGGTGGATGTATCGAGACCTGTAAGCCAACCACACACGAAAATCCAACCTTTGTGATCGATGACGTGGTGCACTATTGCGTGGCAAACATGCCGGGAGCTGTTCCTTACACTTCTACTCTTGCTTTGACCAACGCTACACTTCCTTATGCCATCCAATTGGCAGATAAAGGCTGGAAAAAGGCAGCTCAGCAAAATGCAGAATTGGTTCCTGGGCTAAATGTGATCAACGGAGAAATCGTATACAAAGCGGTTGCCGATGCATTTAATATGCCATACACACCAGTAGAAAACTTCTTGGCTTAATCCAAAGCTTTATAAATTTAAAATCCCACTGGAGCGATTCAGTGGGATTTTTTATTGAATAGAAATAGTAGATGAAAAGCCTCAGGAAATAGAACTTTTCCAAAGTTCAAAACTTTGGAAAAGCTCTGCTGGATCATTCATCTTGAGTCTAGCGTCTAACTTCTAAAGTCTTCAATTACGCCTTTCTTACAAACTCCGACTTCAAAGCCATCGATCCAAAACCGTCAATTTTGCAATCTATGTTATGATCCCCTTCTACGAGGCGGATGCTTTTTACTTTTGTTCCGGCTTTGATTGGTTTGGGTGCACCCTTTACAGGAAGATCTTTAACAATCACGACCGAATCTCCATCGGCAAGGATATTTCCATTGGAGTCTTTGACTACCAGTCCAGTCTCAGTTTCTACTTCAATTTCTGAAGTATTCCACTCATATCCACAATCAGGACAAACCATCAGGTTGTCCATTTCATAGGTATATTCAGATTTACATTTGGGGCAAGGTGCTAGGTTTTCCATGCCGCAAAGTTAGCTAAACCCTAATCCTAAACCAGAAAAACAAATTTTCGCTTATACTAATCAAAAGGAATTTTTATGGAAAAACCGATTGGACCCAAACTGATATTCTGAACCAATTCGGGCAATTCCCCTGCATGGGCATGATGAAATCCATACATGATCGCATCAAAAGCCATCAGAAAGGCTCCTTGCAAATTCACTGATTTTCCAAACCCAACCAATCTGGAATTATCAGTTCTCAGTCCTCTTTCCTTGAGATAAAGTCCTCCTGCCATATAAGCCACATCCAGTGCTGCATTGACCAAAAGGATTTTCTCGATGCTTTGCTGGGCTTCCATCATGGCCCAAAAATCCGTTCCAGGCACCTCCTTGGTAGCTTGATAATATCCGAAACCTGCAATGGCCAGATTTACCGCATTCCAATACACATTCATCTGATGAAATGCCTTGATCTCTCCGCTGGTCTGACTCGCTCCTATCCCACCCCACACCATATTTCCAATGGCCCAACTTCCCAAAATCAGCATTCCACTTCGGTTATAATCTAGTCGTGTTTGGTTGAAGTCCTGCAAAGCGGGAATTTCCTGCGCCATCAATGGGATGGAAACCAAAAAGAATAACAGGATCAGTGCTGATTTCAGCGCGGGATTAGTCGGTGTTTGCATAGCCATTAAACCTATAATTTTTTGATTGGTTTCAAAGATGTTGGAGCCAGCCCTGAGTTTGTCGAAGGGTTCGGTGTTCAGGGTTAATGGCGATAACTTTTCCAAAGTTTGGAACTTTGGAAAAGTTTACCACTATCCTACAACAACCCCACGGTATCCCAAATCATCTTCACTCCAAAATAGCAGATCAGGGTTCCTACGCCTTTATTCAAAAATCCTCTTAACCTAGGTGTAATCAAGTGCGCCAACTTTCCCGCCACAAAGGCTTTTCCCAAATCAATCCCAAACACAGTCAAAAGCAGGCCGAAATAGTAAAAAAATCGATCTCCTGATTCCCATTCGGCTTTGGAAGACACCAAGCTAGCAATGGAAATCCAAAACAACATCACAAAAGGATTGACACCGTTTAGTCCAAATCCTTTGGCAAAGGCTGTTCGCTTCTTCGCTTTTGCTGAAATCAGTCCTCCGGAATTAGGCCGTTCGCTGACCTTTTTTCTCCAAAAACTTACCCCAAAACCGACCAAAATACATCCTCCCACGTAACCCAAGCCCATTTCTATTAAAGGGTATTTTGTCAAAAAACTCACGCCAAAGTAAGTGAATAAGACATAGATCAGGTCACTGACCAATATCCCCAAGGCCAACACAGCGGCGATTCGAAATCCCTGCTCCATGCTGGTCGTAATCAGCATAAAGAAAACAGGTCCTACCATCAAAGACAGTAATAAGCCCATTCCAATTCCTTCCAAAATCGCAGCTTGCATCTCCAAAAGTAGCTTGTCCTGACCTATATTTGTTTGTCCACCCAACGCAAAGTTTACTACATGAGCATCCAAGCGAATCTTGAATCCGTCAAAAAATCCTTCCTCAATCCCGACTGTACCCTCATCGCAGTAAGCAAAACCAAACCTCTGGAAGACCTTCGCGAAGCTTACAATGCTGGAATCCGTGACTTTGGAGAGAATAAAGTGCAGGAAATCCAAGCCAAGCAACCTGAGATGCCTGCTGATACCCGCTGGCACATGATCGGCCACCTGCAAAGCAACAAGATCAAATACATTGCTCCCTTTGTCCACCTGATTCATGGTGTGGACTCCTTCAAACTGCTTAAAGAAATCGACAAAGTGGGAAAAAAAATCAATCGGGAGATTCCCGTGTTGCTTCAGATGTACATCGCGGTGGAAGAAAGTAAATTCGGTTTTGACCGGGCGGAGTTGGAAGAAATGCTGGTATCCTCAGAGTTCACCAACCTCTCTCATGTCAAAATCGAAGGATTGATGGGCATGGCGACCTTCACCGAAAATCAGGAACAAATCCGACAAGAATTTCGTGGTTTGAAGCAACTTTTCGAAGAACTTAAAAACCGCATTCTGCCGGACTTTATGAAAATGACCGAACTCTCCATGGGCATGAGCGGAGACTATCAGATCGCGCAGGAAGAAGGTAGTACGATGGTGCGGATCGGTTCAGCCATATTTGGAGCAAGAAACTATTCACAAGGATGACAGGGAAAAACATACTCACTATCGCCGGGATATCCGGTGCCTTAGCTGTAGGTCTTGGAGCTTTTGGAGCCCATGGCTTAGAGCCGATTTTGATTCAAAACGGACGATTGGACACCTTCGAAACCGCAGTAAGCTACAATTTTTACCATACCTTATGCTTGTTGGGATTGGGGATTTTGGCGATGATCAAGCCTGATTGGAAAGGGTTGAGTCTTGCTGCTTGGGGCATGTTTCTAGGAATTTTGCTCTTTTCAGGTTCGCTTTACATTCTCTCCCTGACTGGCATCACCTGGCTTGGTGCCATCACCCCGATCGGAGGAGTTGGTTTTATTTTAGGTTGGTTGGCTTTGGCCTTTGCCGTTTTGAAAAATACCTGATATGATCAAGAGAGGCTTTTTTCTTTTTTTGATCCTGCTGGTTAAGCAGCAGCTTTTCGCCCAAATCAAACAGGACAACTACCTCGCTTTAGAAAAAGCCTTAGGACCAGAAAGCTTTTTCAACGGGCATTTGACCGGGTTTATGCTGTATGATTTGGATTCCCAACATGTGGAATTTGAGAAAAACAGCCAAATCCGCATTCTTCCTGCCTCGACCACCAAGCTATTTACTCTATTTGCTTCCTTAGTGATTCTTCAGGACAGTACCCAAACGCTCAGGTATATTTCCTCAGGAGATACGCTGAAAATCTGGGGATCCGGCGATCCAACGTGGAAGTATAAAGAATTTGCTCAGCCGGACCTTCAAAAGATTCTTGGTAACTACTCCGTCATTCAGTTTTCCGACGCCAATCAGATCTCCCCTTCTTTTGGCTATGGCTGGCAATGGGACGATTATTACTATGACTATTCCGCCGAGCGGAGTTCACTCCCGATTTATGGGAATTTGGTTCAGGTTCAAAAAATTGGAAGCCAACCTCAGGTCAGCCCTTCCTTTTTCCAAGATCAAGTTTTCACCACGTCAAAGCCGGTAAAAGAACTGGAACGGGACTTTCACAGCAATCGGTTTTATTTTAATCCCTCGACCTTTTTGGGAAGGGAGGAATTTATCCCTTTTCTGATTACTCCTGAGGTTTTTGTAAAACTGGCCGAAGCAGAAACAGGTAAAAAGTGGATTTACAAGGCTGAGGCACTTCCTGCGGAACATCAAAGTTGGAGAGGTGCACCTCTTTCACCCATTCTCAAAGAAATGATGTCGGAAAGCGACAATTTCTTGGCGGAACAGCTTTTATTCATGGTTTCAGACCGACTTTTCAAAACCTTAGACACCGAGCGGGCAATTGAATATATCGTCAAAACTTACCTTAATGACCTTCCCGATGCTCCCAAGTGGGTAGATGGAAGCGGGCTCAGCCGCCATAACTTGTTCACTCCACGATCCATGGTTACCCTTTTTGAAAAGTTGTACCGCTTGCTTCCTGAAAACGAACTGAATGAATACCTAGCCATTGGAGGAAAAACAGGAACCTTAAAGAACAGCTTTCAAGCACCTGAGCCCTATATTTTTGCCAAAACAGGCAGTATGAGCAACAACTACAGCATCGTAGGCTTGGTCAAAACCAAAAGCGGGAAAAATTATGCTTTCGCCTTTATGAATACCAGCTTCCCCTACCCTGCACCTACCGTGAGAAAAGAAGTGGAAAAGGTGATGGTGATTGTCCGGGATGGGTTTTAGAGTTTTTTTGAGTTGTCAGGTTGTCTTGTTATCGGGTTGTCGAGTTATATTTTACAATAATGTCCAGATATCTGGTTGCCAAATTTTCTATCGTACAAATAATCACTGAGCCTTTGACAACATGACAACGCAACAACGTGACAACCGGAAAACTCGAGAATGGGTCAACAGGACAACTCGACAACCTGACAACATCCATACTGACTTAGCTCCCAAAGACCAATAAATACTTTTTGAAAAATTTCATCTGAATCTGTAAGGTTCCTCCCTCTCTCTAGTCTAAAGAAGAAAACAAGCAAATCACATGAACAAGCTAATTCTTCTTTACCTCTTCGTCTTTGGAAGTCTGACCCAAGCACACACGCAGGACCTCAAGGCCACCGTCACCGGCAAAGGTCCTAAAATCATCCTGATCCCCGGACTGGCATCTTCGGGCGAAGTTTGGGATGAAACGGTGGCCCAACTTTCCAAAAACTACGAATGCCATGTCCTCACCCTTCCCGGATTTGGGACCAATCCCGCTGTAGAGATGCCTTCGGGATTTTTAACTACCATGGAAAAACTTATCACTGAATACATCGCAGCTCAAAAAGAAAAAGTCACACTAATCGGACACAGCCTGGGCGGATTTCTCTCGCTCAGGCTCTCCCGGAGTCTCCCCAACAATATCCAAAAATCCATCATCGTCGACTCCTTTCCCTTTTACTCCGCTGCCTTTAATCCCGCAGCCACCGAAGAAAACATGGTAGGAATGGCCTCCCAGATGAAGCAACTGATGCTTTCTCAAAGTCCCGAGCAATACCGCGCCCATCAGCAGGCGAGCATGCCCATGATGACGATCAATCCTGAAAAACTCCCAATCGCTGTCGAATGGTCAATGCAAAGTGACCGAGGCACCACGGCGGAGGCTTTCTATGAGTTGATGACCACGGACTTCAGAGACGAATTGGCGGAAGTAAAGACACCAATCTTGGTCTTGGGAGCTTGGGCCTCGGGAAAGAACTATGGATTAACAGAGGAAAGCGTGAAAAAATCATTCGCCGATCAGTATAGCATGGAGGAAAACGTCCAAATTGAGATGGCACCGACTGCCCACCACTTCATCATGTGGGATAATCCGGAATGGTTTATGGAAAAACTAAGCACCTTTCTCCGATGAGAACCCAAAAAGAACAGGATTTTGAAGCCTTGTATCAACGCCACAAGGATAAAATCTACCGACTCTGCCTGGGTTTTGTTCGGGAAAAAGAACTGGCAAACGACCTTTTCCAAGAAATACTGATCAAAATCTGGAGGCATCTCGAGAGCTTCAAAGGCGAAAGCGACATCAGTACCTGGATCTTTCGGATTGCATACAACACGGCACTTACGTTTACTACTAAGGAAAAGAAAAAGGCTGATCAAGAGACCGAAATACCGGAAAGTCTAGACCTCCCAGAGCCTGAAAGCTTTTCCCAGGAACAGGAAAAACAGCTCCAACTTCTTTACCAGGCTATTTCCGAATTGCCCGAGCTGGATCGAATCATAGCCACTTTGCTCTTGGAAGGCACTCCTTACAAAACCATCTCAGAAATCAGCGGCATCAGCGAAAACTATGTGGCAGTGAAAGTCAACCGCATCAAAACCTCTCTCACCCAAAAGCTCAATCCTCATGGAAACTAACTTCAACGACATACAGCAACTCTGGCAAAGCCAGAAAGCAAGTAATTTTGACCTCCAAGGGCTCATCGCAGGTCTTAAGAAAACCGAAGAAAAACAGCGGAAAGAACGAATAGCTATCGCGATCATCACTCCTTCCACCTTGGTTTTTCTCTTTACAGTAATGCCTTGGGGTGAAAGCAAAGCTATCTTACTGAGCTTGTTGGTCATTGCCGCAGCGATGCTTTGGGTGGGTTGGTTGAGCTTCAGTTCGGCACTGAAGCCAAGTGATGATTCAGAGAGTTTCTCTAATAAAGCCTACATCGAAACCCAACTCTCCAAATTGAAGCAACGCTACAAAATCGCCGGAATTTACATGTACTTCTATGCATTCTTGCTGGCAGTAGCAATCAATGTGGCTTATTTCGTGCTTCTCGAGCCCTTATCTGCAACCATCCGAATTAGCGCCCATCTTGGGATTACCGTAATGATGTTTGCGGTCATGCATAGTAGCATCCGCAGAAGGATCAAAAAATATGATCAAACCCTCAAGCCAATCATGGAACAGCTAGAAAAAATGTTGCTGGAATTGAAGGCCTAATTTGCGCCAATTCCATTTATAACCATTTGAATTTGAAACATTAAGAGAATTAAGGCAATTAAGATGGGTTTTCGAACCAAGAAATGAGATTTTAAAAATATCATCTTGTTAAAGTCCTTAATTCTCTCAATTTCCTTAATAGTTAGTAAAAAACCAATAAACTAGAGAATCCCAGTTCTTACCAAGATCTATTTCAAATTTAAAGGTACCAGCCGATGCATTTTGGCAGGGTTTTTCTTTTAGTTGGAAAAGAAAGTAATTTCAATTCCAATTTGAATTCTATGAACAAACGCGCCTTTCTCAAATCTTTCGGCCTTGCCACCGCTTCGGCATCCATGCTAGGCTTTGATTTTAAAAGTAATTCTCCTGCGGCCACTCTTTTTCCCAAGGCCATTCAAAAAGGAGATACGGTAGGAATTATTTCTCCCTCAGCCGCCACAGCCGACCGCATGGAATTTACCTATGCGAAAGAAGCGATGGAGGCACTCGGATTTAAGGTAAAAGTGGGAGAAAACTTCAAAAATCGGTTTGGCCATCTTGCAGGAACAGATGAAGAACGGGCGGGTGATCTGAATGCCATGTTTGCAGACCCGGAAGTAAAAGCGGTCATCTGCCTGCGCGGCGGTTCGGGTGCAGCGAGAATCCTTCCGATGCTTGATTACGAAACCATCCGCAAAAACCCAAAGCCCCTGATGGGCTATTCGGACATTACGGCTCTGCACTGCGCCATTCAGAGTCAGACGGGCCTGACCACTTTTCATGGTCCCAACGGTTCGGGCAGTTGGAATAGCTTCCATGTCAAGCAGTTTCAGCAACTGTTTTTCGAGAAAAAACTGATGACTTTTCAGAACGAGGTAACCAAGGGTGATGACTTGGTTGCCAAAGGAAACAGAATCCAAACCCTAAAAGGTGGAACCGCCACCGGTAGGATTTTGGGGGGAAATCTCACTGTCCTAAGTGCTTTATCTGGAACACCCTATTACCCTGATTTTCAAGATGCTATTTTATTCATTGAAGACGTAGGAGAAGACCCATACCGCATTGACAGAATGATGAGCACACTCCAGCTGAATGGTACCTTGGGCAAGATCAAAGGATTTATTTTTGGCCAATGTTCCGACTGCAAACCGGGAAGCGGCTATGGGGCATTTACTATTGATCAGATCATGGATCAGTACGTGATCCCTTTGGGAATTCCTGCCTACATCGGAGCGATGATCGGACATATTCCACGTCAGTTTATCGTACCTGTCGGAGCAAAAGTGAGTATGAATGCAGATACCGGAACCTTCGTGATGCTCGAACCCATATTTGGATAAAATTACTGGCTGGATCATGAGTTTTTTGAAACAATTTGCATGGAAACTCTATCTGCATACTGAACCCTATTTATTGAAAGATGCTCATTTCTCTAATCTCATTTGTCTCTTCCCTGTTTTTAGTCACCCTATGCAATCCTGAAGAACCAATGCCTGTAAAGACAATCAATTACCTCGCCCTAGGCGACAGTTATACGATCGGTGAAGGTGTAGATGAAAAGGACCGCTATCCCAATCAGCTCGTTGACCGAATGAATGCGATTGGAGGACAGTTGTTTTATCCGGCTACAATTATCGCGAAGACCGGTTGGACCGTCGATGAATTGGATGCCGGCATCACTGAAAGACAACCTTCTGCAAAAGGCTTCGACCTAGTCACTCTGCTTATCGGAGTCAATAATCAATACCGAGGAAGACCGGTTGCCGATTACGAAAAAGACTTTGAGGCAATGCTCAAGCGAGCAATTGGTTTCGCCCGAGGAAAAAATGATCGTGTCATTGTCCTCTCCATTCCCGATTGGGCAGTAACGGGATTTGCAAAGGCTAGAAATACCGATCAAAAGAAAGTAGGTGCAGAAATCGATGCCTACAATGCTGCCAAAAAAGCAATCTGTGATAAGTACAAAGTCACATTTATTGACATCACTCAAGAATACAGAGTAATTGGCGGTCAGCCGGAAATGATGGCGGAGGATCGGCTTCACCCTTCGGGTTTGGTCTATACCCGATGGACGGAAAAGCTGATTGAGGAAGTGAAAAAAATCAGGTTTTGATCTTCCACAATTACATAGACAGGCTTAATTCTAAGATTGGAATGCTTATTTTCACGATTTCAAGGTGAGAGTATTTTCATCTTTGCGCATTCCTTAATTTCCTATGAAAATCATCTGCATCGGCCGTAACTACGCCGCACATATCGAAGAACTCAAAAACGAAAAACCCGGAAAACCAGTCGTATTCCTCAAGCCGGATACCGCATTGTTAAAAGGCGGCGCTCCGTTTTTTCACCCGGATTTCTCTGAAAATATCCACCACGAGGTCGAGCTTGTCCTGAAAATCAGCAAAGAAGGAAAGTACATTCAACCTCAATTTGCCCACCGCTACTTTGATGAAATCGGTCTAGGCATCGACTTTACTGCGCGCGATCTCCAAGATCAATGCAAGGCGAAAGGGCTTCCTTGGGAAATCGCCAAGGCATTCAACGGTTCTGCTCCGATCGGAGATTTTAAACCAGTGACTGCCTTTGCAGACCTGAAAGACATCGACTTCCACTTGGAAATCAACGGCGAACTCAAGCAAAAAGGTAATACCAGCCTGATGCTCTTTGATTTTGCGACCATCATCGCATACGTTTCCCAATTTTTCACCCTGAAAAAAGGAGATTTGATCTATACAGGAACACCGGCAGGGGTAGGTCCCGTAAAAATCGGAGATCACCTAACAGGTTTTATCGGAAATGAAAAAATGCTGGATTTTGAAGTCAAGTAAGCTTACCTCGGCTTCTCGTCATTGCGAACGGAGTGAAGCAATCTCTGATTTTTGGAAGTTGGGTAAACTTTTCGCTTTAGCACTGATAATCGGTATCGCTACACTACCGAAAATCTCCGCTCAGGAGATCCAAAAAGGTTATTTCCGCTCTCCCGTCAAGCCGGGCGGCAGAAATTACCTTTCCGGAAACTTCTCTGAACTCCGTCCCAATCACTTCCACACAGGTTTGGATTACAAGTTTGGAGGAGTAGAAGGGGAACCGATTTATGCCGTGGCAGACGGATGGGTTCATCGGATCAAGATTTCCTCTTTTGGCTATGGAAATGTGATTTACCTCAAGCATCCCAGCGGGCATATCACCCTATATGGGCATCTCAGAAACTTCAATCCCAAGATCCACGCTTGGATGAAGAAAAAAATGTACGAGGCAAAGCTGAATGAACTCGAACTGTATCCTGAGAAAGGTGAACTACCGGTCAAAAAAGGGGAATTGATCGCCAATGGTGGCAATACCGGGAGCTCGGGCGGACCTCACCTTCACTTTGAAATCCGAGACAGTTTGGACAGAGCTATGGATCCACTATTAGCCGGCTTTTCAGAAATCCTGGACAACATCCCTCCCACTCCACAGAAAATCGCCATTGTCCCCCTGGAAATCGACAGTCGGGTGAATGGCAAATTTCAACGGATCGAGCTCACTCCCGTACTCAGCGGGGCAAGTTACCGCATCCCGGAAACGATCCGCGTGACTGGAAAAGTTGGGCTGGAAATCCAAAGCTATGACAAGCTCGATGGAGCTGAAAATCAAAATGGCTTTCCAAAATTTGAAATCTCCGATGAAAAAGGGCTGCTCTACACCCTTCATGTAAATAAAGTGGATTTCAATTTCACCCGACATTTCCTGCTGCATACCCATCAAAACCGTTTCACCCGACTTTACCACCAGCCTGATCTGAAATTTGATTTCTTTACTCCCAATACTCCTGGGACAGGTGCTTTTCAGGTGGAAGCAGGTCAGAAAAAGAATGTGCAGATTCGTCTCCTCGATGCCTACAGCAATTCGAGATTAGTCAATCTCACGCTGACCGGAGCAGATCTGGATTCTACCCTAGCGGACGGTGCAGCACCGGTTTCTCCTCAAGTGACGTTCTTCAAAAACATCATGAAGATCAAGGTCAAGCAGAGCGACAAAGGAGGATTAGCGCAGTATTTTATTGGTAATCAGATCTATGAGATTTTGCCTGCCTATCAGGATGCCCAAAGTCGAACCTACCTCTGGGACTTGAGATTTGGTATCCCAAGTAAGATTGACCTTTGTTCAGAAATTTACATTCCGGAGATTATCGGTCATTTTCCGGTAGGAAAAGAACACCTTCACGCAACCGATAAGCTGAGAATCCGAACTGAAGAAAACAGTCTTTTGGAAGATCTCTACTTGAGAGTTTCCCATTCTGGACCTGCAAGTGCGCCGGTTTTGAGGCTACAGGAACCTACCGAATACCTTTGGAATCCAATCGAAGTCACTTGGAATGTGAATGGGTATCTAGGGGATAAAAGTAAAACCCACGTGTACCAACGGGCTGGAAATGGAGCCAGAAGTTTTGTGGGCGGTGAATGGATCGAAGGTCAAATCCGCTTCAAAACCAGAAATTTTGGTAGTTTTGTTTTGGCTGAGGACAATGTAAAACCGACCATCGCTCCGATCCGGGTCAATGCCCAAGGCATGAGATTTACGATCAAAGACAACCTATCAGGCATCAAGAGTTTTGAGGCTTTTGTCAACGGTGAATGGGTCTTGATGCGATACGAGCACAAGCAGGCGGTAATTTGGTCCGAAACATTGAATGAACAACCGCTCAAAGGTTCAGTTTTACTCAAGGTAACCGACATGGCCGGTAATGTGGCCGAATGGCGGGCTACCATCAGTTAAATCTTGTTCCATTCCAAAATCAACAACAACATGTCACTAGAAGTAGGCCAATTGGCACCTGAATTCGAAGCAAAAATTGAAACCGGAGCGACTATCAAGCTGTCCGATTACAGAGGTAAAAAGGTGGTGCTTTACTTTTATCCAAAAGATGCTACTCCCGGCTGTACTGCCCAAGCTTGCAACCTGAGAGACAATTACGATGCTTTGCTTAGTGCGGGCTATGTGGTCCTCGGAATCAGTTCGGATGATGAAAAATCACACAAGAAATTTATAGAAAAGCAATCTCTCCCCTTTCCGTTGATCGCAGATACAGATCTGAAGGTGCACGAGGCCTATGGTACCTGGGTAGAAAAATCCATGTATGGCCGTAAGTACATGGGTACAGCCAGAACCACTTTCGTAATCGATGAGGAAGGGAAAATTGCAGAGGTGATCGAGAAAGTCGACACCAAAAACCATACTGCTCAAATCCTAAAGTAAACCTAGCTAATGAAAAAACAATCAATTGAAGAACTCCAAAACATCTGCACACAGCTGCGAAGAGATGTGCTGAGAATGGTTCATGCCGTTCAGTCCGGCCACCCGGGCGCACCGCTGGGCTGTGCTGAATTTTTCGTCGCACTGTACTTTGACCAGCTTCACCACAATCCTGACTTCAACATGGATGGTAAAGGAGAAGACCTTTTCTTCCTTTCCAATGGACACCTTTCAGCAGGCTGGTATTCAGTCCTTGCACGCAGTGGCTATTTTCCTGTAGAAGAATTGAAAACCTTCCGTAAGCTCAACTCCAGACTTCAAGGTCATCCTGCTACCCACGAACACCTTCCTGGCATTCGTGTAGCTTCAGGCTCTTTGGGTCAAGGGCTTTCTGTGGCCTTGGGAGTGGCTCAAGCCAAAAAACTCAATGGAGATGACAAGCTTGTCTACCTCTTGATGGGTGACGGAGAGTTACAGGAAGGTCAAGTATGGGAAGCTGCCATGTATGCAGCTCATTATGGAGTGGACAATTTGATTGCCACGGTAGATTACAATGGTCAGCAGATCGATGGTCCAACTACCAAAGTGATGGACCTAAAAAATCTGAAAGCCAAATGGGAAGCTTTTGGCTGGGAAGTTATCGAGACGAAAAACGGAAACGACCTGAAATCAGTCATCGAAGGTTTGGAATTGGCGAAATCATTGACCGGAAAAGGAAAGCCGGTGATGAACTTGCTCTACACCGAAATGGGCTATGGCGTTGACTTCATGGTCGGCACGCACAAGTGGCACGGTTCCCCTCCAAACGACGAGCAATTGGCCAAGGCATTGGGTCAATTGGAAGAGACACTCGGTGATTATTGATTTCCCATCCCAAAAGACACGAAGATGAGCTTAGACTTAAAATTTACTTATACAGAAAAAAAAGACACCCGTTCCGGTTTCGGTGACGGTTTCCTCGAGGCAGGAAGAAAAAATCCGAATGTGGTTGGCCTTTGTGCTGACTTGATTGGCTCCTTGAAAATGGGCGATTTCCAAAAGGAATTCCCTGATCGCTTTTTCCAGACCGGGATTGCAGAAGCCAATATGATTGGTTTGGCAGCTGGTATGGCCATCGGAGGTAAAATCCCTTTTGCAGGCACTTTTGCCAACTTTGCCACCGGCAGAGTCTATGACCAAATCCGTCAATCCGTTGCCTATTCAGACAAAAACGTGAAAATCTGTGCTTCCCATGCGGGTTTGACCCTTGGAGAAGACGGTGCCACGCATCAGATCTTGGAGGACTTGGGCATGATGAAAATGCTCCCTCATATGACGGTGATCAACCCTTGCGACTACAATCAGACCAAGGCAGCCACTTTGGCGATAGCCGAGCACGAAGGTCCGGTTTACCTGAGATTTGGTCGACCTAGCTGGCCGATCTTCACGCCTGCTGATCAGAAATTCGAAATCGGAAAGGCTTGGAAAATGATCGATGGCAAGGATGTGAGCATTTTCGCTACCGGGCACCTCGTATGGGAAGCCGTAGTGGCAGAAGCCATGCTTCGCGAAGAAGGCATCCATGCGGAAGTCATCAACATCCACACGATCAAACCTTTGGACGAAGAGGCAATCTTGGAATCCGTGAAAAAGACAGGTTGCGCCGTTTCTGCCGAAGAGCATCAGATCAACGGTGGCTTGGGTGACAGCATTGCACAAACTCTGATCCGCCACAATCCGGCACCATTGGAATATGTTGGTGTCAATGACAGCTTCGGAGAGTCCGGTACACCTACTCAGCTGCTGGAAAAATACGGGTTGAATGCCGAGAATATTGTGAAAGCTGCGAAAAGAGCCTTGGCGAGGAAATAAGCTTAAAAACCTTTGAGGTCTCCAAAGACCTCGAAGGTTTTTCTTTTACACCGCAAAGAACACAGAGAAACGCAAAGGCCAGCTTGCAAATAAAATGATATCCTGCTTCTTCGGAAGCAGGATTTTTTGTTTTAACGAATTCCTGCTTTCGGCAAAGCAGGAAAATGAGCAACAAATCCCCCTTCAATTCCTAATTTCAGGCCATGAAGATTATCTTGGATTCAACCTTAGACCTACAGCTACATCCGATTCAGCCAGAAGACCAGCCTCTCCTGTACAGACTCATGGACGAAGTTTACCGAGCAAGCTATCGGTACATTTGGGATGATGGAGGCGATTGGTATGTGGAGTTGATCTATCAACCCGAGACGGTCTTCAAGGAGCTTTCCAGGGAAACTACTCATTACTTTTTTGTGGAATTGGGAGGTGAAAAAGTGGGAATTTTGAAGTATGACTTTCCTTTTTCTCCCAGGGAAATCGACCTTCCCAATGCGATGAAAATCCACCGTTTCTACCTTCATCCTAAAGTTCATGGAAAAGGTATTGCTCAGCTACTTATGAATCATTGTGAAGCAGTGGCAAAAGAAAATAACCTAGACACTATTTGGTTGGAAGTCATGGAATGTCAACCTCAAGCCAAGCGTTTTTATGAAAAATGCGGTTTCGGAAAAGTGCTTCATTACGTTTTAGACTTTGATCACATTTTCCCCGAGTACCGGGGTATTGAGATTTGGAAGAAAGAGATCATCCATGACCCCTATCCAAAAAAGTAATTTAAATGCTAATTTTTCAGGGTGTATTGAAATCCTTTCAGGAGCATAATTAGGCTTCCAAATGTGTATTTCTTTTGTTTAGCAAAGTTCCCGGTTTTTAGCGTACATTTTCTTCAAATAGCCTTCATGAAAAAGATCCTCCTATTTTCTTATTTAGTTTTTTTGACTTGCTTTCAGGCACGTTGTCAACAGGAATACAGCGCAGTGGAATCTAGACTGGAGATGTATTTTCAAGCCACCCAAAACAAGGACTGGAAGGCAGTCATAGATATGATCAATCCCAAGGTTTTCAGTTTTACCGCAAAGGAACAAATGGTCCAACTCTATTCCCATATGGAATCGGATGCCGGAATGGAAATGAATTTCACGGAAATGGAAATTCTGAAAATCAGAAAAGGGGTAGAATGGAGAGATACTACCTACGTGCCTGTGGACTATAAAATCACCCTAATCGTTGACCTAAATCCAAGCAGATACCAAGATCCTGACATGTTGAAATCAATATCAACCGGTTTTGAAGTTGTCTACGGCGGTCAGGATATTTCTTTTGATAGAGAGCGGATGAGCTTTACGATCAGGGCAAAAAGCACACTGATTGCCTCTTCGCTGCTCAACTCGGAGCAATGGTATTTTGGAGAATACAAACCGACGGATCCAATCACCAAACTTATCTTTCCGGAAGAAATCTTAAAAAGATTGGAGCAGGGCTGGAATTAAAGCTTCTTGTTAACTTTACCTGACTTCAAAAAAGTCTCTCTTACGACCTTATCTATTCATCCGATGAGTTACAAATACCTCTCCCTTTCTCTACTTTTTTCAGTTTTCATATCCTGTAGCAAACCTACTCCAATACAGGAATTCTGGCTTACGGATCCTAAAGGAGGCGTTCTCTTTGAAATGGTGAAGGAAGTGCAAAGTCCTAAAGATTCGCTAGTAACCATCATGGTTGATCCCGAAACCACCTACCAAACCATGGATGGATTTGGTTTTACCTTGAGTCAGGGTTCGGCCAAACACTTGCTTGCCATGAGTGATTCAGCAAGGTCCACCTTACTTCAAGAACTTTTTGGAAATGGTGAAAAAGATATCCGAACTTCTTACATCCGATTGGCCGTCGCAGCTTCTGACTTGAATGAATTTCCGTTTTCCTATAATGACCTTTCTGATTCTCTCGCAACAGATCCTGAATTGAAAAACTTCAGCTTGAGTTATGATACCCTCGATGTGATTCCAGTTTTGAAACAAATCATGGAAATCAATCCAACAATCAAACTCATGGCCTCTCCTTGGTCTCCGCCCAAGTGGATGAAAGACAACAAAGACACCAGAGGTGGCTCACTTTTGGAAGGATTTGAGCATGTCTATGCCCAATATTTGGTCAAATACCTTCAAGAGATGGGGAACCTAGGCTTTCAGATTGATGCATTGACTATCCAAAATGAACCATTACACCCAGGCAACAATCCCTCTTTGCTCATGCTTCCTGAGCAGCAAGCCAGATTTATCGGGCAGCACCTAGGACCTGCATTTCAGGCGGCAGGGATCAAAACCAAAATCCTGATTTACGACCACAATGCCGACCGACCTGACTATCCAATCTCTGTCTTAAGTGATTCCCTAGCCAATCCCTTTATCGACGGTTCAGCCTTTCACCTCTATGGCGGCCAGATCGAGGCTTTATCCCAAGTGCATCAAGCGTTTCCGGACAAAAACATCTATTTCACCGAGCAATGGGTTGGCGCTCCGGGAAGCTTGGAAGGAGACATCCCTTGGCATGTGAAAAATCTATTGATCGGCGCTCCCCGCAACTGGGCAAAAACAGTGTTGGAATGGAACATCTCCTCCAACTTGGAACTCACCCCACATACGGATCGAGGTGGATGTGAAAAATGTCTTGGCGCGGTTACCATTGATGGAGACTTAATTGCGCGCAATCCTGCCTACTTCGTGATTGCTCATGCCAGCAAATTTGTGGATCCGGGATCATTTAGGATCGACTCAAGTGTTGCTGAAGGACTTCCAAATGTAGCTTTCATCCGCCCTGACGGCAAAAAAGTCCTAATTGCTTTGAATGATTCTTCCCAGCCAATTCATTTCAAAATTCAGGAAAAAGAAAGAATCATTTATGGAAATCTAAATCCAGGAGCTACTGGAACATGGGTTTGGTGAGCAATGAAAAACCCTCCAGAATCTTTCCAGAGGGTTTGCAGTTTTAATTTTCGTACTTCGTATTTACACTTTCGGCACTTGCCAGCCATTGTGGTAATTGGCTTTCATTAATTGGTTGGCATCTGCATCAGTAAATTGATTTTTGGCAGCATCCCAGTACACTTTCTTGCCTGTCTTGTAAGCAATATTTCCCATTTGGGCATTGATCGCAGCAACTGAACCGGTCTGAATCGCGCATTTGAGCAACTTGGGATCGTTGGCTGTCATGGCTTCTACGAAATTGACCGCATGCAAATCCAAGGCACTTGGTCCAGCAGGACGGGTATGCGGAACTTCTTCCACTTTTGGTTTGCGCTGACCATCCACATTTTCGGTTTCGGGAATCACTTTCCAGCCTCCTCGGTTTACCACTAAGGTTGCATTGTTTCCTATGAAAGCTATTCCCTCTGTGCTTCCGTAGTTTCCTCCGTCGATACCAGTGGCATGTTCCCAAAGCATATTGAATCCATCGTATTCATACACCGTCTGAAGTGTATCAGGCGTCTCGGATGCATCGTCAGGATAGGCAAATTTTCCTCCGGAAGCCATGACAGACTTAGGTGCGCTTACACCCATGGCATACAGCGCAATGTCGATCTCATGAACTCCCCAGTCAGTCATCAATCCACCCGCATAATCCCAAAACCAACGGAAATTGAAATGGAATCGGTTGGGATTGAATTCTCTTTTCGGCGCCGGACCAAGCCACATGTTGTAATCTACTCCGGCAGGTACAGGACCATTTGGGACGACAGGTACAGGCTTCATCCAGCCTTGATAGGCCCAGCATTTCACCAATCGAATCTGACCTAATTTGCCTGATTTCACATACTTGATCGCATCATCGTACTGCGAACCTGAACGCTGCCACTGTCCTACTTGGACGATTTTACCATAGCGCTCTTGGGCTTTTACCATGATTTGGCATTCTTCAATGGTATTGGCAATCGGTTTCTCGACATAGACATGCTTTCCGGCTGATACTGCGTCCACCATGTTCAGGCAGTGCCAATGGTCAGGAGTACCCACTATCACGACATCAATGTCTTTGTCTTCGAGCATTTTGCGGTAATCCTTGTATTGCTTTGGACGGGTACCGCGTAGTTTGAACACATCTTCGCTTCTCTGGTCAAGTACGCTTTGATCTATATCGCAGATCGCCACACAGTTGACCTGAGGGATTTTGAGATGCGCATTCATATTTGACCAGCCCATTCCTTTGCAGCCAATCAGTCCATAATTTATTTGATCATTTGGACCGATGGTACGGGTGAATTTCCCGAAATCTGCCGCAGTAAGGATGGAAGGCATACTTAGGCCCGCCCCGAGCAGCATGGTGTTTTGTATAAATCTTCTTCTTGAAGTCATGGTTTTTAGGTTATTGAGTTATTTGTTATTGAGATATTTACGATTTCAGATTTACGAATTACGAGATTCTTAGAAGTTTCAATCCCTTTTGCTCAATTCGACATTTAATGGATTGAATCCAAATTAGTGTACAACTCTAATTTATATGTTGTAAATCATCATTCGTAAATCGTAAAATTTAAGAATCGTCATTAGTAAATCGTAAATCACAACGGTCTGACCCAAATATTTCTAAACCTCACAGGATTGCCATGGTCTTGCAGCTTAATCGGCAGCGCCTCAGCATGAGCCTTGTAGTTAGGGATTCCGATGTACTCGGTTGGACCTTTTAGAATCACATTGTTTTGGACCACTACCCCATTGATCAAGACAGTCACTGTAGCAGGAGAAGTTACCATGCCATTTTTGTCAAAACGTGGAGCTTTGAAGATGATATCATAGTAATTCCACTCTCCTGGAGCTCTAAGTGGATTAACCAAAGGCGGATGCTGCTTGTAGATAGATCCTGCCTGACCGTTGGTGTAAGTCTTGCTTTCGTAGCTGTCAAGGATTTGCACTTCATACATACCCATTAGGAAAAAACCGGAGTTGCCTCTGCCCTGTCCTTCACCCACGATCTCGGTAGGTGCAGACCATTCCACATGGTACTGAGCATCACCAAACGGAAGCTTGGACTGGATATCTCCCTTTCCACGAACAACTACCAATTCCCCGTTTTCGATTTTCCACTCAGCCGGTGCATTTCCATCTTTTGCAGATACAAAGTTGCTTAGACTAGTACCATCAAACAGGACAATGGCATCGGATGGAGGAAGATTATTTTGGGCTCCCGGAGTTATTTTCGGAGGAACAGGCGTGTAAAATTCCGTCGCCTGAGGAGGCATGGGAGGTGGGGTTGGATTTTGCTGGGCGATCGATAAGTTGCCTAGACTGAGGCCAGAGGTAATCAAAGCCAGGGTCAAAAGTTTTTTCATAGGACAATAGATTATTTTAGGATACTTGACTAAGTCGATAAATTACAGGAAAAATGGCGTGAATCGGAAAGCCGTTGATGGATTTTTGATGGATTTGCCCAATTACTTTTCTACTTTTCCTCAAAAAAACCATCGAAATGAAAAGACCATTACTCGGATTGATTTTCGGCTTATTACTGACTTTACAAGCCTTTGCCCAAGAGGAATACTATTTTCCGGGGGAAAAATTTGATCCTGCCATCCCCTCTCCTTCTCAGTTTTTGGGGTATCCGATTGGAGATTGGCATACACGATATGACTTGATTGTCAAGTATTTTGAAAAATTGGATCAGGTAAGCGAAACCGCTCAGCTCTTTTCCATTGGCTATACCCATGAGCATAGGCCTAAAGTAATCCTAACCATTGCCTCATCCAAAAACATGGGGAATTTGGAGCAAATCCGCAAAAAACAGCTCCAATTGGCAGATCCCACTCAGCCCAAGCCAACTGTGGCAGACATGCCTTCAATTATTCATCTAGGCTATGGAGTACATGGAAATGAGCCTTCCTCTGCCGAAGCAGCCATGCTTACGGCCTATTGGCTCATGGCTTCACAATCGGATTTGGCTCAAAATCTCAGAGAAAACTCTGTTATCCACATCGATCCCACGCTGAATCCAGATGGACGTGACCGACACAGCCTATGGGCAAATTCCAATAAAGGCTTTCCCGCGGTCGCTGATCCTTTGGACAGGGAACATAACGAAGCTTGGCCGGGAGGACGAACCAACCACTATTGGTTTGACCTCAATCGCGATTGGCTGCCTCTAGCCCATCCTGAATCCAAAGTAAAAGTGGAGTGGTACCACCAATGGTATCCTAATGTGACCACAGATTTCCATGAAATGGGTACGAATAGCACCTATTTCTTTGAGCCGACCAAGCCTTACGGATCCGAAAATCCGGTGGTACCAAGAAAGAACTACGATGACATCAACCCTCGTTTTGCCAAGTATTTTGCGAAGTACATGGACGAGATTGGCAGTCTGTATTGGACCAAAGAAGTATTTGACAATAGCTATCCGGGTTATGGATCGACTTATCCTGACATTCATGGAGGATTGGGATTGGTGTTTGAGACAGCAAGTTCCAGAGGACATGTGCAAAGCAGTCAGCGCGGTGATATCACTTTTGCCTTTACAATCCGAAATCATGTGGTCAACTCCTTGGCAACGATGGAAGCTGCTTTGGTAAACCGCGAATACATGCACGATTACTTGCGTGAGTTTTTCCAAACTGCCGTAGCAGAAGGAGCAAAAGACCCTGCGAAATACTATGTATTTGGAGACGAGTACGACGAAAGCAGAAACCGTCTTTTCGTCCAATTCTTATTGGATCACAAGATCAAAGTTTACGAGAATCCTGCTGATTTGAGTCTGGCAGGTCAGACCTTCAAAAAAGGCAAATCCTGGGTAGTTCCAACCAATCAGCCTCAATACCGGATGGTGAGAACCATGTTTGAATATGTGAAGGAGTTTGCCGATTCGGTATTCTATGACGCCTCTGCCTGGACCATGGCCGCGGCCTATGGGATGCCTTTTGCGGCAGCTCCTACGGCAAAAGCGGGAAGCCAAGTATCAGAAGTCAAAGCTCCGACTTTCGCATTTCCTGAAGGAAAGGCTTACGCTTACCTCATCGACTGGTCTGATTACTATGCTCCCAAAATGCTCTTTGAATTGCAAAAAGCAGGAATCCATGTCGAGTCCGTTCATCGGGCTTTTTCCTCTCAAACTCAGGATGGAAAAGTGGATTTTCCAGCAGGAACATTGATGATTCCGATGGGCTTTCAGAAAATGAAAGCAGAGGAGGTTTCTGCAAAAATCAAGGAACTGGCAGCTAAAAACGCCCAAAAAGTGTATGCTGTACAAACAGGCTTAAACCTAAGTGGCATCGATCTGGGCTCCAACTTGGTATCAGCGGTGCAACATCCAAAAGTACTGATGATGGTCGGAATGGGTATCAATGCCAATGAAGCAGGAGAAATCTGGAACCTGCTGGACCAGCATTTTGGTATGCCGATCACCAAAGTGAATATGGAACAATTTGGGCGTGTCAACCTTCACCAATACAACACGCTGATCCTTCCTTCCGGCAGTTACAATGCACTTTCTGAAGGTCAAGTCAATCACCTGAAAGACTGGGTAAATCGCGGTGGAACTATCATTTCCATGAAGAATGCATCCCTTTGGCTGAATCAAAAAGGCATCACTAAAGAAGAATCAGTCACCCTAAAAGACGAAAAAGAACCTGCTGCACTTCCATTCAATACAAGAAATGATTTCGAAGGTGCCAAAGAAGTGGGTGGAAGTATTTATATGGCGGAAATGGATCTGACACATCCGATCGCCTACGGCTATCACCGAAAAAACCTACCGGTATATCGAAACACAGACATCTTCGTCAAGCCCTCAGCTGACAAATACTTGACACCGATCAAATACACCGCAAACCCGCACTTAGGAGGATACATTTCCAAGTCTAATCTGGAAAAGCTGAAACAAAGTGCCAGCGTGGTGATCACTTCATCAGGCCAAGGTCGAGTGGTACATTTCTTCGACAGTCCTAATTTTAGAGGCGCTTGGTTTGGTACCAACAAGCTGTTTTTGAATGCCCTATTCCATGGGGACAACATGGATTGATCCGATTTCGAATTTTAGATATCGGATTTCTGGTTTAAGGAAGTTATAGGTAGGCCGTTGGAGATTAAGACTTCCAACGGCCTTCGCTTTTCCACGAATTATCAAACTAAAAGTACATTATCGGATTTTGCACATCCATTTGTGCAAAAAAGACTTATTTCCGCACATTCATTTGCGCATTTTTTGATTTTTTTCAGACCAATTTAATCCTAGGTATCTTTAAGGAATAATTCAAAAAAAAAAAAGCCGCAAATCGAATCGATCTGCAGCTTCTTCGAGTGTTGGAAGTTGGTTTTGTTTTTTTACAATTTAAACTGAACCGGCAATCTCATTCTGACAGGAACAGCTTTTCCTTCAAGTTTACCTGGATTCCAATTCCCACTATTCTTTACCAATCTCACTGCCTCTTCATCGCAGCCCCCTCCGATGCCTCTAAGGACTTCTACAGAATCTACTTTTCCTTCTTCCCTAACGACAAAGGTGAGTACGACCAAACCTTGAATTCCTTTTTCTTTAGCAGAAGCAGGATAGGTCAAGTTTTCGGTGAGGTACTTTACCCAAGCATCAATCCCTCCTGGAGGTACAGGCATTTCAGGAACAGTTTGGTAGACACCATCTACCTGAGACATGGTAGTTTGTGAGTAAGAACTTTGGCTAAATACCAAGATTAAGGCAATGCATAAACCGAGTACGGTTAGAAGTTTTGTTTTCATTGTTATGAATTTTAAAGGGTGTTGGGTAAGGTTATTTTTAATTCTGAGTATTAGTTAAAGTATAATTGAAAGGGGTAATTAGCTTCATTCAGAATAATATGGATCCATAATTAAACGCAGAAATCAGTCGCCAGAAGAGGGAGAGGAATATCCGACGACCACGAAATACTCCCCGTATTCATTTAGAATCGCCCGCTCATCTATTCTTCTTTTAAGTTCACTTGGGTCATTAGAATCCATCCTAAATAGAATCGGAACCCTCATTTTAGCAGCAACAGATTGGCCGTTTAGCCTAGCAGGAATCCAGTCTGGAGCCTCTGAAATCACTCTGATGGCTTCTTGGTCTGATTCTCCACCAATTCCGCGGAGCAATTCCACCTCATTCACTTTTCCTTCAGCTGTGATTTGAAATGTGACCACAACAATACCTTGTATTCCTTCTTTGCGGTCATTAGCAGAATACTTTATGTTTCTGGCCACGAAACTATGCCAAGCCTCTCTTCCTCCAATCGGCTGAGGCACTTCTTCTACTTGGTCAAGAACCTGATAGGCTGGTTCGTCTTTGGTAGTAGAAGGAGTTTGATTCGTACTTGTTTTTAATTTGATTTTGAGAGGCGAGTCGGTGTTTTTTACTTGAACCTCCTCCGTATCATATCCGACAAAAGAAACCACTAGAGTGGTAGGTAAAGAAGGAACCTTGATGGAAAAATTACCTGACAGGTCGCTCACCGTGCCAGTAGTGGTCTGCTTGATTAAAATTGCAGCTCCTTTCACAATTTCATCCTGTTCGTTGACCACAGTACCTGTGATTTTTACAGAATTTGCAACCCCTTGAGAATACAGAGACTGTACAAATCCAAGGTTGAGAACCCAGAATAGGGTCCAACTTGCAGCCATTCGGGTAGTTTTCATTTTTTTAGATGGTTGGCTAATTATGAAACGATCATTGAATAGTCAAAAATGAATTTTTGAAAGCTTACTTGGTAAATAAGGTTATTGATTTGATAAATAGCCTATTACAAAGATCTCTTTTAAATAACCTTGTAAGGGAATTTGAATATCTGAAATATCAGTAGTTGGAGGTGGAGTGATGCCCTTATCCAATTTAAAACGAATTGGAAGTCTCATTCGGGTTTTTACAGCTCTGCCTCTTTGTCTACCAGGCTCCCATCTTGGAGCATTGGACACCACTCTCACGGCTTCTTCGTCAGCGCCTCCTCCTATTCCTCTTAGTACTTCCACATTATGAATTGACCCGTCGGTGTGAATTTCAAATACTAGGATCACCGTGCCTTCCACTCCCCTCTGCCTGGCAACTAATGGATACCTTAGATTCTTGGCCAAGTATTGATTCCAACCACTCATCCCGCCTTCGGGATTAGGTTGCTGCTCAACGACATCAAATATTTCGTCCGCATCTTCTATGATTAATAAGGGATTTACCTTTTGAATTTCCTCCTTTGGTACGGAAGGCGCCGGTTCGTCAGTCAAAGGAACTTCAAGAATAGTAGGAAACTCCTCTTCCAATTCAACGACACTGGGTAGCAGCTCTTCTTTCTCACAGGAAAAAATAAAAAGCAGTATCGCTAAGGCAGGAACCAGAGCTAAAATCCGAAGCTTTTGAACCGAAGAAGATTTTTCTTTGGCCATCATGAGGATCCTTTTTTTGGTCTGAAACTGATTGAAATTATTCATGAATTGCCATCCAGGCTTGGAAGTAATCAACCTTAGCAAAAGGGTGGCATATTCTTTCGGAGCGAAATAGGAAGTTACCCCTTGATCAGCTTGATATTCATGAACCTCACGAAGGAACCTTTCAAACAGGTAAATCAATGGATTAAACCAGAAGAAAACTTTGGCAAAATTGACCAACAACAAATCCCAAGTATGCTGATAAGAGACATGCATGGATTCGTGGAGGATGATTTGCTTTTGAGCCTCATCTTCTGGGTCAAAACTAGGCATGAGAATGTACCTGAAAAATGAGGCAGGCACAAACTTAGGATGCAAAGCGATCAAATGACTTCCATGCCTGACTTTTTTAGCTTTTCCGATCAGTCTTTGAGAAATGATAAATCCAAACACTAACCTAGCGGCCATAAACAGGGCTCCTAATAAATAAAAACTTATAAGTACCCTTAGCCATACTGGAGGTTGATTTGAAGAAATAGTTTCTTGTTCACCTACTTGAAATGCCGGAAGCGTCATTTCCCGAACAATATCAGCTCCTCCTATTCCAAAAATCTCAAAACTGAGTAATGGGATACTAAAAGAAGCAACCAAGAGCAGTAACAAAACAGCCCTATTCACTGCAAAAAAAGTCAGTTCGCTTAATGCAACCTTGTAAATCAACAAGGTTGCACCAAGACAAACCGAAGCCTCTAGTAGGTAAACAAGTAAAGAATCCATCACTTCGTGGGTTTATCCATCTTATCGATCAAATCCTGCAATTCACTGATTTCTTTCTCAGAGATATTTTTCTCTTTGACCATGAAGGATAAAAAGCTCCCAACCGATCCTCCAAAAAAAGTGGATACGAGTCTATTGATGCTTCTCTTACTGTAAGCCTCTTGGCTGACGATCGGCTTGTAAATGTTTACTGTCCCATACATCCGATGAGAGAGGTATCCCTTTTTCTCCAGATTTCGGACTGTGGAAGCCAGAGTGGTGTAGGGCGGCTTCGGATCTGGCAACTGCTCCAAAACATCACGGATCAAAAGCTCCCCTTGCTTCCAAAACAAGCTCATGATTTCCTCTTCGTGCTGATTTAACTCTTCCATTTTAAAGCTTTTAAGTGGTTTTTCTTGTTGTTACGAGTATTTAGTAATACTACGATTGAAATTCTTTAAAAGCAATAGCAATAAGCGTTTTTCGCTTTTTTCCTCGTTGTAAAGAAATAATCAAAGGGAAAGAAGCTACTGACTGAAAATCAGAGGTTAAATCACAATTCTTTTTTCTAAAAATTGTGTTTTACCCACGAAATCGAGGTAAATGGACGTATTCATTCCAAAATTGAAAAATACCTTTCAGTCATATTTGGCCTGTATCAAGACAGACCTACTTAGGACAGGACTTACTACAAAGTACCCCAGAACCTCAGAATCACCACTCACCACCTTGATATTTGAATCGGGGTTTTGTGGCGGAGGACTAAACAAGCCTCCATCGTTGAAAAGCAAATTCACCAGTTGATTGAGGTAATCGTAGGCATCTTTATTTAGTCGATACAATTCAAGTCTTACCTCATCTTTTTCTTGGAATGCATAGCCTAACTCAAGGCCTTCTTCAAAAAACCTTAGCCCAAAAGTGTCATCAAAAAGCAAATAGTCATCACGCTGATTTTTCAGCGTATCGTTTTCGATGACTCGAATTCGGTAATTGTTATTTTCTGTAAAAGGAATCCTCCCATAGACTTTGATGTAGTATCCCTCTTCTCGGAAAAGTCGCTCTTCTTCAAACTTCCATGTGACACTATCCACAATGGGTGCTTCAAGCATCGTACCTGAAGACTGATACACTTTGCCTTGCCAGTTTACATTCAACTGATACTTCTCTCCCACTCTTGCCCGCTCGGAGGGATTGGCGGCACGGTAGCTTTTGGTTCCATCTATATATCTGAATGGGATGATTCTTCCGGTTCGCTCCACTTTGATAAACACTTCTGCATCAGATATAGCTTGATATTCGGTGGAATCATAATAATTATTGGAAAGGGAAATTTTCACCTCATTGTAAATCCCCTGATCGGTCCACATGGCCTCGATCACAGGCGTACCTTCTTCGTTTTGATCCAATGGCAAAAACACTTCTTCCTGACAGGAAAAAAGCAGCAGACTACTCACAACTAATGCCCAGAGAGTTCTCATCAGAATTGGAAATTATAAGTAAGTGATGGAAGGAATGTGAACAAATAAGTCATGACAACGCCCGGCCTTGCGGAGGTGATTTCTCCATCTGTCGAAGAGAAATTAACATCATTATTGAAGATCGTTCGAAACTCGTAAGCAAAAGGATTTTTCCTTCCGTAAAGGTTGTAAATACCAAAATTCCAGCTTCCCCTCCATTTCCTGCCCTTATCGGCATTTTTCCAAGTTACCGAAGCATCCATTCGTTGGTATGCCGGAAATCTGTTTTGGTTTCGAAAGTCCGAATACAAAGGGGCAGTCTGATTATCTACCACATAGGAACCCACTGGAAAAGATACGGCTTGGCCAGTCGTATAGACCATCGTAAGCCCGGCTGTCCAGCTCGGTGAAAACTCATGATTGAGCACCAAAGTCACGTCATGCGGTCGATCAAAACGTGGATTGTAAGGTTGATTTCGGCTGATTCCTTCTATTTGCCTCCAAGCCCTCGACCAAGTATAGGCAAGCCAACCAGTGGTTTTACCTGTATTTTTTCGAAGCAAAAACTCCAACCCATAAGCCCAACCTTTGCCTGCAAGGAGCTCTGTTTCTACCCGATCTGTAAATAGCACTTGAGCGCCATTTCTCAGGTCAATCACATTATCCAAATCTTTGTAATATCCTTCGAGTGATATTTCCCAGCGGTTGGACTGGAAGTTTTTAAACAATCCCAAGGAAACCTGATCGCTTCGGATAGGAGGCGTGTAGTTTCCGGCCAAAATCCAACGGTCAATCGGAAGACCTGCTGAGCTGTTGGAGGCAATCTGAACGTATTGGAAATTACGATTATAGGCCAGTTTGAGCGAAAACTCAGGATTAATCAGGTATCGAAATGCGATCCTAGGCTCAAGCCCCTGGTAGAATTTCATCGATTCCAACTTGCCAAAAGCGAGCGAATCAATCGGCTCTTCATTTGGATCGGGATAATCGTTAGGATATAAATACTGCACCCCTGATCCCAGTTGATTGAAAAGCCCCCATCGGAGACCAGCTTCTAAGCTCAACTTTGGAGAGAAATCGTGTGCAAGTCCTACGAAAAGATTATTCAGAATCCCTTGGACAGATCTGGTATTGATCGGGCTGATCGGGCTATCCGGTGCAGGAATCAAGTCCGTGGGAGCAAAGTGATATACTTGACTATGTACACCCCAATTTACCGTGGTTGGCTCTTTTATAACCTTTGTCCAAGCAGCCTTAACTCCTGACTCTGAAAGCGAATTGGTCCACACAAATCCATTGTCCCGATCTGCAAAATCCACTTTGTAATTGTACCTCGAGTGATAAGATTGCATGTCAAAAAATGAGCTTTCGCTTGAAACCCGATTCCAATTGACAGCACTGACCCAATTGCTCCATCCTAGGGCAAATTGATTATCCAATCCCAAAAGATCACTTCCTTGGTAAGTACTGAATGACAGTTTGTCTTTTTCACCTATCACAAAAGAAAACTTTCCGCTCAGGTCGTAAAATTTGAGTTTGTTATTGTTCAGATTGGGATCTGAAGACAACTTTAAAAACACATCCGCATAGGTTCTTCTGGCACTCACAATAAAACTTGAGTTTTTGCCAAAGAGAGGCCCATCCAAGGAAAGTCTGGAAGAAATTGTACCTATACCTCCTTCACCGTGAATTTGCTCTTTTCCTCCTTCCCGTAAGCTGACATCAATTAAGGAAGATGCTCTACCGCCAAATTGAGCAGGCATATTCCCTTTATACAAATCCACTTTTTTCAAAGCATCGGGATTGAACACTGAGAACACCCCGAAAAAGTGGGAAGCATTGTAGACGGGCGCGCCATCCAGTTGCACCAAATTCTGATCTGCAGAACCTCCTCGAACGAAAAGACCCGTAGTCCCCTCCCCTGCAGTCTGCACTCCAGGCAGTAGCTGAAGGCTTCTGAAAAGGTCGACTTCTCCAAAAAGCGCCGGAATATTTTTGATGGTTTCGATAGGCACTGAGGCTTTACCAATCTCCAGATTTTTCACTTGCTCATCAGGTCTTCTTTCCTGAATGATGACTTCCTGAAGAGAAAGTTCTTCGGGTTTTAGAAAGAATTTGATCGGCTTTTCAGCCTCTTTGGCCTGGATGACACGGATGGATTTTTCGTATCCTAGGTAAGAAATGACCAACTTAGAAGGAAATGTCACCGCTTCCAACGTAAAATTCCCATCTATATCTGTAATCGTGCCTGTGGACACCTGACCTTCCCAATAGACATTCGCGCCAATCAGTGGTTCGGATTTCACAACATCCAGTACCTGCCCGGTGACTTTGCTTTTGATTTGAGAAAAGCCCTGATTGCCAAGAGATAGGAAAAGTAAGACACTCAGAATTCGGCAAAAGGACATCAGATTAAGCTTTTGAAGGGTACAGAAGGCGAACGCATTAGAAAAATTAATGTTTGTTAATATGTTTTATCTTTTGGATCAATCGCGTCCATTCGCAGGTTTTAGGCTTTCAAAGTTAGGTTTAATTCTTAATTTCAGGCCATGATTTGGGCATACCCTGACCTCAAACTTACCCTTCTGTTTGCAGGAATTTTCATCCTGCTTTACCTGCTTTACATCACACGCTTCTGGGCCATCAACCGTAAGCTGAAGGTGGAAAAGCAGCGCCTTTTTACCAAACTGATCGTAAGAACAAGCTATTTTATCCTGTTTCTGATTGCATTTGCAGGTCCATCGATAGGAAACTCATTTAAGGAAGTGAAGGAAGAAGGCAAAGACATTTTCATCGCTATTGACCTTTCTCAGTCCATGGTGGCCACAGATATCGCCCCAAATCGATTGAGACGAATTCAATTTGAACTTAAAGAATTGCTCAAATCCTTTCCATCAGACCGAATCGGATTAATCATTTTTTCCACAGAAGCCTTTCTCCAGTTGCCACTCACTTACGATCAGGCTGTTGCTAACCTGTACATCGACGGGCTAAACATCGGCTTAGTCCCCAACCTTGGCACTGATCTAAATACCCCTTTGAAAATGGCTTTGGAACGATTTAAAAGTGACCAAAGTCAGGAGCTCAAGTCTAGATCAGTCGTGTTAATTTCAGACGGTGAGCATTTTGGAGACGACTTGGACGGAATAGCTGGAGATCTGATCGAAAACGGAATCAAAGTATTTTCCATTGGGATCGGTACAGATGCAGGAGGCCAAATGCCTAGAGGAAATGGGGTAGTGATCGACCCTCAAACGGGCAAGCCGGCATTGACCAAACTCAACCGGGATCCTCTCCAATACATTGCCAATGAGACCGGCGGCCAGTATTTTGAGATATCCAACCAAACCCAAGAAATGGGTGGCTTGATCTCCGCCATTGAAAATCTGGAAGGCGGTGTTTCCAACACCCGAATGGTGGAAGCAAGTTCTAACAAATACTTCTACTTCCTCTTGGCAGCCTTGGGCTTGGCCCTCTTGGACATGATTCTTCCCATCAAAACCATCAAACTCTGATGAGCTGGAGCAAAGTAATCATCGGAACCCTTCTGATTATCCCATCCTCTTGGACTAGGGTAAGCCGCTTGAATGAAGCCATCGAAAAGGCAGAGAAAAGCTACGTAGAAGCCCGATACGAAGACGCTGTAAGGGATCACCAGTTACTTGTAGATGAATTCCAGTACAGTTCATTTGCTTTGGATTTTGACTTGGGACTAAGTCATCATTATGCCACTCAGGTGGACGAGGCCTTGACCTTTTATGATCTGGCAACCCAAAATCCGGATAAAGTTTTAGCTTCTTTTGCATACAATCAGGCCGGAGTTATTTTGGGGAACAAGAAGGAGTACCAAGCAGCTTTGAGTAAATTCCAATCTGCCCTCATTCAAGATCCGCTCAACGAACAGGCTAGATACAATTACGAGCTGTTGGCCAGATGGCTGAAAAGAGATGAAGAACGCAAGCAACAGGAACAGAACAAGCCCGAGCCTTCAGAGTTTGCTAAAAGAAAAAAGGCAGAAGCTGACCGTTTAGTAGAACAATTCCGTTTTAAAAATGCGTTGAATCTGTTGGAAGAAGCCTTGGCACAAGATTCCACCGTGGCAGCTTATCAGGATTTTATGACCACCCTAAAAGAAGTTGTAGAAATCGATGAAAATTAAGTTAACTGGTTTTCTTTTCGCTTTTTCCCTGCTTTTTGCTTGGGAAGGAATGGCTCAAAGTGCGGGCGATTACTTTAACCGTGCCGCGAGATCATATGTAAAGACTGAAAAAGAACAAGCTCTGAAAGAGGTAAATGATGGCTTGGGTAAATTCCCCAATGATGCCAAACTGAAAGCACTCAAGGAAAAGCTGGAAAAGGAACAAGAGCAAGAACAACAGCAGAATCCTCAGGATCAGCAGCAGCAAAACCAGCAAAATCAAGATCAGAAAAGCGAAGGCGAGCAAGGAGAGTCTAAGTCTGATCAAAAAGACGGGGAGCAAACCAACGAGGACAAAGCCAAAGAAGGCCAAAAAGGCGAAAATCCCTCTCAAAAAAGTGAAGAAGCTGGTCAAAACGCCAATGATCAAATGGACGCCAACTTGGCAGATCGACAGAAAAAGCTCGAAGAGATGCGGGAAAAGTTGAAGTCCATGAACCTCACCCCAGAACAAGCCTCGCAAATTTTGGAATCTATGAATTCAGCAGAACTCAGATACATCCAAGAGAATAAGAAAAAACCAACCCAAAGACCTAAAAAGGGATTGCCGGATTGGTAATAAGCTGGAAGACCGAAGACGGTAGACCGATGTTACTTCCGTCTTCGGTCTTCGGTCTTTTATCTTTAAACTAAACCCAAATACTAACATGATCAAAGAAGTATACATCGTCTCCGCAGTGAGGACACCACTCGGAAGTTTTGGCGGAAAGCTAGCTGGCATGACAGCTATCGAACTGGGAAGCATCGCCATCAAAGGGGCACTGGCCAAATCAGGCGTTTCCTCAGAAGAAGTCAATGAAGTGTTTATGGGCAATGTGATCTCGGCCAATCTCGGTCAGGCTCCAGCACGTCAGGCAGCCATCGGAGCCGGAGTTGGATATCATGTGCCCTGCACCACAGTCAATAAAGTATGTGCTTCTGGCATGAAAGCTGTCATGCTTGCCGCCCAATCCATCATGCTAGGAATTAATGAGGTGGTAGTGGCTGGTGGCATGGAAAGTATGTCCAATGTGCCTTATTATGTCCCAAAAGCAAGATTTGGTTACAAATATGGTAATGCTGAACTGGTCGATGGATTGGTAAAAGACGGACTCTTCGAAGTGTACTACAAGTTCCCAATGGGCAACTGTGCGGAAAATACTGCCAAGGAAATGAACATCACCCGAGAGCAGCAGGACGAGTATGCCATCCAATCCTACCAAAGATCTGCAGCAGCTTGGGAAGCAGGTATGTTTAAGGATGAAATCATGCCTGTAGAAATGACCGGCAGAAAAGGTGAAACTATCCTGATGGAAGAAGACGAAGAATTCCGAAACGTGATGTTTGACAAAATCCCTTCCCTCAAGCCGGTTTTCGACAAAAACGGAACGGTCACTGCTGCCAATGCGTCCACCATGAATGACGGAGCTTCGGCTTTGGTCTTGGTCAGCAAAGAAAAAGCTGAGGAACTTGGTTTGAAGCCTGTGGCAAAAATCAGAGGCTTTGCGGATGCCGCTACAGATCCTCTTTGGTTTACCACCGCACCTGCTTTGGCCATTCCAAAAGCTCTAAAACATGCAGGGATATCTGCAGAGGAGGTTTCTTACTACGAAATCAATGAAGCTTTTGCAGCAGTAGCCATAGCGAATCAGCGCGAATTGCACTTGGAAAATGATCGCCTGAACGTATTCGGAGGTGCTGTTTCCTTGGGCCATCCACTTGGCGCTTCCGGTGCCAGAATCATTACCACCCTCACCTCAGTACTTCACAAAAAATCCGGTGAGATCGGCGTGGCTGGCATCTGCAATGGCGGTGGCGGTGCTTCGGCGATCGTGATTGAGAAAATGTAATTCCTAAAATTCCCCCTTTAACAACAAAAGCCCCGAATTTCGAAGATTCGGGGCTTTTGTTGTTTAATCCTTTTCAAATCATTACTGCGAGGAATCACTTTGCTCCACTTTCGGAAAACCCGAAGTAAACTCCATTTGCAATTTTCCCTGTCCTCCGATGACAAACATGGCCTCCACTCCCGGGAGTTTTTCCGCCAATTCTTTGGCCTTTTCAGGTCCCATTGCCATAAAAGCTGTGGCCAAAGCATCTGCCTCGGTAGCTGAATTTGCCAAGACTGAAACGGATACCATGGAGTGACTCACCGGAAAACCAGTCAACGGATCCACGATATGAGCCCGTCGATTTCCCTGATCATCCATATAGAATTTACGGTAGTTTCCGGAACTGCTAATCCCTCTTCCATCCAACTCGACCTTAGCGAGCATAGAGCTCCCGATGCCTAATTCGGCTTGAGCTGGGTCTTCAATCCCGATGGTCCAAGTCGTGCCGCGGGGATTTTTGCCTTTGGCTTTCATCTCCCCTCCTATTTCCACCATGTAATTTTCAATACCTGCCAAATCCAACACTTCGGTCAGCTTATCAATGGCATAACCCTCACCAATACCTGTAATGTCCAGTTTGACACCTTCCTCAGCAGCTACATAGCCCGAGTCCGACTGGATAATTTTAGTTTCAAATCCAATCAATTTTTTCAACTCAGCCACTTTTACCGAATCCATCGATTCTCTGGCTTCAAATGAAAATCCCCAAGCTTTCAATAGCGGAAAAAGGGTGGGTTCAAAAAAGCCCTCGCTTAACCGATGATATTTCATCGAGGAATCCATCATGTCCCGAAAAGTAAAAGAAGGATTGATCAGCTTTCCGGTATTGTTGAAATCCGAAACTTCTGACTCTTGGACGTAAGAATTGGAAGCACTATTGATGATGGCAAAAACCGAATCAAACTTAGGTTGAAAATCCTGGACTAAATCACCAACCTGAATACGGTAATAGGTACCAAAGATTTCTCCTTCGTAAGTTTTGAATTCCTGCAGCTTTTCCTGAGTGCATGAGAAAAAGATCAAAAGTCCGGACAGAGGTAAAATTCGGGTGAGTAGCATATTTTTGAGTTGCATTTAGAGTCTGAAATTGGAAGCGTCCAGTTAAATTTTGGCCAAAAATAGTCAAATTGCCTTCCTCGGACGTTAAATTCCCGTAATCTTCCCGCATTCACCCCATGTTGATTCCTTTAATTCCATTTTTAGATTCTTTCTCAGGAAAAAACAAAGCTATTCATGTATTGGCTCTAATCGGGCTGTATATCCTTTCTGGCTCAAACACCTTTGCGCAAGACACCGTTCGCACCTATTACGATGAACAATCCCTTCAGATCAAGGAAGTTCTTACCAAAATAAACGGCAAAGCTGAAGGTCCGGTATGGCTTTACGATCCCACAGGAAAGTTGATTCTGATCGGACATTTGAAAAATGACAAACGAGATGGTGCTTTTTATGATCTGGATCCTGATTCGGGTGACACGCTCAGGATTATCCACTTTCGGGAAAACCTTCGTGAGGGAAAGGCACTGAGTTACCATCCTGGTGGACAGCTTAGTCAGGAATCTACTTTTGTCAATAATCAGCTGGAGGGGGAGGTCATTTCCTATTACCCCGATGGTAAAATTCAGGATAAAACCACTTTCAAAGCCAATAAACCAGACGGAATTTCCACTTCCTTTTTCCCAAATGGAAATCCAAGGTCCAAAACACAATTTCTGGCAGGACAATACCACGGTGTCTCTGAGGAGTACGATGAATCCGGAAATCTTTTATCCAAAATCACCTATTCAAAAGGCATCCTTAATGGACCCGAGCTGACTTATTATCCCAATGGTCAACTCAAATCCCAACGACAATTTATCAATGGCGCTTTGGATGGAAGCTATATTTTGAATTATCCGGACGGCAAACCAGAACGACGGGGAACCTACAAAAAAGGAAGTCCCGAAGGAGAAATGATCGAATACTTTCCCAACGGAACGATCCGAATGAAGGCAGTTTATGCTAAAGGTATCCCGATTCAGCCTATCCTTTACTTTCATGAAAATGAATCGCTCAGGCTTAGGATAACCATGGATGCACAAGGTGAAAAGATCAAAGAAGAAAGCTTTTACCTTTCAGGTAAGCCATTTTCAATGGTCTTTTTCAAAATGGGAGTTGAGGAAGGAGAAGTAAAAACCTTTTATGAAAATGGTAACATTCAGGAAATCAAGAATTACACCAAAGGCAGACTGAATGGTGAGCGAAAGTTTTTTGATGAAAACGGTGAATTGATCCGTACTGAAACCTACGAATTCGGAAATAAAATCAATAAATAAAACCCAAGGCTAAGAATAGGGAAACAGGTTTTTCTATTTTTGCCCAAACGAATTTCAAATGAGCAACGCCATCAAAGAAACCCATTTCACATTTCCCGAGCAGGTGGGTTTTTACAAAGGAAAAGTAAGAGACGTTTATATTTTTGAAGATCAACTCGTCGTAGTTGCATCGGATAGAATTTCCGCATTTGACGTGGTTCTTCCTCGACCTATACCTTTCAAAGGACAAGTGCTCAATCAGATCGCGGCTAGTTTCCTTAAAGCCACCTCTTCTATCGTACCCAACTGGGTGACAGCAACCCCTGACCCAAATGTGACTATCGGAAAGAGATGTGAGCCATTCAAAGTCGAAATGGTCATCCGTGGCTACCTAGCCGGACACGCTGCAAGAGAATACAAAGCCGGCAAGCGAATGCTTTGTGGAGTAGCCATGCCTGAAGGAATGAGAGAAAATGATCCTTTTCCCGAACCTATCATCACTCCGACTACCAAAGCCTCCGAGGGACACGACGAAGATATCTCTAGAGAAGATATTCTTGCGAAAGGCATCGTCAGCGAGGCTGATTATGTGATTTTGGAAAAATACACCCGAGCGCTCTTCAAAAAAGGTCAGGAAATGGCGCGTGAAATGGGATTGATCCTCGTGGACACCAAATACGAGTTTGGAAAATATGGAGATGAAATCCTTTTGATCGATGAGATCCATACGCCTGACTCCTCAAGGTATTTTTATGCAGATGGATATGAAGAAAACCAGGAAAAAAGTTTGCCGCAGAAACAGCTTTCCAAAGAATTTGTAAGGCAATGGTTGATAGCCAATGGATTTCAGGGAAAAGAAGGTCAAACCGTACCGGAAATGACAGATGAAATTGTGGAAAGCATCTCCGATCGCTATATTGAGCTTTATGAAAACATCACCGGAGAAAAGTTTGTCAAAGCAGAAACCGGCGCAATTGAATCCCGAATCGAAAAATCAATCCTCGCATATTTAGCAAAGTAATCGAACCAAAACTACCATGAAATACACTATCGATAAAAAGGAGCAATACGTAGTTTTCTCTCCGATGGAAGAGAAAATCGACTCTTTATTAGCACCCAAATTAAAATCAGAACTTTTGACCATCCATGCGGAAGGCTACGCCAACATCGTGCTGGACATGAGCGCTGTGAAATACGTAGATTCCAGTGGACTAAGCGCACTACTGGTAGGTGACAGAGAGTTTGGAAGAAATGGAGGGATCTTCTTAATCTCTGGCGTGCAGGAGCATGTCATGAAGCTGTTGAAAATCTCCATGCTAGACAAAAAACTAAAACTCGTAAACAGCCTTGAAGAGGCTGGAGAGGCTGTTTTCATGCATGAAATCGACGGAGGCGAAGACGAGGAGGAAGCTTGATCCCCGAGTTTGAAGTCACCATCTTAGGAAATACCTCTTCCATCCCTGTGCATGGAAGAAATCACACTGCCCAAGTCATCAGATTTGGGCAGGAGTGTTTATTACTGGACTGTGGAGAAGGAACGCAAATTCAAATGCGGAAATTCAAGATCAAGTCCTCTAAGATTTCGCATATTTTTATTTCTCACCTTCATGGAGATCATTACTTGGGGCTTATTGGATTGCTTTCCAGCTACCATCTTTCCAAGCGAACGCAACCATTGAAAATTTTTGGTCCACAGGGTTTGGACGAAATCATCACCACACATTTCAGGTGGAGCAATACCCGATTGGCTTATCCATTGGAATTTATTCAAACCCATGACGATGGATTAAATCTTTTGCTTGATCATCCCCGGTTTTCGGTTTATAGCTTTCCGTTGAGCCATCGGATTCCGACCACTGGCTTTTTGATCAAAGAAAAACAAGGTCTCAGAAGCCTGATTAAAGAAAAACTACAGGAAAATAAAATCCCCCTACAAGCCATTCACGAAATCCGAAGCGGTCGTGATTTTACCGATGAACTCGGAAATGTTTTTCGAGTAGATGAATACGCCCATCCCCTGCCCGCATTGCGGAGTTATGCATTTTGCTCGGACACAAAGTTTCAACCCGAACTCGCTGCATTCCTTAATGGAGTAGATTTACTCTATCACGAATCCACTTTCATGGAATCTGATGCCCAACGGGCAGCAGACACCTTTCACTGTACAGCAAAGCAAGCAGCAGAAATTGCAAGAATAAGCGGAGTGAAAAAATTGCTCTTGGGGCATTTTTCCTCCCGATATGTAGATTTAAGTGAAATGTTGGCAGAAGCTCAAACAGTTTTCGCCGATTCGATCTTAAGCGAAGAAGGCAAAACCTACCCCATCCTTTCTCATCATGAATGAAATTCAACACAGCCGCAAAACCAACCTGTTTATCATCCTAGGTTCGATTTTTTTGACCAATGCGATTTTGGCAGAAATCATCGGTGTCAAGATTTTTTCGGCAGAAAAAACGTTGGGCTTTGAACCTGTCAACTGGACTTTCTTTGGAGAATATGTCCTGGATTTTAACCTGACAGCAGGTGCAGTGATTTGGCCAATTGTCTTCATTACCACAGATATCATCAATGAGTATTTCGGAAAAAAAGGAGTTCGAAAGATCAGTTTCATTACTGCAGGCTTGATCACTTATGTATTCCTTATCATCAGTTTAGTGACCGTTTTGGTCCCTGCTGATTTTTGGTTGGATGTCAATTCTCAGATGCCTGATGGTTCCAGTTTCAATATCGATTATGCCTTTAATACGATTTTCAGACAGGGTTTGGGAATCATTTTAGGGTCACTTACTGCCTTTTTGCTGGGTCAACTAATCGACGTGTTTGTATTCCAAAAACTCAGATCTGTCACCGGACCCAAGATGATCTGGCTCCGTGCTACTGGTTCTACGCTGGTTTCTCAATTTATCGATTCTTTTGTCGTGTTAGGGATTGCCTTCTACGTGTTTGGCAACTGGAGCATCAGCCAAATAATAGCAGTAGGCCTGATCAATTATGTGTACAAATTCTCAGTGGCAGTCCTACTTACTCCTGTTTTGTATGTGGCTCACGGAGTGATTGACCGATATTTGGGAAAAGATCTTGCCGAAAAAATGGCCAAGGAGGCTTCGGCAGATCGGTCGTTTTTGTAAAAGAATTGTAAAATTTTTATTGAGATTTTTTATAAATTACTTTTATTCAGACAATTAAATCAGAAAAACCAATGAATACCCTATCAATCAAGATACAAATTGATGACTTATTGGATTCCTTAAAGAAACTTTCGAAAGATGAAAAGGAAATCATTTGGGCGTTTTTAGAGGCCGAACTTAAAAAAGACGAAGTTTCTGATTCAAAAACCATCTATTTGGCTTCAGAAAAGTCACTTGCTCAAGATTGGCTAAAAGAGGAAGAAAATAAGGCATGGAAAGATTTATAAAAGGTGAAATCGTTGTGGTTTCTTTTCCTTTTTCAGATTTAAGCGCCTCAAAAAGAAGACCTGTTTTAGTTTTAGCGTATGCTGAAAATGGAGATTATCTATTATGTCAAATCACTTCAAAAAATGTCAAAGATTCTTGGGCTATTGACTTATCTGAAAATGAAATTATTGATGGCGAATTATTCAAATCGAGTAATATCAGACCAAACAGGCTTTTCACAGCGGACCATTCAATCATACTTTATAAAGCAGGGAAAATATCTTACGCTATACACCAAAAAGTAATTGATGCTGTTGTGAAACTAATTTCATAACTGCAATTTGCCCATTTTCAATAGTTAGAATCCACCAAATTTCAAACTTGTCAAAAGCCTAAAACCAAATATATTTCGCTTTAAACCCCTGATTTTTACAGAATATTCTAAAAACTTTTGAAGAGGGTTTGGTTTTCGGAATATTTCATCCTACTTTTGCAGCGTCAATTTTGACGTAGCTATTTTTCGAGCCGTGAATCCTTACTGTCGCTTGTCTGGGATTTAGGAGTACATGGCAAGAAAAAGTAAGGAAACATTCATGGAAAACACAATCAAATTCTCAGACCTGGGGATTTCAGAAGAAATCTTGCGGGCAGTGGAAGAGATGGGTTATACAACCCCTTCCCCAATTCAATCACAAGCTATTCCTTTCGTACTTGAAGGACGCGATGTCATCGGTCAGGCTCAAACCGGAACCGGAAAGACTGCAGCTTTTGCCATTCCAATTATCGATCTGGTAGATCCTGAGTTTAACAGACCTCAGGCTATCATCCTCTGCCCTACCCGTGAACTTGCCGTTCAGGTAGAAGGAGAAATCCAAAAATTGGCTAAGTATCACAAAAAAATCAGTTCAGTAGCCATCTACGGCGGCGAATCAATCGACAAGCAGATTCGTACACTGAAAAAAGGTGTCCAGATCGTAGTAGGTACTCCTGGCCGTGTGCAAGATCACATGGATAGAGGAACACTCAGATTGGAAGACGCCGGAATCATTGTCCTTGACGAAGCAGATGAAATGCTAGACATGGGCTTCAGAGATGATATTGAAGCGATCCTACAGGAAATGCCTGAAGAAAGACAGACCGTCTTCTTCTCTGCTACGATGGCCAAGCCAATCATGGACTTGACTAGAAAGTATCAGACCAACCCTGAAATCATCAAGGTCGCTAAAAACGAACTTACAGTATCCAAAATCGATCAGGTTTACTACGAAGTAAAACCTTCTTTGAAAATGGAATTGATGGTTCGTCTGATGAACATCAACAACTACGCGCTTAGCGTGGTCTTCTGTAACACCAAGCGCATGACCGACGAGGTTACTGAAGGTTTGGGTGCCAGAGGAATCCTAGCCGAAGCACTTCACGGAGACCTTTCTCAGGCACAGCGTGACAAAGTGATGGGCAAGTTTAGAAAAGGACTTTGTACCGTATTGGTTGCGACAGACGTAGCTGCGAGAGGTATCGACGTGGACAATGTGGAAGCTGTATTCAACTTCGACATTCCTTTGGACGAAGAGTATTACGTACACAGAATCGGTAGAACAGGCCGTGCCGGCAAATCTGGAACAGCCATCACCTTTATCACCGGTCGTAGAGAAACAATGAAATTGAGAGACTTGGAGCGTTATACCAAGGCTTCTATCAATAAAATGACTCCTCCATCAGTTACTGAATTGGTTGAGTTGAAAAAAGCTCAATTGGTGAAAGACGTACACCGCGTTTTGAGCAAAGAGGAAAACAATGAAATCTTCGAATCTACCATTAGCCAAATGGTGAAAGAAGGTTTGACTCCAGAGCAAATTTCTCTAGGCCTCTTGAAAATGGTGATGGGAGATGCCGTGAAAGAACTGAAAGATCAGGACTTTGGTATCGAAACAGCCTATGGAGACCGCAGAAGAGAAGGTGGACGCGAAGGCGGTCGTGAAAGCAGATTCGGAGACCGAAGAGAAGGTGGAAGAGGTGATCGATTTGAAAGAGGTCCGAGAAGCGGTGGAGACCGTTTTGAAAGAGGTTCAAGAAGCGGCGGAGACCGTTTCGAAAGAGGAAGCCGTTTTGGTGACAGAAAAGAAGGTGGAAGAGACTTCGCTCCGAGAACAGAGCGTACTAGAGATGCCAACATGACTCGTCTATTCCTCAACTTAGGTAATAAAGACAGAATACGTCCAAACGATATAGTAGGTGCAATCGCTGGAGAAACTGGCGTACCAGGCAAAAGTATTGGTGGCATCGACATTTTTGACAACTTCTCCTTTGTGGATGTGCCTCAGAAAGACGCTGAGCACGTAATCCGAGTGATGAAAAACAACACCATCAAAGGAAAGACCGTCAACATGGAAATTTCTAAAGGTTAATTTGGTTATAGGTTAATATGGTTAAAAAGCACATTTCTGATAGGAATGTGCTTTTTTTGTGTCCAACTAATTTCTGGTTATGCAGCTGTTTTTTCAAGATCAGATTACCGAACCTGTTTCCATACTAAGTGAGGAGGAATCCAAGCACTTGATTCGGGTGCTTCGCAAAAAGCAAGGTGATCCAATTACCCTTACTGATGGAAAAGGGATGGTCTTTGAATCAGTGATTTTGGATGCAAATCCCAAAAAAGCAAGCCTGAAAATCCTAAGCAAAAAAGAAGCAGAGGAAGATTCTTTTTTCATTCACCTAGCAATAGCACCCACCAAAAATCCAGACAGAATGGAATGGATGGTGGAAAAAATTACCGAAATCGGGTTTCATGAACTGACCTTGATAGAAACGATGAATTCCGAACGAACTTTTCTCAAAACCGATCGACTCCAGAAAAAAATCATTTCAGCCTGCAAGCAAAGCATCAAATTCAGAACTCCAAAACTCAATCCAAATACTAAATTCAATGATTTAATCAAATCAAATGAATTCAATGATTTTCAGAAGTTTATTGCTTACGTTGATGAAGATCAAAAGCATCATTTGATGGATTTGGCAGAACCTGGGAAAAAGTACCTGATCCTAATTGGTCCCGAGGGAGACTTCGATCCAAAGGAAATTCAACTTGCTTTTCAATCAGGTTTTCAGGCTGTCTCCTTAGGGAAAAGTAGGCTTCGCACCGAAACTGCAGGTCTTTCTGTGGTACAAATACTTCAAGTAGTAAACCGATAAAATCAGGTTTTTTTCTTTGGTTTACTTGAAGTGAAGCTTGAAGTCAACTGAGATTTTCCTATTTTAGATTGTTTTTAGAACTCACCTCAATTAGAGGTTTTTGTAACTCAACGTTAAAACATAATCCTGTGCCTTACAAAGAGCGAGATATAGAGAAAAAATACTATTCCATCGGTGAAGTGGCGGATATGTTTAAAGTGGCCGCTTCATTGATTCGCTATTGGGAGGGTGAATTTGATATCATCCGACCTAAAAAGGATAAAAAGGGAAACCGTCGCTACACCAAAGACGATATCCAGAAAATCCGGTATGTCTATCACTTGGTAAAAGAAAAGGGCTATACCCTTCAAGGTGCACAGGAAGTGATCGCCTCGGGTAAGCAACAGGGATTCGATAAAGTGGCAGCTGTACAAAAACTTCAGGAAATCAAGGACTTTTTAATCAATCTGAAGCATGAACTTTCCTCCCGATCCGGATCTTGAGCAGCTCCGGTACCATTTAGCACTTGCCATGGCACCTAAAGTGGGGCCAACACTATTCAAAGCCATAGTTTCCTACAGCGGTTCACCAAAAGAATTTTTCAGACTAACGAAAGATAGAGCCTCCAAAATACCCCGAGTGGGTGAAAAGCTTCTCGAAATCCAAAAACAGGAAGCCTCTCTTCTAAAGTTGGCGGATGAAGTATTGGAAACTTGTCATAAAAAAGGATTCCAGGTACAGATTTCCACCTCTTCACATTTCCCTCATAGGCTTAAAACCATTGAAGATGCACCTGTCATCTTATTTACCCAAGGACAGGGAAAATTAGATTTTGAGCGAAGCATAGGAATCGTAGGAACAAGAAGTGCAACAAGCTATGGTAAAGCTGTCACCAAAAAAATTGTGGAAGATCTCCTGCCCTATCAGCCGGTAATCATTTCGGGCTTGGCCTACGGTATCGATATCGAAGCTCATCGGGCAGCATTACAAGTAGGACTTCCAACGATAGCCATCATGGGATCGCCTTTGGATTACGTCTATCCTGCTGCACATAGAAAGACAGCAGAACAGCTTCAGGACACAGGTCTCCTCATGTCAGAATATGCACCAGGAAGCAAGATGGTACCCGGAAATTTTCCAGCGCGAAACCGAATTATTGCAGGACTTTCGGATGCCTTGATCGTGGTGGAAGCAGCCGAAAAAGGTGGGGCTTTGATTACTGCTGAGATCGCCTACAGCTACGATAAAGATGTGTTTGCCGTACCCGGTAATCTCCAATCTACTTTTTCAGAAGGATGCAATCAGCTGATCAAAAAGATGAAAGCTTCGATTTATACGGGACCGGGAGATATTGCTGAAGCTCTTTTTTGGAGCAAACCGGGAGAGGAAAAAATCAAAAAACCAACCCTTGATTTAGCGGGTAGAGACGAGGAAGAAAAAGTGATTTTAAAGCATTTACAGGAAAAAGGCGAATCTGAAATTGACCTGATTTCTTACGCCACGGAGATCCCCTTGGGAATTCTTTCCTCCAAATTGCTTTCACTTGAATTTGAAGGAATTGTCAAATCTCTGCCTGGGAAGAAATTTAAGCTTTTGATCTAGGCTTATCCTTCGAAAATCTCTTCCAGATTTAGCTTAAATCCAGCAATTGAAGTTGATTCGATGACATCTCCTGCGACAAACAAACCAGAGGGTTGGTACTTGCCTTTTACCAAGGTGTAAATCAACAAAGTTTGTTCGGTTGGGTGAATAACCCAATATTCTTTAACACCTGATTCTTGATATACTTCGTACTTCAACTTAAGCTCCTTTCGGTTATTTCCTGGAGAAAGAATCTCGACCACCAAATCTGGTGCACCTATACAGCCGGACTCATCCAACTTGCTTTCATCACAAATCACACATAAATCGGGCTGGAGTACTGTGTCAATATCTTTGTTTTTGTTGGATTTGACAGGAAGTCTCACGTCAAAGGGAGCTTGAAATACTTGACAAGCCCTCCCTTTCAAAAAAATTAAAAATGCTGATCCAAGCCTCAATGATACTTTTTGATGACTCATGCCTGGTGCTGCGGCTGCCCATTTGTAGGCTTTACCCCGAATCAGCTCCATCATGTCGTCAATTTTCCAAGTCAGGTAATCTGCATAGGAATAACGACCATATTCGATATCTGGCTCATTTACAGTATGCAGTTTATCATCTTCCATAGCGAAATTTAGTACAAAGTGTAATAAGAAGGAAAATTGCAGTTACTTCCCTTTTAACTTTCTAACCACCTTGGGATAGTACCAAAGGTAAAACCCGCTGATCGCCAAAAAGATCAAACCTAAGGAAATCAAAGTCGAATAGGTAAGCTTTGCCCCCTCATCTCCTGTTGTGTAAAAATCAATGATGCTACCATCGTGAACTTTTTCGATCCAGTCCGAATGCCTTGTTCCTACCGAGAGGACTTCTCCAGAAAATCCATCCAACTGCACTTCGGAAAAATGAGTTTTGAACGTAATCTTTGCTATTCCCTTATCCGGACGGATATCTACACGATCCACTTCCGAATCTCTGCCTAGCTTACGCATTTCCTCCACTCCGATCTTGACCATTTCGGATGGCAAAATCCAAGTTCCACTTTCTACTTTCGTTTCAAAAGTTGGAGGCAGGAGTTCAGCCTTCTTTTTCCATGCCAATAAAATGGAAGTAACTCCGATCAAAAGGAAAAATACAATCAAGGGTATCCCAAGCCATTTGTGCATGCTACGGAGCCATCGAAGTGCATTGACTTTACTTTGTACGTTGGAATCAGACATGAATCAAGAGTTAAATACAAATCGGGCAAGTTTCAAAGATTCAGTAAGTTCTGACTTATTAAGCCTTAAATCATAACCTTCTTTTTCTAAAGAATCAACCATCACTTCCGTAGCCATATTTCCTACCAACTCATCCTTGGCCATGGGACAACCTCCAAATCCTTTAAGCGCTCCGTCAAACCTTCGGCAACCTCCTTTCAAGGCTGCCATTACTTTTTCCTCAATCGAGTCAGGTCTGCTATGTAAATGTCCGCCAAACTGAATCTGAGGAAATGCTTGGGTATTCACTTTGAAGAGTTCGGTGATCAACTCGCTTGTCGCTACTCCGATGGTATCCGAAAGAGAAACCGTCTCAATCTGGAATTGAGCTAATTTTTCAACAAACTCGGCAATTAACTCAGGAGAATAGGGATCTCCATAGGGGTTACCAAAGCCCATACTGAGGTAAACCACCTGCTTTTTGCCTTTGGCTTCGCAAAGATGTTGAATGGCTTCTACCGTCTTGAGGGCATCAGCAATACTGGCATTGGTATTTCGCTGCTGAAAGGTCTCAGATACCGAAAGCGGAAAACCCAAAAAGTCAATTTCAGGAAATTGAAGCGCATCCTCGGCTCCTCTTACATTGGCCACGATCGCCAAGAGTTTTGATTTGGCTTTGTGTAAATCTAGCATATCCAGCACCTCGGCCGTATCCCGCATTTGGGGAATGGCTTTGGGACTGACAAAACTTCCAAAGTCAATTGTATGAAAACCCACTTCCAGCAATTGATTGATATAGGCAGCTTTGATGGCAGTGTCAATAAAATCAGGGATTCCCTGCATCGCATCCCGGGGGCACTCAATCAACTGAATCATGTCCGAAGGTAACAAATTGTAAAAAAACCACTGGCCTTAACTCAATTTGAATTTCAGTGGAAGCTTCACCCTAGATTCTATAGGGATTCGGTTTTCGAGTGCAGGGGTCCAGCGATGGGGATATTTTTCTAATACTCTTAAAGCTTCCATTTCTAGGGATTTGTGATTTTCTCCCTTATTGACCACTGTAAGATTTTTGATAATTCCTTCACTGTCAAGATCAAACTCAAGGATAATCATCCCCTCAGCACCTGAGGCACGAGCTTCTGAGGGATAGCGTAACTCTGATGCTAAATAATTATTCCACCCCTTCACCCCTCCTTTGGGAGAGGCAGGTGTGAATTCGGGCTTAGGAATCTCATCCCCAGCTTTATTAAAATACTTTTCGTAGACTACTTCGTCCTTTCTTGATAAAGTTTCGCTCTTCAAACTTCCTGTTTCATAAAACTGCTTTGCCAGTACCTCTTCAGCCAATTTCTCTTTCCTAATTACCGATTTGGTTTTCTTGGTTGCATAAAACTCCTTTTCACTTGAAGCCAATTCATTCCCAAGTGAATCAAATAGAAATGATTTTTCTAAAATCTTAACAGAATCCTTAGAAAATCGATGAAGTAAAACCATCCTTTCTTGGCTTTGGATCAATTCAAAAAAGGCATATCCTGAATTTTTGGCATCATCAACTTCATATCCATATTTATCCAAAAATCTGACATAATTCTGTGTTTGGGAATTTTCCAAAATCACAAAAAAAAGAAAAACAAAAATGGTCTGTTTCATAGGGCAAGATTGATTTTGAAACTAGGGTATTTTTTCAGAAATCCACTGTCCGGACAAATAAAAAAGCTCAATTCAATTGCTGAATTGAGCTTTTTATAACTGAAGATTTGACTTAAAAAACCTCCTTAGCAACCTTGTAAGTAGCATCGGCCTTACTCATAGTATAGAAATGCAAAGAAGGCACATTAGCTTGAACCAGCTCCTTGCACTGCTGAATCGCCCAAGCAATTCCCACTTCTTTGACATCCGAATTGGTCTTACACTTTTCGAGTTCATCGGTCAGCGCATCCGGCAGGTCAAGGAAGAATGTTCTGGGAAGCATGGTAATCTGTCCCAATGTCGTGATGGGTTTAATCCCTGGAATGATTGGCACATCGATTCCTGCTTCACGTACTTTGGCCACGTAATCAAAATACTTTTGGTTGTCAAAAAACATTTGAGTCACGATGTATTCTGCACCGTTGTCAATTTTCTCCTTCAGGTATTTCAGATCAAATTTCATAGATGGTGCCTCAAAGTGCTTCTCAGGATAACCCGCTACTCCAATACAGAAATCAGTATGAAAGCTATTTTCAGTCTCTTCGTGAAGGTATTTTCCCTGATTCATTTTCACAATTTGAGATACGAGTTCACTGGCAAAACTGTGTCCATCAGGTTCTGCGGTGAATCGCTCAGCCTTTGGAGCATCTCCTCTCAGAGCTAATACATTATCTACCCCGATGAAATTGAGATCAATCAGGACGTTTTCTGTTTCCTCTTTGGTAAAGCCTCCACAAAGGACATGAGGCACTGCATCTACCTGAAAGCGATTCATGATGGCTGCACAAATTCCTACCGTTCCAGGACGCTTTTTGGTACTTACTTTTTCTAAAAGCCCATTTGGATGTTTCTTGTAGATGTATTCTTCCCTGTGGTAAGTCACATCCACAAATGGAGGCTTGAACTCCATCAAAGGTTCGATTCCTTCGCAGAGTTCTTTCAAACTTTGCCCTTTCAATGGAGGTAAAATTTCAAATGAAAAAAGCGTTGATTTCGCGTTTTTTAAATGCTCAGTTATCTTCATACAGTTTGATTCTCTAATTGTTTGGATGGCGTGTAAGCCAAATTTGGGGAAAGAAGTCGCTCAGCTTGCTCGATCGAGATCCCTTTTCGCATCGCATAGCTTCCTACTTGATCTTCAGCAATTTTACCCAATCCAAAATATTTGGATTCTGGATGTCCAAAGTAAAAGCCAGAAACCGAACTGGTTGGATACATCGCAAAGCTGGAAGTAAGCGTGATTCCCACTGTATTTTCCAAATCCAACAGTTTGGCAATCGTTTCCTTTTCCGAATGCTCAGGGCAAGCCGGGTAGCCTGGTGCAGGACGAATCCCCAAATACTCTTCACGGATTAAGGATTCATTGTCCAAGCTTTCCTCATTCGAGTAGCCCCAATAGTCTTTGCGGACTACTTCATGCACATATTCTGCCGCCGCTTCTGCCAATCGATCGGCCAAAGCTTTGAATAAAATATCATTGTAATCGTCACCTGCCGCCTGAAACTCAGCCAGCTTTGTCTCCATGCCTAAGCCCGCCGTCACCGCAAAGCAACCGAGGTAATCGGTCTTTTCAGGATGCAGGTAATCTGCCAAAGATCGGTTTGGCACTCCTTTTCCTTTCTTTCCTTGCTGACGCAAAAAGTGAAACTTGGCTACTGCTACATTTGCATCATTCGGTTCGAAAACAACTGCATCGTCGTTTTCGCGCTGCACAGGAAGCAAGTTGAAAACAGCCTTGGCAGAAAGCCAACGCTCAGCAATAGCCCGGTCCAACATGGCTTGAGCATCTGCGAAAAGTCGCTTTGCCTCCTCACCCACAATCGGATCTTCCAAGATTTTCGGATACTTCCCACTCAGCATCCAAGTGCTGAAAAATGGTGTCCAGTCAATGTATTTTCTCAAGACAGTCAAATCCAAGTCTTCCAAAACAGTTCTTCCAAGCTGTTTTGGCTTCACCGGTTCATAAGAACTCCAATCAATTTCTACCGGATTGGCTTTTGCCTCTTCGTAGCTAACCAATTGCTTGATTGACTGCTTCGCTTCATGCTCTTCTCTGAGCTCGCGATAGGTTTGTTTGATTTGTTTGTGATAGGCTTCTTTGGTTTCTTCAGAAATAGCCTCTCCAGCGATCGGAACAGACTTACTGGCATCGGTCACGTGAACGACCGTCCCAGAATATACCGGATCAATTTTTACCGCCGTATGAATTCTCGAAGTAGTAGCGCCGCCGATCAATAAAGGAATGTTCAATCCCTGACGCTCCATTTCAGAAGCGACATTGACCATTTCATCCAAAGAAGGCGTAATCAAACCGCTCAAGCCGATGATGTCCACCTTATTTTTGACGGCTTCATCGATGATTTTTTGTGCATCCACCATCACACCGAGGTCGATGATCTGGTAGCTATTGCAAGCCAAAACTACCCCGACAATATTTTTTCCAATGTCGTGAACATCACCTTTCACGGTAGCAAGCAAGATCTTTTTCAAAGAAGAAGCTTCCTGACCTTCTTCAGGAAGAGGCATGAATGGCTCTAAGTAAGCTACCGCCTTCTTCATCACACGGGCAGACTTCACCACCTGAGGAAGGAACATTTTCCCCTCTCCAAATAGATCACCCACCACATTCATTCCATCCATCAAAGGACCTTCAATCACCTTCAAGGGATTGACGAGTTCGAGTCGGGCAGCTTCGGTGTCTTCTATGATAAAGTCCAAAATCCCTTTCACAAGTGCATGTTCGATACGCTTTGATACAGGCTGAGATCTCCAAGCTTCATTTACCACCTCTTTCTTATCGGCAGCTTTTACAGTTTCTGCAAAATCCAATAGGCGTTCGGTCGCATCTTCCCTACGGTCAAAAAGCACGTCTTCGACACGCTCTAAAAGATCCTTTGGGATATCCGCATAGACTTCAAGCATAGTAGGATTCACAATGCCCATGTCCATTCCATGGTGAATTGCATGGTACAGAAATGCTGCATGCATGGCTTCTCTCACCCGATCATTTCCTCGGAAAGAGAAGGAAACGTTACTTACTCCTCCACTGACTTTAGCCCCAGGAAGGTTTTCTTTGATCCATTTGGTGGCAAGGAAAAAGTCTAGCGCATTCCTGCGGTGCTCTTCCATACCGGTAGCCACAGGGAAAATATTCGGATCAAAAATGATATCCTGAGGATTGAATTTGACTTGATCTACCAAGATTCGGTAGCTGCGTTCACAGATTTCCTTTCTTCGCTCATAGGTATCCGCCTGACCTTTTTCATCAAAAGCCATCACAACTACCGCTGCTCCAAACTTCTTAATCGTTTTGGCCTGCTGGACAAATTCCGCTTCTCCATTTTTCAATGAAATGGAATTGACAATCCCCTTTCCCTGTACACATTTCAAACCTGCCACGATGATACTCCACTTGGAGCTATCGATCATGATAGGTATACGACTGATTTCAGGTTCGGAAGCGATCAGGTTCAGGAATTTCACCATGGCAAATTCCCCATCAAGCATCCCTTCGTCCATACAGACATCCAACACCTGAGCTCCGCCTCTCACCTGATCCAAGGCGATTTCCAAAGCTTCGTCGTAATTGCCACTCAGGATCAGACGGGCAAATTTCTTCGAGCCTGTGATATTGGTTCGTTCACCGATATTGACAAAATTGATAGTGGGTGTAAAAACTAAAGGCTCCAGCCCTGATAGTTTCAAATAATCCAGCTTAGGCATTGCTTCCCTCCTCTTCTAGTTCTTCTTCGATTTTTCTAGGCTTAAATTCTGCGGCCATTTTGGCTAAAGCCTTGATGTGATCTGGAGTTGTTCCGCAGCATCCACCAAGGATATTTAGCATTCCTTCCTTCAAAAAGTCACGGACTTGATCAGCCATTTCATTGGCTCCTTGATCATAGGCACCAAATTCATTCGGCAAACCTGCATTTGGGTAAGCAGAAACATAGAATGGAGCTTTTTGAGCAAGAACCTTTAGGTAAGGTCTCAATTCTTTTGCTCCCAAAGCACAATTCAAGCCTACCGAAAGTAATGGAACGTGAGAAACTGAAATCAAAAATGCCTCGGTCGTCTGACCGGAAAGCGTGCGCCCAGAAGCATCGGTAATCGTACCCGAAATCATAATGGGCACCCCTCCATCTTTGGGATCAAGCGGAATTCCTCGTTCCTCATATACTTCCTGCACTGCATACAAAGCCGCTTTGGCATTGAGCGTATCAAAAATGGTTTCGATCAAAATGATATCCGAACCACCATCCAACAATCCTCTTACCTGTTCAGCATAAGCCTCCGCCAGTTGATCAAAAGTGATGGCACGGTATCCGGGATCGTTTACATCAGGAGAAATAGAGGCAGTACGGTTAGTAGGACCAACTGCACCTGCTACAAAACGAGGCTTTGACGGGTCTTTTGCCGTAAACTCATCTGCAACTTCACGAGCCAATTTGGCCGACTGGAAGTTGATCTGATAGGCCAAATGTGACAATCCGTAATCTTCCTGAGCGATGGTAGTTCCTGAAAAAGTATTGGTTTCGATGATGTCGGCACCAGCTTCCAAGTATTCTTTATGAATAGCCTTAATGATGTCAGGTCTACTCAAAGAAAGTAAATCGTTGTTTCCCTTTAGGGATTTGGGATGATCCTTTAATTCTGGTGTTCTGAAATCTTCCTCAGAAAGCTTGTATCGCTGAATCATGGTACCCATGGCTCCATCGAGGATCAAAATTCGATTTTGAATGGATTGAAGGAGAGTTTCCGTTCGGTTTTGCATCTTTTATTTAGTCAATTCAAAAAGCTAATCGAGCAAAACACGGAGAAAAGTATGTGGGTATTCTTTTTCCGCTCATCTATTTCCGGCATTTCCGGAACGGGAGTTAGCACCTTGCTTACAGGTTGCTAAGACGTCGCAGGGCCCTTCCCTCGGTCTTTCTCGATAAGCCGAAGCAAAAGTAATATCTAATCTTCAATAAACAGGAGATTTAGGGGACAAAATGAAAATTACTGAACGGTTTTTTTGAAAAAACAAAAGCGTTTCAACCTTATGGCCTTAAGCCTATTCCAAAGGTTAAAAAAGGAGCAGACATGTAGTTACCCATTGCTAATCCACCCAATTTGTACCCAGGCACTCCTGCTTCATAGCCTGCGGTTGCAGAGATGACCAAATCAAAGAACTTTCGTTCTGTCATCGGAATTCCGTACTCGAAAAGAATCTCAGGCTTTGCCATCAAACCTGTAGTCCTCAGGTATCCGTCAAAATATCGCTGCTCGAAAAGCTCTGGAAAATCGGGTTTCTCATTTGAAGAGAGTGTGTATCTAAGATTACCAAATCCAAGACCTGCCATCGTTCCAATCGCAAAATTTTGGTATTGGAAAAACTTATACCCAAGATTACCATAAACACGAAGGCTGTTGAGGCTATGCGTTTGAGAATTGCTTGCTCGACCGTCCATCGCCAGATTAAAAACATCTACTCCATAAAGCAATCCATCGGTTTCACCGAGAATTCTCAAACCCCAATTACTTGGTTTTCCTTGCAGAGGTTGGTATCCGTTTTCTTCCAAAACAGCATTGAATTGATCAGGAGAGGCAAAATGAATTCCTCTTATGAGGGAAACGCCAATGGTCGCATCTTTGTAGAAAAAATTACGGTCTGGTAAAGAAATCCCAGCCCCTACTCTCACAAATGCACCTGCCTGAGCATTGTCAAAGGCAAGTCCATTCATGGACCAACTACCTTCAAATGGGCTGAATGAATAGCCAACCTTAGCTAAAATCTCCAAGGACTCTTTTCTACCCGGAAGGTCAAAATCATAACTGGCTTGGAAGCCTATTTCTGTCAAAAAATCTCCAAAACCACTGGTCCCTTTTTGGATATCATTTTTCCGGAGGATAAATCCTTCTTTAGGATCTTGTAAAAATGACCCTAAGGAATTCCTTTGCTCGGTAGGTAGCATCTGAAAATTCATATAGCCCATACCGAGCGACATGTAATGAATCAACTGAAACTTCCCTTCCTCAGTCAAAGAATATCCTACATTAAGTAGCGCTCGAGAGGTTCGATATTTGATCTCAAATTGATCGAAATCACTTTTCTTGCTTTGATGCTGGGACAGTTCAAATCCGACCACAAAATCATTGATTCTGGTTTGGTAGCCCAAACCATAGCTCCGATACCTATTGCGGAGCGGAGACAAGCCTCGATCTGAAAGCAGTTCGTTAAACTGTCTGATTTTGGCGCCTGAACTACCCGTGAAGCCATAAAACGAGGATCTTTTTTCCATCAGTTTTTGCGCTTGTACAGAATAAGCAAGAACAAATGTCAAAAAAACAGGAATTATACGCTTGAGGTAATTCATTGACTTGGTTTAAAATGGTAGGCCTATAAAGGCCTTTTCCTACTTGGCAAAATTAGTGCTAAACCAAAATTCAACCCTGATCTTTTGAATTCAAAACCTTACTAATTTTCTCATAAAGCACCTCTGGGGAAAATGGCTTTGGTACAAAATCATCAAATCCGGCCTGATTTAATTCATCCTTTACTTCATTGTAGGAAGCAGCAGTCAATGCTAAAATCGGCACTTGAGACTTGGTGTGATCTTTATTTTTCCTGATTGAAGTGGCAACCTCAAACCCATCCAACTCTGGCATTTGTAAATCAAGAAGAACCAGATCAAATGAATGCTGCGCAAAAATCTCCAAAGCTTCCTTTCCATCACCGGCTATAAAGAGCTGTCCGGCATTCCACTTGGTTAAAAATTTACGGATCAAAATTTGGTTGACCACATTGTCCTCTGCAACTAAGATGGATGCTTTTTCCAATGACTTGGAGGCAGAAGAAATTGAATTCTCTGTTTCCTCTTTTGGCTGGACAACGTGCTCAAAAGGAATCAAAAATTCAAAAACACTACCACCACCTGGTCTGTCTGTTAATTTGATTTCACCTCCGTAGAGCTCAACAAGTCTTTTTACAATCGCCAAGCCGAGACCTGTCCCACCATATTTTCTAGTAGTGGAAGACGATGCCTGAGTGAATGCCTCAAAAATGCTTTTTTTCTTTGAATCGGGAATTCCTATTCCTGAATCTTCAAAGCGAAATTTGATCTCAGTCTTACCGTTTTTGACATTTTCTCTCAACAGAGAAATCCTGACAAATCCCTTCTCGGTAAACTTGACAGCATTGGAAACCAGATTATTGATCACCTGACCGAGTCGTAATGGATCTCCTATCAAGTTTTCAGGGATGGCCTCATCAATCTCACAACTGAGTCGCAGACTCTTTTCATTGGCCTGAAAGCTGTGAGAATGAACGATCCTGTGCACGACATTTCTCAAGTCAAAGGAAATCCGCTCCAATTCCACCTTTCCTGAATCGATCTTATTGTAATCCAAGATGTCATTGATCAACGCCATTAGGTTTTCGGCCGAAAATTGAAGGGTTTTAAGGTTTTCCAATTGATCAGGCCGGGGATTTTCTTCCATCAAAAAATGGGATAATCCAATCACCGCGTTCATGGGTGTACGGATTTCGTGACTCATCACAGACAAAAACTGTGACTTTACCAAAGATGCTTGTTCGGCTTTATCTTTTGCTATTCTTAGCTCCTGCTCTGCCTCTTTCAGTTTGGATACATCACGAGCAATCCCTGTGTAGTAACGTTGATTTCCGGATTTATCCTGGATCAGTTTACCATTTGAGCTGAACACCTTGTATGAACCATTGCGATGCCTGAGTCGGAATTCCAAAAATTGGGTTGAGGAAAGTAAGTCTTTTTTCTCCTCTAACATTACCCTAAAATGATCTAGATCATCAGGGTTTAAAAACTCAAAAATACTTTTACCAATCACTTCCTCAGACCTGTAATCAAGGAATTGCTTGACATTTGGAGAAACGTATTGCAACAGGAATGTCTCGGTCAAGGAGAAAATAATTTCGGTCGATTCCTCCACCAAGCTCCTGTATTTTTCCTCCGAATTGATCAAATCCTGCTTGGCCTGATGCTCTTCTTGAATATCACGGATGATACTAAGGGCATATTGTACCTGATCATTTTCTATAATCGGTCTAATGATTCGATGGTATTGTCTGCCATTTAGGTTGAACTCAGACTCGACAATTTGACGATCAAAATATACCTTATCCAAAAGCTCACTTACCTGCTGATAAGAAGTCAACTGAAGTTCACTGAGGTGTTTGCCTTCAAAATCCTCCCTTTTCAAACCCCATGCGGCAAAATTGCTGCCTTCGGCCAAAATATACCTTCGCTGGGAATCGAGGAGAAAAATATTCGTCCTCGGAATATTGGAAGCCAGTACTCTGTATTGTTTATCGCGTTCCTTTTGAATGGTATCGATTCGCTTTCGATCAGAGATATCCTGGAATAATCCCTCATGCAAAATGATGTTTCCTATTTCATCCTTTACATCTGAGGTACGATCTTCCACCCATACATATTCCCCTTCCGTAGATCGGATTCTGTATTCTCCCGAGAAGGATTTGATCCCTTCTTGGACTGTTTGAATTCTCGCTAAGTCCAAGATCACTTCTTTGTCATCAGGATGTACCAGATCAAGGAAAGAAACCTCATTTTTCATCAATTGATCGGAATCATAGCCAAACCTGTTGATGTTTTCAGAGATGTATTTGATTCTGTAATGATCGCTTGGATCTACTCGGAAAAGGACTACAGGACTGTTTTCAATGATCAGCTTTGCTCTTCGTGCTTCTTGCTCTGACTTGTACTTTTCAGCAAGGCTGTGTAGGATAAATGAGTATCCTATTTTTTCATCCCCTTCAGAAAAAATGGCTTGCAGCGTGATTTCAAAAGGTGAAGCAGCCGTGTGAAGAGTTTTGATAAATTGCTCAGATTTCCAGTTTTCTTTTTGATTGAGAGACTCGGCAATCTGCTTTAGATTTTCATTTTTTCTCCAATCAATCCCCAGCAAATCCTCCACCTGCCCCCTAAATGACTGAGCAGTTTCAGGACAGCAGAGTTGAATAGCTGCTTCATTGAGGTAAATCACTTCCAGTGAGAGATTTGTAACCACTATCGGGTCAGATACCTGCGCAAGAATCTGAGACTGTAATTTCAGATAGCCATCAGCAGCTCTTTTATGAGTGATGTCGGTACAGAATCCGAAAATCTCCAATCCTTGGCTGAGGTAGTCCCGCTTTCCTTCGATCTCGTAACTGATGTACTTCGATTTACCATCCGGACTAGTCACGGTAAATTCCCCGGAGGTACGTTGAAGGTTTTCAGAGGCCAGTTTGAGATTTTGGATGAATTCCTTTCTAAATGGCTTGTCTATTTTGTAGATCAAAACCGCAAAATCTGTGATGATGGGCCTATCGCCCATCCCAAGTAGTTTGGATAAGCCTCCTGAAAAATGAAATCGCTTGTTGTGCGCCCCAAACCTCCACGAACCAGAGTTGGAAAGAACCTCTGTATTAGCCAGTAGATTTTCATTCCGCTGCAGCCTCCGCATCATTTGACTTCCGAGGTAGGCACCCGCCAAAATATCTCCCAATTGCTTGAAAACCTGGATTTCCTTTTCTCCAAAGGAAAAAAATCCCTGCTTAAATTCGAATTGAAAAATCCCAAGTAACCTTTGACCTGAAATAAGCGGAACCAACAGCATTTTGTGTTCTACCTCTTCTCGGTTCATTTTTACTTTGACCTTTAAGCTCCTCAAAATGACTTTTCCATTTTCCAAGTCATTCTTCACCGAATTAATCAATCCAAAATACCTCGGACTAGCGTCGGTGGACCGATCTCCTGATTTTGACCATTGATTCAAAATCTCAAGCTCTCTTGTGTCCCTGTTGATAATTAGAATTTTGGATTCTTCCGCCCTTAGCATCTCCCCAAACTGGACTAAAGCTTTGTCAAACTCGTCTTCCAAGTTGGACCAGCGACCATTGATCAGCTGGGCAGAAATAAGGTTGATTTGATTTTCAATCTCATACCTGCGCTGAAGCGACTGCTCAGTCAGAATGAAGTCGGTGATATCTCTCGAACTAAAAAGTATCCCCTGAATCTGGGGATGGTCGAGCAAGTTTCTGGCAAAACTCTCCAGGTAGATCCTCCTCCCGGTAGAAAGGTTGATCCAAAAATCCAAAGCAACCTCTTCCTTGGAATTTAAAATTTCTTCAAAACTCCCTTTGACTATTTCAAATATTCCAGCTGCTACAAATTCTTTATAATTCTTTCCCAAAAGATCAGAAGCTGGAATTCCTACATTCTTTTCTACCGAGTTACTGACATAGACGTAGTTTCCCTCCCTGTCGAAAATCGCAATAAGGTCATGGTAATTAGTAAGAATGCTTTGCATGTATCCATGCTCTCGACCTAAAGCATCTTCCAAACTATCGCGTCTAACCTGAATGGATTCGTCTGTCTTTTGGATTTTTCGACCCTTCGCAATCAAGAAGCGAGAAGAATAACTTGAAGGCAAAGGGGTAAAACACCACTCAATAATAACCTCTTCATCAGCTACAGTATTAAGTAGTGCTTGAACTTTTGGCAAAGGACCTTTTCCTACCGAGAAATAGTGTTCAAGGTCAGAAATCGTATTTTTTTGATTAAAAAAGCTCTTCCAATTATCTCCTATGGATAGGTAATTTTCCAAAAAATACTTGTTGAAAAAAATGATCTCCTCAGAGTCCATCAGAAAAAGAGGTTCCTCGAGTTGATTGAAAAAATCAGAAATATCGAATTGTTGAAATTGATCCATAGGACTAAAACTCACTCCCTAACTTGGGAAAACTTTTTAAGAGAAAAAACTACTGTTGTTTAAAGAATGTACCTGTAATGATTTGGAACACAAATTTGTAAAAGATCGGATGGTTAGCACCATGAATTGATTTAAATCACAAAACTTTTTGCGCCAAAGCGCGTGACAATGCTAGTTAATACTTAAACAAACCCCATTATGATTATTTCTACTACCAGCACCCTCCAAGGGTACAACATTGACCAATACTTAGGACTAGTCTCCGGAGAAACCATCATCGGTGCCAATATTTTCAAGGATTTTTTTGCAAGTATCACCGATATCGTAGGGGGTAGATCCTCTGCTTACGAACAAGTGCTTAGAGAGGCAAAAGCCACTGCCATGGCAGAAATGGAAATGCAAGCCAGACAATTCGGAGCGAATGCCATCATTGGAATTGACCTGGACTACGAAACGATAAGAGAAGGAATGCTAATGGTCACCGTTAGCGGAACAGCCGTAAAGACCACAAAACTGTAACTCAAAAGCCCTGAAAAATCAGGGCTTTTTTAGTTCTTCAAGGACTTTTTCGAGTGTAGCTTTTTTACAAAAATGATCTTCCACGATTACGACTGGGGCAGATTTGCACATGTCTATGCATTTGGTTTGAATGAGTTTTATTTCACCTTTTAAAGCGCCTGACTTGGCAGATTCCTTGAGGTCTTTTCGAAGAGATTTCCCACCAGACTTTTTACAATCTGAACCTGAGCAACAAAAAACCAAGGTCTTTGAGTGCTTCATCACATGCCAGAAATCCACTGCATCATCAAGCCACTGAGGTAAGCCCCATACGTACCAAGGGCATAACCAAGCACAGCCAAAAGAACTCCAACAGGAGCCAACGACGCATCAAATGCCGAAGCCACGATCGGCGCCGAGGCCGCACCGCCAACATTAGCCTGACTGCCTACAGCGACGTAGAAAAACGGCGCTTTGATGATCCAAGCGACAAATCCCATGACCAACACGTGGAAAACAATCCAAATGATACCGATCAAAAACAAAATGGGATTATCCAAGACAGCGCCCAGATCCATCTGCATCCCAATCGTAGCAACCAAAACATAGAGAAGAACTGAACCCATTCTCGAGGCTCCGGCTCCTTCCAGTTCCCGAGCTTTGGTAAAAGAAAGTAGCAAGCCTGCCGTCGTCGCAATTACCACAATCCAGAAAAAGGCCGAGTTCAAGGAATACTGATCCAATTCAGGGAAATTGGTGCCAAACCATGGAGCGATGTAATCAGCTGCAAGATGGGACACGCCCGTAACCCCGAAACCTATCCCAAAAATAAGCATGGTATCTTTTAGGCTTGGGATTTTCATAATCCCTTCTCTAAACTTTGCAATTCGGTCCCTCAACTCATAAATCGCCTTAGTATCTGCTTTCAGCAGTTTATCTAGCTTTTCAGGTTTGGCTGCCCAATAGAGCAAAAAAGCCATCCAAAGGTTAGCTACCAAAACATCTACGGCAATCATTTGTCCAAAAAGGACAGGACTAGCTCCAAAGACTTCCAACATCGCAGTCTGATTGGCACCTCCTCCTATCCAGCTGCCTGCAATGGTGGATAGGCCTCTCCAGATTTCATCAGGACCTGTACCGGCATAGATTTCTGGATAAATCAATCCCACAGTCACCAAGGCAAATGGTCCTCCCAGCATGATCCCCATAGTGCCTGCCAGAAACATGGTCAGGGCTTTGGGTCCCAATTTCAAAATCCCCTTGAGATCAATGCTAATAGTGAAAAGAACCAACGAAGCCGGAAGCAGATAGCGGGAAGCCACTTTGTATAAATTGGAAGATTCTCCAGATATCAATCCCAAGGAATTGAAAACTGCCGGGATAAAATAGCATAATAGCACCGTAGGCACATAGGTGTAAAACTTGACCCAAAACGGATGTTTGCTGGCAGAGCTCGCAAAAACAAAGGCTAAAGTGGCCATCAAAAGACCAAAAACTACCGCATCATTGGTCAATAAAGGAGTGCTTTCTTCCATACTTTGGGCTTAATATCTAAGTACAACAATACCAACAAAAGCCCAAAAAGACCAATTTATAAGCCTTTTTACCTTTCAAAAGAAAAAGCAATTCACTCAAAATCATCGCTGTGGCACCCCAAACCACTTCCCCATCAATATCAAAGTAGGGTGTATCCAAAAGCATTCCTCCTCCCACTTCCAGATGAGTTCGCTTTTGGATTTGGGGTTGAAAAATGGACTGGACTTCTGTCCTAATGATTCGTGCAACTTCCTTTTGTTCAGGAATCAAATGCGGGGTGTCTGACAAAAAACCGATCACCGGAGAAACCAAAAAATTACTGGTAGGAATATACAAATCCGAAAGCCTGCCTAAGACCTCCACTTTCCCGCCATCAATTCCAATCTCTTCCTCAGCTTCGCGGAGGGCCGTGAAAATTACATCAGGATCAGTTGGTTCTACTTTTCCACCTGGCAAAGCTACCTGACCACTATGGACACCTGGGTATACAGGTCGTTTAATCAGCGGAAAAAAACCTTTTCCATCCTCAGGAAAAAACAAAAGAAGGACAGCACTTTTTCGGTGATTGTCTGGAATTTTTGGAGAAAATCTCCTCATATCCACCGGTAGTGGCGACATGTGAAGATGGGCTTCCTTTCCAGGCAAAGGATTCTGAAGAGCTTGGAAAAGGAGGCTCTTTAATTGATCAATTTTCATTGGAGGAAAGGTCCAATCCCTTCAGCCTACGACTCAGATACGATTCAGGAGAATACTCGCCTACCACTTTTTTCAGTTTAAACTGACTTACCAAGTGGGTGTCTGTTCGAATCAGCCAAAGCATAGGTCGATATCCTTCATCCTCCTGAAAATATCCCATCACCAAAAACTCACTTGGACTTAGCCAATGACCTTCTTCAAACATCCCTGATGGCCCCATGAATAGCAAACGCTCTTTCATGCCATCAGCTCGATACCAAACGACCTCAGAGTCTGGATTGAGATAGGGTTTGCCTACGCCGTCTTGTGCTTCAATCTTATAGGAATAAATATCGATGGTTCCATTGCCTTCAGGATGTGCAAATTGATAAGGAAAAAGTGGGTCATTCTCCAAAATCGGATTCTTTTCGGGCATTTCCATGGGATCGATCGAGTCTGTAAACACCCACTCAAAATCATCGATTGCCATCTGAGCACCTTGGCTTGACCAATGCGATTTCCAAGCTGATTTTTGATTGAGTCCTAGATCCATTTTTTGAAAAATCGCTTCCATTGATTCATCAGATGGTTTGACCTCCACCTTTTCCTCCTCAACGGATTCTTTGCCTCCACACGATAAAACCGTGATCGTCAGGACAGCAAACAAATAAATCTTACGAATTGGCTTCATAGCAAAAATTAAGAGCTATGAAACTAGCCGAAGGAACGGAAAAAACAAATTGAAGCAGGGTAAATAGAAGAACGGACTTGATTAATCCATTGAAAAAGTAAACTAGATTTGCTTGAAATTTCAGCTAACGCAAATCGTCCTTTAAAACTCATTGCCACAAACAGCCAATTGATCGAGTTCGAACTTGGCTGTTGATTTTGGACCGATATTGCCCGAGGCGAGAATCACTCCGTAATCAGGTCCTTCGTTGGCTAGGTGAATTTTGATGTGACCTTCAAAGGATTTCATTGATTCAAAGGTAAGTTTGGAACCATCAGATAAAGCCCCCAATACAGTTACAGATTCCAGACTTCTGGCAGAAACTGGATTCAGCAAAAAAGCAATTGGACTGTCCTTTTGATCGTAACTCCCAAAATGAAGATGCGCAGGATAGGTATAGTCTGAGCTGGCTTTTGATCCATCCATTCGCAAAGTCAACTCCAAGCCACCATTGACCATTTCTCTGATCAATACTTTGCCTCGGAAATCATAGGTACTGGATTGATATAAAGAATACTCCAACTCTTCACCCGTGTAATTTTCTTCTTTAGAATCCGAACAGGAAGTGAAGTAAAGAGCTGCTAAAAAAACAAGGAGTAACTTTTTCATAGATTGCCAGTTTTGAGCTAAAACGAAGAGCGTGCAGCTGCTGTTCATTTTTCTTCTAAAATTATCAATTTCGCTGGCAAACCAATTCTAGCCCCAAAGCAAATCCAGATTTAAGGAATAATTCTTCATGAAAAAGTTTGCCGAGTTGATCACCAGACTGGACCAGTCCAACAAAACCGGGGACAAACTCGAAGCATTGGAATCATTTTTTCAAACTGCATCACCCGAAGATCAAATCTGGGGAATAGCAATTTTTTCTCATCGAAGACCCAAAAGACAGGTAAACACCCGCCAACTGAGAACTTGGTGTCAAGAAAAAGCCCAAATACCGGATTGGCTCTTTGAGGAGTGCTATCAATCAGTTGGGGATTTGGCCGAAACCATCGCCTTGCTGCTTCCTCCGGCACAATCCAGCCATCAAAAAAACCTATCTGACTGGATTGGGGACTTGAAGTCACTGGAAAATCAGGAAGAAGAGACTAAAAAATCCTTTATCCTGTCCGCTTGGGATTGTCTGGATCGAACCGAACGATTCGTATTCAATAAGCTCATCACGGGAGGATTCCGCATAGGTGTCAGCCAAAGCTTGATTATCCAAGCTTTATCAAAGCATTTGGGTGTTGACAAATCTCAAATCGCTCATTCCCTGATGGGAAATTGGGATCCTGAACAAACCAAAATGGAGGTTATTGCTTCACCGGTTGGATTAACCAAGGACATCTCCAAACCCTATCCATTTTTCCTTGCCCATCCCTTGGAACAAGCGGTGCATGAGCTAGGCCAAATTCAGGAATGGATCGCCGAATGGAAATGGGATGGCATTCGTGGTCAGCTGATCCGCAGAGAAAATCAATCCTTTATCTGGAGCCGAGGAGAAGAATTGGTCAATGAGAAATTCCCTGAATTGATGGATTTGGCTGCGTCTTTACCGAGCGGAACGGTGTTGGACGGGGAAATCATCGCCTTTCAAAACGGCATGCCTCTCCCCTTTTCTCTTCTTCGAACCCGCATCGGCAGGAAAAATATCAGCAAAAAACAGCTTCAGGAGGCTCCTGTCAGCTTTATTGCCTATGACCTGCTCGAATGGCAAGGGCAAGACATCCGAGAATGGCCCATGGAAAAAAGAAGAGCAATTCTGGAATCGCTTCACCAATCCCATCCTCACAACCGGTTCGAACTATCTCAGCGAGTAACAGCCGGTTCTTGGGAAGAATTGACAGAGATTAGAAAGACATCCCGAGATTATTTAGCCGAAGGTCTGATGCTGAAAAAAGCCGATTCAGCCTATGAAACCGGAAGAAAACGCGGAAGCTGGTGGAAGTGGAAAATCGAGCCTCTGACCATAGATGGGGTGATGATCTATGCCCAAAAAGGCCATGGACGAAGGGCTGACCTGTATACCGATTACACGTTCGCAGTTTGGAATGGAGATCAGCTGGTTCCTTTTGCGAAAGCCTACTCTGGACTGACAGATTGGGAAATCCGGGAAGTGGACGCTTTTGTCAAGAAAAATACCCGCGAAAAGTTCGGACCGGTTCGGACGGTAAAGGCGGAATTGGTCTTCGAGATTGCGTTTGAGGGAATTCAAGACAGTCCCCGTCACAAAAGTGGGATAGCGCTGAGATTTCCACGAATTTCACGCTGGAGAAAAGACAAACCCAAAGAAGAGGCCAACACCTTGGACGACCTCAAAGCCCTGCTCAAACACTATGGAGGATAAGCGACTGGAAATCGGATTGGAGTACTTTCGAAAGAAAGGCTGGACTCCCTTTCCTTTCCAAATCCAAGCTTGGCAAGACTTTTTGGACGGAAAATCCGGATTGCTCAATGCACCCACTGGTTCTGGAAAGACCTTCGCACTCTGGTTTCCGGCACTTTTAGAATACATCCAAAACCATCCTGATACTTGGCAAAAACCTCAAAACAATGGAATCCAGCTTATTTGGGTGACGCCGCTTCGGGCTTTGGCACAAGATCTCCAAAAAGCCATGCAAGAAGTCTGTGAGGTGATCGGTCTGCCTTGGCAAGTGGCTGTTCGAAATGGAGACACCGACGCTAAAACTCGCTCAGCCATGAAGCGAAGGCCTCCGGAGTGTTTGATCACTACACCGGAAACACTTCACATTCTGATTTCTCAAAAGGATCACAAAGAGCTTTTCCAATCCCTCAGCGCCGTAATCGTAGACGAATGGCATGAACTGGTGGGAAATAAACGCGGCGTACAAGTGCAGTTGGCATTGGAATACATGCAAAGTATCAACCCCAACAGATTCAAGCGTTGGGCAGTATCAGCTACCATCGGCAATCTAAGCCAAGCCGCTCAAACTCTTTTGGGCAGCAACCTTCCTGTCCACATCGTGAAAGCCAAGGTGGAAAAGGAGATTATCATCCATTCTGTTTTTCCGGAGGAAATAGAGAAATACCCGTGGTCGGGGCACTTGGGAATCAAGCTGATGGATCAGGTTATCGAGATCATTGAGGGAGGTAGATCTGTGCTTCTTTTCACCAATACCCGTTCGCAAACAGAGATTTGGTACCAGAAAATATTGGAAGCCCGTCCCGATTGGGCAGGTTGGATTGCCATGCATCATGGTTCGCTAGACACCTCCGTAAGGTCTTGGGTAGAAAATGCGCTTCATGAAGGCATACTCAAGCTGGTAGTTTGTACCTCAAGCTTGGACTTGGGGGTGGATTTCAGACCTGTGGATCGGGTGATTCAGGTGGGAAGCCCGAAGGGAGTTTCGCGATTTGTACAGCGGGCAGGCCGGGCAGGTCATCAGCCTGGATTACCTTCCGAGATCTACTTTGTCCCGACCAATTCGCTTGAATTGATTGAAGCGGCGGCTCTAAGAAGTGCGATTGAGCAGGAAGAAATGGAGTCTCAGTTTACGCCCGAACTCCCCTACGATGTGCTGATTCAGTTTTTGGTCACCTTGGCAGTAGGTGATGGGTTTGATCCCAAAGTTATTTTCCCTGTAGTCAAAAAGACAGCATCCTATTGCAAGCTTTCCGATCAGGAAATCCATTGGGTGATGGATTTCATCACCAAGGGAGGAGCTTCGCTGGGCAGCTATGAGGATTTTCTAAAAGTGGTGGAAGATGAAGATGGCAAGTTTCGAGTCAAAAGCAAGAAAATCGCCATGAAGCATCGCCTCAGCATGGGCACAATCGTGAGTGATGTGGCGCTGAAGGTGAAATTCAAAAATGGGGCTTACCTAGGAACGGTTGAGGAATACTTCATTTCCAAATTGAGGGTAGGCGACCGATTCTTCTTTGCTGGAAGAAATCTAGAGTTGCTTCAGGTTAAAGGACTCGATGTCTTTGTCAAAGTGACCGAAAAGAAAACCAGCAATGTGGTCAGCTGGATGGGCGCCCGAATGTCGCTTTCCTCCATGCTCTCTCACAAAATCCGGGAAATCTTCCGAGAATACAATCAGGGAATTATCAAATCAGAAGAAGTCAGAAAGGTATTACCCATTCTGGATTTGCAGAGCAAACTCAGCATTGTCCCTGATGAAAACACCTTTCTGATCGAGTCTTTACAGAGCCGAGATGGATATCATTTGTTTTTTTACCCTTTTGAGGGAAGAATGATGCACGAGCTGATGAGCGCCTTGATCGCATATCGGATTTCCCAGAGCTTTCCGGTGTCGCTTAACATGGCCATGAATGATTACGGCTTTGAAATTCTATCAGACGTACCCATTTCCGCTGAAGAAATATTGGAAGAGGATATTTTTAGCTTGAAAAATATCGAAGATGACATCCTCCATTGTGTCAATGAAAGCGAGATGTCCAGAAGGAAATTTAGGGAAATCGCCAGCATTGCCGGATTGGTATTTCAGGGATATCCCGGCAAACCCACTTCTTTCAAGCATATTCAGGCCAACTCTAGCTTACTATTCCAAGTCTTCGAGCAATACGATCCGGATAATTTACTTTTGAAACAGGCCCGAAAAGAAGCGCTAAATCAGCAAATGGAGCAAGAAATGTTTCTTCAAGCCATGAAGAAGCTCAACCGCTTGGAAATTGTGGTTAAGCATCCTACCCAGTTCACGCCGTTTTCTTTTCCCATCATGGTGGATCGACTCAGCCGAACCAACATTTCATCCGAAAGTGTGGAAGATAAAGTGGCTAAAATTCTGGCTCAAATGGAAATGGACTGATCAATTCGCCCTCCAGAAAAACGGGGTAAACAGGATCAAAACAGTGAACAATTCCAATCTTCCCAGCAGCATAATAAAAGACAATATCACTTTAGCTTCAGAAGAAAAGAATGCGAAATTATCCACTGGACCTACCTTTCCAATGGCAGGACCGGCATTGTCCAAACAAGTGGCGACAGCACCTAATGAAGTTGCCAAGTCATACCCCAACATAGAAATCACCAAGGACCCCGCAACAAATGTCAGCAAATAGATCAGAAGGAAGTTCATGATGTTGTTGATGATCCTTCCCGTGACCCGCTCACCATTGATAATCAAAGGCACAATAGCTCTAGGGTGAACAATGCGCTTAAATTCTAGCCATGAGTTTTTAAGGAAAACTGTATGACGGATAAACTTGATTCCGCCTGAGGTCGAACCGGCACAGCCTCCGAGAAATAAAAGCATAAAAAATATAAAGGTCACTCCTGTACCATATTGAGTGTAATCATCAGTGATGAAACCTGTAGTGGTGACTACCGAAACGACCTGAAAAAGAGATTTTCGGAATGAAAGCTCCAACCCATAATCTGATTGTAAGTAAATCGGTATAGCGATCACCAAGGATAGAATGAGCAATCCGATTGCGTAAGCTTTAAACTCATCGTTGGAAATGATTCTTTTAAATTTTCCAACTACGCCAAAATAAATCAAGGTAAAGTTTGCACCTGCCAAGAACATGAAGAACACTGCCACATACTCTATAAAAGCAGAATCATAGAAAGCTAAACTCGAATTTTTGGTTGAAAATCCACCAGTGGCCATGGTTGCAAAAGAGTGATTGACCGCATCAAAGAGCGTCATTCCCCCGGCCCAGTATAACAAAGCACAGAGAACTGTAAGTCCTACATAAATGTACCATAGCCTCTTAGCCGTCTCAGAAATTCGAGGGTGGACTTTATCTGAAGTAGGACCAGGAGACTCTGCCACAAACAATTCAATGCCGCCTATTCCCAAAAGTGGGAAAATCGCAACTGTCAGTACAATGATTCCCAAGCCACCAATCCAATGGGTCATGCTTCTCCAAAAAAGCAATCCTTTCGGCATAGACTCAATGTCCGTAAGGATAGTGGCGCCAGTAGTAGTGAAGCCCGATACCGTTTCAAAAAGCGCATCTGCAAAACTGGTAATCTCTTTGGAAAGGATAAAAGGTATCATTCCAAAACCTGTCATCACAACCCAGCTTAACGCCACGATAAGGTACCCTTCTCTCTTTCTGACAAATTCATCCTGCTTTGAAAATGAAAAAAACAGGGCCATTCCGATAAATAATGAGATCGCAGCTGAAATCATGATCGGCGAGGAGTCTTCTCTATAAATCCAAGAGATGGAAGCTGCCGGTAGCATCAGCACTCCTATTAGAAATAAGAGTGCTCCCATGATTTTACCTATGGCTTTGAGGTGAATCATGTCTTAATGAAACAGTTTTTCAAGGGAAACTTTTGCCTCGGGCAAAGCAAAAACAATCGCCTTATCTCCTATCTGAAGTCTAAAATCACCATCTGGGATATATACTTCTTCTTCCCGAATTACACCTGCGACCAATGCTGTCTCAGGAAAATGGAGTTCTCGTATAGGATGCTTCGTAAGACGGTTGGTCTTGCAGACACTGTATTGAATAAACTCTGCATCCACTCCGTAAATGCCTGATACGGCATCGACGGTTCCTTTTTTCAAGTATCTGGATATTTCATTGGCAGCCACCAGTCGCTTGTTGATCAAGGAATCCACTCCGATACTGTGGGAAATATGAATGTATTCTCGAGTATCCACGTGAGCGATAGTCTTATAAACTCCGTGGTTTTTTGCGGAAAGACTGGTGATGATATTAGTTTCAGAAGATTCGGTAAGTGCCAAAAATGCATCCATTTGCTCCAGGCCTTCTTCTACCAGCATTTCGATGTTTTTGTAATCTCCATTGATCACCAAGGTACTTGGTAGATGCTCCGCCAGCCATTTGCAACGCTCTTTGTCTTTATTTACCAAAGTCACCCGATATTTATCCTGGAGCTTAATGGCTGTGGTGACTGCCATATCGTCCCCACCGATGATCATGATATTTTTGATCTTGACCTTCTTTTGGCCAAGTGCTTCTATGATTGATTCTGAATTTTTCTTGTAAGAAATAAAGTATGCATGATCATTATTTCTCAGGATAGTATTTCCTCTGGGGATAATGGTCTTTTGATCCCTTACAATAGCGATAATCCGGATGTCCTCATAAATAGGATTGGATTTCGTATCCATGATTCGCTGATTTACCAGTGGATTGTATTGGTCAAGGGTGATACCTACAATATTGAGTTTGCCTCCGCCAAAGTCAAAAACCTCCGTAAAGCTGGAGTTTTCAATCATGTTAAAAATCTCTCGTGAACAAAGCATAGTTGGAGAGATCAGGTTATCAATACCGAGATTATTGAAATAAGGTACGTTGTCTTCTTTCAAGTAAGTATGGTTCCGAACACGTGCCATCACCCTTTTCGCACCCAATTGCTTGGCAAGTAAAGCAGTCACAATATTGGTTTTTTCGGAAGTCGTAACTGCCAAGACCATTTGAGCTTGGTCAACATTAGCCTGCTGCAAAATATCCAGAGAAGTAGCGTCCCCTTGTATGGTCAGCACATCCAGCTTGGAAGCTGCATAATCCAAGACATCACGTTCGGTATCAATCAGGGTGATATCCTTGTTATCATAACTCAATCGCTCAGCCAGGTGATATCCCATATCTCCCGCGCCTGCGATCACAATACTCATTCCCATAGAGGCAATTCTGGTGATCGAAGAAGTGGCAAAATTAAATGCTTTACCTGTGGTTTTCAGGAATTAAGCCACTTTGTTTTCAAAACTGCCGAAAAGGTAAGTAAACAACCGATTGAATAATGACCACAGACTGATTTTTTTGGATCCTAAAAGAGTCACTCAATCATCCAAAAGATCCTTGGATTGGGATTCGGGAAGTTCTTGTATCTCCTTAAGCTTCCTTTGAATCACTCTCGTGCGCACTCCTACCAACTTATCCAATTCCGAGTTGGCCTCTGTCAATTTCTTTTGGGTTCGCTCTAGCAATTCTCCAAACTTTCCAAACTCGGTCTTGATAGCTCCCAAAACCTGCCATACTTCTGCACTTCTTTTTTGGATAGCCAAGGTTCGAAAACCCATTTGAAGGGAATTTAAGATGGCAGAAAGCGTGGTAGGTCCAGTGACAATGACTTTGTAATCCTGCTGAATCTGCTGAGCAAGTCCTGGTTCTCGAAGAATCTCAGCATACAAGCTTTCCACGGGAAGGAAAAGAATGGCGAAATCTGTCGTGCCGGGAGGGTGAATGTATTTGGATTGAATGTCGGAGGCTGATTTTTTTACCGCTTTGAATAATTCAGCTCGGTAGAAATCAATGGTGGATTTTTCGTTGGCATCATAAGCATCAACCAAACGCAAGTAGGATTCTTGAGGAAACTTGGAATCAATTGGAAGCAAAACAGCTTCTTCCTGACCAGGCATTTTGATGGCAAATTCTACTCGCTCTCTTGAGCCATTTACAGAGGCATTGACCAGATATTGATCCGGTGAAAGCAAGTTTTCAAGAATGGCCTGAAGCTGGTATTCGCCCAAAACTCCTCGGCTCTTTACATTGGTTAACACTCGCTTGAGATCCCCCACTCCATTCGCTAGGCTTTGCATTTCGCCAAGTCCTTTTTGGACGGCTTGCAGTTGGTTGCTGACCAACTCAAAGGATTGCCCGAGTCTGGTTTCCAGGGTTTTTTGAAGCTTTTCGTCAACAGTTTCCCGGATTTTCTCGAGCCTTTCTTCGGTGTTTTTCACCAGTTCCTCTTGTCGACGACTAAGTTCTGAGAGCTTCTCGCGCTGCATGTTGCTTAGGTCTTGCATCGCTTGTCGGACATTCTCCCCAAACTGTCTTAATGCTTCATTTTGGTCTTTAGAACCTGCGCGTTGATTTTCAAAAACCAGCTGAAACTGGCGAACTAGGTTTTCTGAAGACTCCTTTCTTCCCTCGGTTAACGCCTGATTGAGATCGCGATTGATACGCTGGAGTTCTTCTTGAAGGATTTGATTCTGTTTAGATTTACTTTTTCCAGAAAAAAAAAGAAAAAATAGGGCCGCTTGTGAGGCCAATAAAATGTAAATCAGAATTTCAATCTGCATAGGCCACTTGTTTTGGTGGCTGAAGGTAATTTTTTCTCACTTCAACCCCGAGAAAGCTGAGGTATTCTGCGACAGACTCCGTCGGGATTTCCTCCATAGGCACATGACCTGCTTCTTCAAAGACAACTAGATTGGATCCCGGAATGGCTTTTTCAAGTGTTTGACCTTGTGCTATCGGAATCCAAGTATCCTTAGCTCCCCAAAGAATCAGCGTGGGCATGGTGATTCGATCAAATTGGATGGATGAATTTCGTGGTTGGGTCAACCGATCAATGGTAGCCTGCCGATTGCCATCTCTTAGCAACAGTTCATAATATCGAGTCACAGCCTGATCGGTGACTTTGGAATCGTCTCCATAGACCTCCTTCATGTTCATGGAAAAAAGAAATTTCGGAGTGCATTTGAGAAGGATTTTGGAGAAAATCGGATTGGTCGCCACTTTAAATATCCATGCTCCTCCTCCTCTCTGCTGGGTTTGGGTAGAATCCAAACTTCGAACTTCCCGCCTCGGTGCTCCCGAGGCATCGATCAAGTTTAGCGAGAGTACTTTTTCAGGATGATCCGAGGCGACTTGCATTGCCACAGCTCCTCCCATTGAATTACCAGCCAAGTGAAATTTGGGGAGGTTTAACTTTTCAGCTAACGCAAGAACCAAACGACTGTAATCCTCAACGGAGTATCTCTTCAATTCATCTGGACCAGTGAGTCCATGGCCAGGAAAATCCAAGGAAATCGTCATGTAATATGGGCTCAATTCCTGTTGCCAGATATCCCAAGTATGAAGGGAAGAGAAGCTGCCATGAAGTAAAAAGACAGGCTCACCCTCTCCTAGAAATCGAACATGGACATTTACTCCATCCACTTCTATGAAATGAGACTGTGGAGTAAGGTATTTTTCGTTTGCTTCATTGGCAGAAATATCACTTCTGAAGAGCAAAGCCAAAAAAAACACCAAGGAAAGCAACACTAAGGCAAGTACTTTCAAAATCCGATTAAACCAACGCATGCTATTATTTTTCCAAGTGGATAACAAAACCTACAAAAAATCTTCCCAAATCTCTATTTTCCCGAAAACTTCCACCCGTGAACCCGAAAAAAATCCTAGCCTCCATAGGTCCAGGCCCATTAATTACCGCTGCATTTATTGGCCCCGGTACAGTAACTGTCTGTACATTGGCAGGAATCCGATTTGATTACACTCTACTTTGGGCGCTGGTGCTGAGTATAGTAGCCACCGTTTTTCTTCAGGAATTATCAGGAAGATTGGGAATCGTGACTGGAAAGGACCTCAGCCAATTGGTAAGAACACAGCAAGGAAGCAAAGGGCTAAGAGTTGGAATAATGGCCTTGATCCTGATTGCTATCGGTCTAGGTAATGCCGCTTACCAAAGCGGAAATATTTCGGGTGCTAACTTAGGGTTGGGTATTTTTATCGAATTCCCGGTGTGGCAGGTGGGCATCTTTTCAATCCAATCTGGAAACCTTGCTTTGGGAATAATAGCATTTCTGCTTCTTTGGACAGGGAGTTATAAACGACTGGAGCAAGTGCTAGTAGGACTGGTACTCTTGATGTCCATCGCATTTATGGGTGTATCATTGGTGATCAAGCCAGATCTGAAGGCTTTGCTTTGGGGTTTTGTTCCTACTTTTTCTTCAGAAAAATTTCCAACCATAGTGGCATTAATAGGAACTACAGTGGTTCCTTACAACTTGTTTCTTTACGCCAGTCTCGTCAAAAAACAATGGAGTACCGAGAAAGACCTCCCAAAGATGAAAAGAGACATCAGCATTTCGGTGGTATTGGGAGGAATAGTATCTATGGCCATTCTGGTGGTCGGTGTGGCCAATCCTGCCGAAAACCTCGAAACGGCCAAGGATATTGCACTCGGCTTGACTGGTACTTTTGGACTTGCTGGGACTTATCTGATGGGATTTGGCTTATTGGCAGCTGGGTTGACTTCAGCCCTCACCGCACCTTTGGCAGGTGGCTTGGTGATATGCGGTATTTTGGGATGGGATCAAGACATCACCTCCAAAACCATGAGGACCAGCATGGGAATCATCCTGGCACTAGGCATCCTGTTTTCTTCGTTTGGGATAAAGCCGGTCACGTTGATCACTTTGGCACAATTGGCTAATGGGGTATTGTTGCCCGTGATCAGTGCTTGGTTAATATGGGCCGCGAGTCAAAAGTCTCTACTTGGATCAAAGGCATTAACCCCAAAGTCCATCTTTTTTGGAATGGTGATTTGGTTGATCACTCTTGTCCTAGGGCTAAAAAGTATCGGTGCGGTGATGGGATGGTTTTGATTTCTTGACTTTTTCCTAAATCCAGCTACCACTTATCCCTAACCTGAATTCAAAAAGTAAATCAGATATCCTTTCCATAGAAATCCCTTTTTTTGATTCAAAAAAACCAGAACTTGTCCTTAACATGATTCAACCCAGCCATCGTACAATAAACCCTATTCCTATGAAACGAATTGCATTGGCAGCTACTCTACTTTTGATAGCAGCATCCTCGATAACCTCAATAGCCCAACAGGCAAGCTATCTGGGTACCAAGCCTCCAAAAGGCGCCAAACTGTACCTCGATGGCAGCAAAGAATCTCTTCACAAAAACTGGAAATATTGGGAAGGTCCTCGTTTTTCGGGAGAAATGCCGATCAAATGGCCGGAAACCATTGATCCAGTGGATGGGAAAAAGGCGATTTCATCCAATGACCCTGCCGGTGCCGGAGGAAAGTACGGAGCTGCGGACATTGTGACGAAAGACGAATTCAGAGATTTTGAAGCCCACGTGGAATTCCTGATTTTAAAAGAAAAAGGTAACAGTGGAGTCTACCTCCAAAATCGTTACGAAATCCAGATTCTAGACGGAGACTACGGGCTACATGGAATGGCAGCAGTAATTAATGAAAAGCTCCCTTCACAACAGGCTTATAATGGCGTTGGAAAGTGGAATGCCTACGATATTCAGTTTCGTGCCGCCCGATTTGAAAATGGTAAACTCACTGAAAAAGCCAGAGTCACCGTCTTCTTCAATGGGATCAAAATCCATGATAATGTGGAAATTCAGCAAGTTTGGGGCGGACCTAACTCTGGAATCGACGGTGGAAATGAAGGTGGAAAAGGAATCACCGATACTCCCGGAGGACTTAAACTCCAAGCCGAAGGACATGATGTACTCTACCGGAATATTTGGATCAAGGCGGTGAAGTGATTTTTAAGATTCAAAAATTGAAAGATTTAAAAATTGAAAAATTAAACCCGGCACCGAAAAGAAGCCGGGTTTTGTTTTTGTTTAGTTATCAAACCCTTGTCGGATGGTAGAAGCAATTTCCGCCAATTCCTCTGCACTTAATTTAAGCTTTGGTCGGGTAAAATTAATATCATCCATTGTTCTAAGTGGCACTAAGTGGATGTGCACATGGGGAACTTCCAATCCAATGACTGCAACACCTATTCGGGTGCATTTGATGGTCTTGTCCATGGCTTTGGCAACGTTCTGCGCAAAAAGATGAAGGGCTGCCAATTCATCAGGCTCCATTGCAAAAATGTAGTTCACTTCCCGCTTGGGTACTACCAACACATGGCCTTTGACCAAAGGCATGATGTCCAAAAATGCGATGTGCTGCTCATCCTCTGCAATGATTTGAGCGGGAATTTCACGGTTGATGATTTTGGTAAAGATGCTTGCCATAACTTTTCAGAATTAAAAAATCCCGATAGACCTACCGGGATTCCATAAGATAGTTAATACGTGATTTCGAGGATTTCGAATTGAAGTGTTCCTGCAGGAGCATTGATCTCAGCAATCTCGCCTACTGTTTTACCAACCAAACCTTTTCCAAACGGAGATGCCAAGGAAATCTTGCCCGCTTTCAAATCGGCTTCTTCCTCTGAAACCAATTTGTAACTCACGGTCATTCCATTTTTTACATTTTTAATTTTAACTGTGCTAAGAATACCCACTTTGGAGCTATCCATCTGTGAATTGTCCAACACACGCGCATTGCCTACGACAGCTTCCAACTTAGCAATTTTCAATTCGAGAAGGCCCTGAGCATCTTTTGCAGCATCATATTCAGCATTTTCGCTAAGATCACCTTTGTCTCTGGCTTCAGCGATCTGACGCGCAATATCTGCTCTTCCTTTGGTCTTCAATTCCTGAAGTTCATCTTTCAATCTCTTTAGTCCCTCTTCGGTGTAATACTGTACTTTTGACATAGCTAACTGATTTTCGAAAGGCACAAAAAACAAAGTAACGGTCACTTGTCGGAGACCGTTACTTTGTTTTTGCCTTTATGTACGTTGCAAAGATAGGAAAGCATTTCGACAAAGCAAGCCACAAAACACTGCGAAAAAGCCCAATTTGAGGGATTTTAATTCCTGAAGGCCTTTTTGATTTGTTTCACCAAAACCTCGTTGATCTTGATATATGACTCAAAAGTCCAACCAGCCACATGGGGGGAAAAAATCACGTTTTCCCGCTGAGCCAACCGTTCAAACTCTGCTTTTTGTGAGGCTGAGAATTTCTGAAACTTCTCATTTTCCAACACATCCAACACTGCCCCTTTGAGGACTCGCTGATCCAAAGCCTGATTGAGTGTCTCAAAACTGATTACCTCACCTCGTGCGGTATTGATTAGCCAAAAGGGTTTGGCAAAGCTTTTCAGCTCTTCTAACGTAAAAAAGTCTCGAGTTTCGGGAGTCAATGGCACATGGATACTCAAGACATCTGCTTCCGCTTTGACCTTTTCCCACATCACTTCATGTACGGTCTCCGTACCAAAATCGACCTTGTATTTATCATAGGCTAAAATTTGCACGCCAAAGCCCTTCAACCTTTTGGCAAAAGCGCTTCCCATATTTCCATAGCCAAAAATGCCTACCGTTTTCCCCATCAGTTCATGTCCTCTATTACCTTCCCGGTCCCAAATTCCCTTTCGGACTTCTTGGTCAGCTTTTGGGATATGATTAAACAAAGCTAACAGTCCGCCTATGGCATGTTCGGCTACTGCATCTCTGTTTCCTTTGGCAGCATGAAAAAGCTTCACTCCGCGATCAGCAAGGTAATCCAGGTCAATCTGATCCAAACCAGCCCCTGCTCTTCCGATAAATTTCAGCAGGGTGGCTTTTTCCAAAAGCTCTCGATCCATGGGAGTTTTGGAACGGATAATCAATCCTTCGTACTCACTCACTTGGTCGAGGATTTCTGCACGGGTGATTTTTGGAGAATAGGTAACTTGAAATCCTTCCTTCTCCAGCAGATCGAGGATGCTCAAATGCATCTCGTCGATGATTAAAATCTTCATCATTATAGTTTAAGCAACAGCATGGCTACGCCAAAGTAAACGGCTAATCCAAGAAGGTCATTGGTTGTCGTGATAAAGGGACCTGAGGCGATGGCAGGATTGATTCCAAATCGGTTGAGCACCAAAGGAGTCACTGTTCCCATAAAGGAAGAAAGCAAAACCACACAAAAAAGCGCTGCACCCACCGTAACCCCAAAAATTGGGTCAAAGCCGTAAAGAAAAACTACAACCAAAAAGACAAATCCTCCTAACACAAATCCATTCAACAAAGCTACCAAAAGGCCTTTCAGGAATCTTTGCCAAGGCGTGTCATCAAAGGCAGATTTGGAAGCCAAAGACTGTACAATTAAGGAAGAGGCTTGAATCCCGACATTCCCACCTGTAGCCGCAACCAAGGGAATAAAGGAAGCCAGGGCCAAATATTTACTCAATCCATCTTCAAAAAATCCGATGATCTTCGCCCCCATTAATCCCCCAATCACCCCAATCAACAACCACGGAAGCCGAGCTTTGGAAATGGTAAATACGGAGTCGGATTCCTCAATGTCCGCCGACACCCCGGCCATGGCCTGAATATCTTCATCAGCTTCTTCCTGCACGACGTCCAAGATATCATCGACCGTAATCCTTCCTACCAGTTTGTTCTTAGCATTGACTACAGGTACAGATTCCAAGTCATACTTTCTCATGACAGAGGCGACCTCCTCTTGGTCCATGTGAACAGGCACGGAAACTACATCCTCATCAAAAATGTCTTCGATCTTTGTTTCAGCTGCAGCTAGGATGATTTTCTTCAAAGAAACTCGTCCCAGAAGTTGCTGCTTATTGTTGACTACATAGATGGAGTAGATTTTCTCTACATTCTCCGCCTGTCTGCGGATCTCATTGATGGTCTGAACTACATTCCAGTTTTTATTGGCCCGGATAAATTCCTTGGCCATAATACCCCCAGCAGAATCCTCCTCGTAGCGTAATAGTTCGAGAATTTGATCCAATTTGATTCGATCCTGAATCTCTGCGATGATTTCTTCCCGCTCTTTTTCAGGAAAAAAACTCACAATATCCGCTCCGTCATCGGAGTCCATCAATTCGATCCAGGAGGCTAGTTCTGGTATTTCTAATTCGGGGAGAACCTTAGCCAGCGTATCCTCATCCAATTCAATCAAAATGTCAGAAGCCAATTGTTTTTCCAGAAGTCGAAGCACATAAATGGACTCCTGCATGGACAATTCGTCCAGCAAAGCAGCAATATCCGCGACATTGACTCCATCGAGCGACTCGAGGATAAAGTCAATATTTCCCTCTTCGATCCCCAGCTGGAGACTTTCTAGGTACTCTTTGGATAGCTCAAATTGCTTAATTGGTTCCACGCCCTTTTTCGATTTGTTGGGTCAAAAACACAAACTCCGCCACGTCCAATTGCTCGGCACGCTTATCCAAGAGCGGATTGGATTTGAATTCATCGGTAAGTTGGAAGGATTTCAGAGAATTTCTGAGGGTTTTTCTTCTATTTCCAAAGCCAGCCTTCACGACTTGTTTGAATAATTTCTCATTGCAATCCAGTTTATCGATCTGATTTCGGGTGAGCCGAATGACTCCCGAATTGACCTTGGGAGGCGGATTAAACACTCCCGGAGGCACCGAAAACAGGTATTCGATATCATACCAAGCCTGTAATAGCACAGAAAGAATCCCGTAATCCTTATTTCCTTTAGGTGAGGCAATTCGCTGGGCCACTTCTTTTTGAAGCATGCAGACCACTTCAGTCACCCGATCTTTTTCATCCAGCACTTTGAAGAAGATCTGGGAGGAAATATTGTAGGGAAAATTGCCGGCAATGGCATAGTGATCGGGAAGTACTCTTTCCGAGTCGTATTTCAGATAATCACCTTCTATAATTCGGTCACCGAGTTGGGGATACTTGCTATGCAGGTAAGCAATGCTTTCCCGATCGATTTCGATGAGGTAGAGTTCTTGTGGATTTTTAAGGAGAAAATCAGTCAAAACACCCATCCCAGGGCCAATCTCCAATACTTTGGAAACACCTCCATGACCTTTGACAGCCTGAGCGATACGCTCAGCAATACTCAAATCGGTCAAAAAATGCTGCCCGAGGTGCTTTTTGGGTTTGACTTTTTCCATCGGTTGGCTCTGATAAATTTTTATAAATTGCAGGCCTAAAATTACGGGAATATTCCAAAATGCTTTGGAAAAATGTCCAGTGAACCTGAAGGAAGGAAAATTACCATGAACGTAAGAAAAAATAAACCCATCATCGGAATCAGTATCGGAGACATCAACGGCATCGGGGTGGAAGTCACCCTGAAGGCACTGTCTGATGCCCGAGTTTACAAGTCTTTTACCCCGTTGATTTATGGTCATGGAAAAGTCCTGTCATTCTACAAGAAGTCATTGAATCTGGAGGAATTTAATTTTGCTCAGATTAGATCCATTGAAGAAGTCCAGCACCGCAAAGTCAATGTGATCAATATCGTGGAAGAAAGCCCGGAAGTCATCCCGGGAGTAGAAACTCATGAAGCTGGAAAATTTGCTTTGGAATCGCTCAAGGCGGCTATGGAAGACTTGAAATCAGGTAGAATCCAAGGTCTGGTTACAGCTCCTGTAAATAAAAACAACATCAATTCGGAGGAACTTCCATTTGTTGGCCATACTGAATTCATTACCCAAGCAGTAGGTGCAAAAGATAGCCTGATGATGATGGTCAGTGAGGATTTGAAAGTGGGTTTAGTTACAGGGCACATCCCAGTATCCCAAATTTCTCAATCACTCACCAAGGAAAAAGTACTTCAAAAAATCAACATCTTCCTCAAGAGTTTAAAAGAGGATTTTGGAATCGACAAACCGAAAATTGCCATTTTGGGACTTAATCCGCATGCCGGGGAAGATGGCTTATTGGGCACAGAAGAGGAAGAAATACTCAAGCCAGCCATCCGGGAGATGAAGGACAAAAATCACTACGTATTCGGACCTTATCCAGCGGATGGATTTTTTGGAATGATGCATCAAAAACGCTTTGACGGGGTGTTAGCTATGTATCATGATCAAGGATTGATCCCTTTCAAGTCTATGGCATTCAGCACGGGAGTAAATTTCACAGCGGGTCTTCCAGTGGTCAGAACCTCCCCAGATCACGGCACAGCGTATAACATTGCCGGAAAAAATGTAGCAGATGAAGGCTCTATGCGTGCAGCCTTGCATTTGGCAGCAGATATCGTCAATCTACACCTGGGTGAGGAAGACGAGGATTAAGGAGCTTCAAAAAAGAAACGGAAAACCAAATTTTATTTTAAATCTGTTTCAGCTATTTTAAATTATTACCTACATTTGCGGTCTTAAATCAGGAGCGTAAGTCGTGAAATTCTGGAAAACATTTGATATTGAAGTCATTAAGTTTAAGGAAGGTCGCCATGAAATTGACTTCGAAATAGAAGATAAGTTCTTTCAAAGTTTCGAAGACAATGAAATCCTGAACAAAGGAAAGTTGACCGTACGGGTCATCATGGAAAAGGGAGCCAATTTGATTGAGCTAACCTTTTTAATCAAAGGAACGGTGGAACTCACTTGTGACCGGAGTCTCGAGGTATTTGACCATAATCTCAACATTACTGAGAAAATGATCTATAAATACGGTCCAGAGGAGCAGGAAATAGATGAAAACGTCTACATGATAACCAGGGACACCCCCTCTATCAACGTGGCCCAGCTCATTTACGAATTTATCCTTTTGGCATTACCTGCCAAAAAAATCCATCCGGATTACAAAAATGAATTGGACGACGAAGACGATTTTGATACCGAGGGAGGGTTTATTTTTCTCGATCAAGAAACAGAGGAGTCTGAAGATTCGAATGAAGAAGAAGAAGAAGAACCAAAGCCAGTTGATCCAAGATGGGAACAGCTGTTAAAATTAAAAAACAAAGAACAATCATAAACCACGTATAAGATGGCACATCCTAAACGCAAAATTTCGAAAACCAGAAGAGATAAGAGAAGAACTCATTATAAACTGGAAGCTCCTGGATTGGCAAAATGCCCAACCACAGGTGAAATGCACTTGCCTCACAGAGCTTTCTGGCTTGACGGCAAACTGTACTACAAAGGACAGGTAATCATCGAAAAAGAAGTTAGAGCTTAATTTTCTTTATAAAAATCATAAAAATCCACTCTCCAAAGGGGTGGATTTTTTTATGTCCAAACACAAGAAGACTGAAAACCAATAATTTACCCAAAGTAAGGAAGTAAGGCTTTGGTGGACAAAGGTCATTGTACTATTTTTGGCCTCTCTCGGAAAATGCCTTTTCCACAAACTATCCGAAGAGACGCGATTGGAAAGCAATCGAACCTATCAAACCCAACACAATGGACAAAATAAGAGCCATGATCACCGGTATTCAAGGATATGTCCCTGAATACAGACTCACCAACAAAGAATTGGAATCCCTGGTGGAAACCAATGATGAATGGATAACCTCTAGAACGGGGATCAAAGAAAGAAGAATCCTTAAAGGGGAAAATCAGGGAACATCAGTAATGGGAATAGAGGCAGTGAAAGGCCTTCTTGAAAAAACCGGCACTGATCCTCTAGATATCGAATTGATCATCTGTGCCACTGTCACTCCCGACATGCCTTTCCCGGCTACTGCAAATATCATTGCGGACAAAGTAGGTGCTAAAAAATCCTTTTCATTTGATATTGGAGCAGCTTGTTCCGGTTTTCTATACGCACTTCAGCTTGGCGCACAGTTTATCCAAGCCGGCACTCACAAGAAAGTGGTCGTAGTAGGTGCAGATAAGATGTCAGCCATCGTAGACTACCAAGACCGAACTACTTGTATCCTTTTTGGTGACGGTGCGGGTGCGGTGCTTTTGGAAGCCACCACTGAAGAATACGGTGTTATGGATGCTATTCTAAAAGCCGACGGTTCTGGTGAATCCTATCTTCACATGAAAGCTGGAGGTAGCCGAAAGCCTGCTACAGCAGAGACCTTGGCTAATCGCGAACACTATGCCTATCAGGAAGGAGCTACCGTATTTAAGTTTGCTGTGACCAACATGGCTGACGTAAGTGCCGAAGTAATGGAAAGAAACGGACTGAAAGGTGATGACATTGCTTGGCTAGTTCCACATCAAGCAAACAAGCGAATTATCGATGCTACTGCCAACAGAATGGGAGTAGGTCCAGAAAAAGTAATGATGAATATTGAGCGATATGGTAATACCACGGCCGCTACCATCCCGTTATGTCTATGGGAATATGAAAACCAGCTTAAAAAAGGAGACAACTTGATCCTTGCTGCGTTTGGTGGCGGATTTACCTGGGGCGCCATCTACCTAAAGTGGGCTTTGGATCCGAAATAAACAAACAGAATATACCTAAACTATGGCAAGTACTGCAGATTTTAAGAATGGACTCTGTCTGGAAATGAACAACGATATTTTCTCTATCGTTGAATTCCAGCACGTTAAACCAGGAAAAGGAGCAGCCTTCGTACGCACCAAGCTAAAGAGTCTAAGAACAGGAAAAACGCTGGACAAGACCTTTAATGCCGGTGAAAAAGTGACCACTGCACGAGTTGAAAAAAGACCACATCAGTTTCTATACGCAGATGATATGGGTTACAACTTCATGGACACAGAAACTTTTGAGCAGATTTCCTTGGAAGAAAGATTAATCGAAAGACCAAAGCTGCTGAAGGATGGTCAGAATGTGGACATTTTAGTTCATGCTGAAACAGAAACTCCTCTTTCGGTAGAACTTCCTCCATTTGTAGAATTGATGATCACCTACACTGAACCTGGCATCAAAGGTGATACAGCTACTAACGCACTTAAACCGGCCACGGTAGAAACAGGTGCTACGGTAATGGTTCCTCTTTTTGTGGATCAAGACACCTTGATCAGAGTGGACACTAGAGATGGTTCTTACTCAGAAAGAGTGAAATAAGTATAACTGGCTGTGTGATTTATATAAATTACACAGCTTTATTGTTTTTAACCCAACCACATGATGTCCAAAGACATTGAACAAAACAAGAATCCTATGAAAGCGAAAGAGATTCAGGAGTTGATTGATTATATCTCAAACTCCGGCCTGGCAGAAGTCAAAATCAAGACTGAAGAATTCGAACTTTCCATTAAAAAATATGCTGACTCTGCTGCTGTAGCACCTGCTCCACAGGTTTTCATGCATGCTCCTGCACCAGCACCCGTAGCCGCTCCGGCTCCCGTGGCAGCCGCTCCAGCACCTGTAGCCACTCCAGCCTCTACGCCATCCAACTTGGTAGAAATTAAGTCTCCAATGATTGGCACATTCTACTTAACTCCAAATCCTGATTCCGCTCCTTTTGTCACTGAAGGTGCATCGATAAGAGCTGGTCAGACAGTTTGCATTATTGAGGCAATGAAGCTTTTCAATGAAATCGAATCAGAGATTTCTGGAAAGATTGTTAAGATCTTAGTTTCCAATGCTACCCCTGTTGAGTACGATCAGCCATTGTTCTTGGTAGATCCTGCTGGATAATTTTTCCACAAAATCTAAAAGATCGTGTTTAAGAAAATCTTAATAGCTAACCGTGGCGAAATTGCCCTAAGGGTAATCCGAACCTGCAAAGAAATGGGCATCAAAACGGTGGCCGTTTATTCGACAGCAGACAAAGACAGCCTACATGTTAGATTTGCGGATGAAGCAGTATGTATTGGACCTGCACCAAGCAGGGAATCTTATCTGAATATCCCAAGAATCATTGCCGCCGCAGAAATCACCAATGCCGATGCAATTCATCCAGGCTATGGTTTCCTTTCAGAAAATGCGGAGTTCTCCAGAATATGCGAGGAATACGGCATCAAATTCATCGGAGCATCTCCAGACATGATTGCCAAAATGGGAGATAAAGCGACAGCAAAGGCGACCATGAAAGCTGCCGGTGTGCCTACCATCCCAGGTTCCGATGGATTGCTTGACTCTATTGAACAAGGCTTGAAGATTGCCAATGAGATGGGCTATCCAGTAATCCTAAAAGCTACCGCAGGTGGTGGTGGACGCGGGATGCGCATTGTGAAAGAAGACAAAGAATTCAAAAAAGCTTGGGATGACGCCAAAATGGAATCCGGGGCAGCTTTTGGAAATGACGGTCTTTACCTAGAGAAATTTGTAGAAGAGCCTCGTCACATTGAAATCCAAGTAGTAGGCGATCGCACAGGTAAAGCATGCCACCTTTCTGAAAGAGATTGTTCTATCCAAAGAAGACATCAGAAACTGGTGGAAGAGACTCCTTCACCATTTATCACTGAGGAGCTTCGTGACGCTATGGGTAAAGCAGCCATCAAAGGTGCTGAAGCCATTGGTTACGAAGGAGCTGGAACTATCGAATTCTTGGTAGACAAGCACCGCAATTTCTACTTTATGGAGATGAACACCCGAATTCAGGTGGAGCATCCCATTACGGAAGAGGTAACTGACTTTGACCTCATCAAGGAACAAATCAAAGTGGCAGCGGGTGAAACCATCTCTGGGAGAAACTACTTTCCTAAACTCTACGCGATGGAATGCCGAATCAATGCAGAAGATCCTGCCAACGGCTTCCGACCAAGTCCAGGTAAAATTAATTACCTGCACATCCCTGGCGGAAGAGGTGTTCGAGTAGATTCACACGTTTATGCAGGTTATGTGATTCCGCCAAACTATGACTCCATGATCGCCAAACTCATTGTAAGCGGTCAGTCAAGAGAAGAAGTGATAGTACGGATGAAGCGGGCCTTAGAAGAATTTGTTATTGATGGAATCAAAACCACCATTCCATTCCATATTGCATTACTAGAAAACGAGGAGTTTAAAGCAGGAAATTTCACCACGAAATTTCTAGAAAGCTTTGATTTCTCTGTAATCAAGGCATAATTTAACTTATCAAATACCAAAAGCCACTCCCCAAAAGAGTGGCTTTTTTTATGGTTAGCAGCTATCCATCTTTCTTTCATGGGTAAAAAATTCAACCTGCAATTGCTTCTTTCTTGAAGTGGTTTACAACCAAGATCAAAAAACAAAAAATCGACTTAGGGCTTTCATAATCATCAATTTGATTATAGAATCCATTTTAAAATTTTAAAGAAAATAAGATATACTTTTATAATTTTTTTCCATAACTTATCTCCCGATTAAGATTTACCCCAAATGATCTATCTGAAAAAGTCCAGCCATTTGCTTTGGACAATCTCCCTTTTTGCAGTATTCAGCTGTGCCGAAAAAAGCACTGAAACCATGGACCTAGCCAGTGGTGATCAGATCAGCTACAATTTCCATATCCGGCCTATTCTCTCAGACAAATGCTTTGCCTGTCACGGGCCTGATGCAAATAAAAGGGAAGCCGATTTGCGATTGGACACCGAGGCAGGTGCATTTGCAGCACTAAAGGAAAGTCCCGGAAAGTTTGCCTTAGTCTCTGGAAAGCCTTTGGAATCTGAAGTGTATCACCGAATCACCACTTCTGACCCAGGGGCTTTGATGCCTCCTCCGGAATCCAACCTTTCTTTGACACCAGAAGAAATCGACTTGATCAAACGTTGGATCGAGCAGGGTGCAAAATACGAACCGCATTGGGCCTTTATGAAAGTAGAAAAGCCGAAGGTGCCTGCTTCTAATTGGGGCACAGGGGAAATCGATGCCTTCGTTAATGCCAAAATCAAAGCAAAGGGACTCGAACCAAATCCTGAAGCTTCCTCATTTGAATTGATAAAAAGGGCCAGTCTGGATATTACTGGACTACCTCCTACTCCTGAGCTTTTGGATAAATACGCAGGATTCAATGGTGCAAATACCTATGAAAAGTTGATTGATGAACTCCTGACCATGCCTTCTTATGGTGAAAAAATGGGGATTCTTTGGTTGGATATCTCCAGATATTCGGACAGCTATGGCTATCAGGATGATGAGGCCAGGGGCCAATGGCCTTATCGGGATTGGGTAATTCACGCTTTCAACAATAATCTCCCCTACGATCAGTTCATCACTTGGCAGCTTGCAGGTGATTTATTGCCAAATGCCACCAAAGAGCAGATCTTGGCAACAGCTTTCAATAGAAACCATAAGTACACAGAAGAAGGAGGGGTCATCCACGAAGAGTATCGGGTGGAATATGTCCTAGACAAGACAAATACCTTCAGCAAAGGTATTTTAGGCCTAACCATGGAATGTGCACAGTGCCACGACCACAAATACGACCCCGTATCCCAAAAAGAGTATTTTGAATTGTATGCCTTCTTCAACAACTCAAAGGAAAAAGGCTTCGAGGGAGATATCAGTCAAACTAAACCTGCAAAAACGCCAATCTTATGGATAGAACGGCAGGATATTGATGGTATTATGAAATTTATCAACCATAAGGATACCACCAAACTTATGGTGTCTGTGATGGGAGAACTCGATTCTGCCGAAAGACGACAGACCTATATCTTGGATCGTGGGGCCTACGATTCTCCTACTGTACCTGTAGAGGCGTCCACGCCTAGCTCGGTGTTAAAATTCCCTGAAAACTTTGAGAAAAACCGACTTGGGCTTGCCAAATGGACCACCCACCGAGACAATCCATTGACCTCAAGAGTATTTGTCAATTTGGTTTGGCAGGAGCTTTTCGGAAAAGGAATTGTAAAATCAGCAGGTGACTTTGGGATGCAGGGAGATCTTCCTACCCATCCAGAACTATTGAACTGGCTAGCAGCTGATTTTATGGAGAGCGGTTGGAACATCAAAAGGCTCCTCAAGCAGATCATGATGTCTTCCACCTACCGTCAATCTGCAGCTATCAATGACAAGCATATGGAAGTTGACCCAGATAACTTCTATTTGGCAAGAGCGCCGAGATTAAGACTTCCCGCCGAAAACATTCAAGATTTGGTGCTAGCCAGTAGCGGCTTATTGGTCAATCAAATCGGGGGACCAAGCGTAAAACCTTACCAACCTTCAGGCCTTTGGGAAGCAGCTACCTCCGGACGAGGCACTTTGGCTACGTACATCCAAGATACTGGAGACAAGTTGTATCGAAGAGGAATCTATAACTTCATTAAGCTAACCGTACCTCCTCCTAAAGCGATCATATTTGACTCAAGTAACCGAGATCGATGCGAAATCACCAGAAACAGAACCAACACACCTCTTCAGGCTTTGGTAATGATGAATGATCCAATGATCCTTGAGGCTTCCAGAGTTTTGTCTACCAAGTTAACCGAGAAACATTCTGACCCAGAACCAGCCATTGAAGAAGCATTCAAACGAATTGTTTGTAGGGAAATGAAATCCAAGGAAAAAAGCTTGCTCTTGGATTTTTATGAGAGCGAACTAGCTCATTACCAAACCAATCCAGAGGAAGCTAAAAAGACCTTAGACGTGGGCGAATACCCAATGAACGAAGCTGCCATGACTCCTCAAAATGCTGCCTTGATGCAAGTCATCGTCAGCTTATACAACCTAGAAGAAACCATTACCAAGAGCTAATTATGGAAAAAGAGATTTTAGAGCAGGGATTGAATCACAACAGAAGGAAGTTTCTTTCCCGTATCAGCTTAGGAATTGGCAGTGTAGCCTTGGGTTCTTTATTGATTCCCGATCTATTTTCCGGTAAAAAGGAAGCTGAGGACTCTCTCATGAGAGCACTCCCCCATTTTGCCCCAAAAGCAAAGCGAGTCATCTACCTCTTCCAAAATGGCGCCCCCTCTCAACTGGAGACTTTTGATTACAAGCCTATGTTGAGAAGCAATTTTGGTCAAGAGCTTCCCGAATCCATCCGAATGGGTCAGCGACTTACAGGTATGACCGCAGGCCAAAGCTCATTCCCATTGGTAGGGTCTTACTTTGATTTCAACCAATACGGACAAAGCCGAGCTTGGATTTCTTCGCTTTTCCCACATATCTCCTCAGTTGTGGACGACCTATGCATCATTAAATCCATGCACACGGAGGCCATTAACCACGATCCGGCACTTACTTTTTTCCAGACAGGTGCACAGGTAGGTAATCGTCCAAGTATGGGATCTTGGCTAAGCTATGGTCTTGGAAGTGAAAATGAAAACCTTCCTGCCTTCTGCGTGCTTCTCAGCCGAGGAAAAGGAAATGGTCAGGGAGTATATTCCAAACTATGGTCCAACGGATTCTTAGATGCTCGTCACCAAGGGGTACAGTTTTCCAATTCGGAAGATCCGGTCCTTTACCTCTCTGATCCTAACGGCATGTCACGTGACCAGCGCAGAAAGATGCTTGATCAGATCGCAGCCATGAATGACCTCAGCTATAGAGAATTCAACGATCCTCAGATTACCGCTAAAGTACAGCAGTATGAGATGGCCTACAGAATGCAGACTGCTGTTCCAGAAATTACCGATGTGACTAAAGAGCCAGATAGTATCGTCAAGCTCTACGGTCCTGACTGCTTGGTTCCGGGCACGTATGCGGCAAATTGCCTTTTGGCTAGAAAACTTTCAGAAAACGGGGTACGATTTGTACAGCTTTACCATCAGGGATGGGATGCCCATGACAACCTTCCCAATCAAATGATGGGACAGGCTAAGGACGTGGATCAAGCTTCTGCTGCTTTGATCACGGATTTGAAGCAGCGCGGGCTTTTAGATGAGACGTTGGTAATATGGGGAGGTGAATTTGGCAGAACCAATTACTGTCAGGGAAAAATTGCCCCTGAAAACTACGGTCGAGATCACCATCCTAGAGCATTCTCCATCTTCATGGCCGGAGGCGGTGTAAAATCTGGAATAGTGTATGGCGAAACGGATGATTTTGGATACAATATCACCGAAAACCCTGTCCATGTCCACGACTTTCAGGCCACCGTCATGCACCTGATGGGCATTGATCATGAAAAACTCACGTACAAGCACCTCGGAAGAAGGTATCGCCTCACCGATGTTCATGGTCAAGTTGTAAAAGACATCATCGCTTAATTCCATTCTATGTCTCGTTATTCCCGGAGCATTTTCTGGCTGGAAAATCTGCTGTTCTTTTGGTGTGGTCTTACCCTGATTTTGGTAATTGGGGGTGAAAATCTTGTTCTTCCCGTTTGGCTTCAGGTTGCCGGGAGATTACACCCGCTTCTTCTCCATTTCCCTATCGTACTGCTACTGCTAGCTGTTGCCTTGCTTTGGATGAAGGAGGAAAGCTGGAGGAAATTCGGAAAAAACCTCCTGCTCTTTGGGGCAAATTTCACAGGAATCACCGTTGTGGCCGGCTTACTTTTGGCCACCGAGGATTACGAAGGAGATGCCTTGGCTTGGCACAAATGGCTTGGAGTGATTTCGTTTGGTCTCACTGTAGGGATTTATTTTTTCCTTGAAAAAGTAGAAAATGTCTTCCGTGTAGCCGGTTCAGGGCTTTCTGTGTTAATCCTTTTGACTGGACATTTTGGAGCTAATTTGACCCATGGAGAGGATTTCCTGTTTGCACCGTTGATGCCCAAAGAAGAGAAAATCATAGCCCTAGAGGAAGCTGAGGTGTTCAGAGATTTGGTTCAACCCATTTTTGAATCCAAATGTATTTCCTGCCATAAAGAAGGTAAAATCAAAGGCGAGCTGAGAATGGACCACTTGGAGGGAATCCAAAAAGGAGGAAAATCAGGACCTTTTATCCTAGCTGGAAATCTGGATGAATCCCTCCTTATCCAACGCATTCACCTCCCCTTGGAAAACGAGGAGCATATGCCTCCGAAAAACAAAATTCAACTCACAGAAGAGGAAATCGAAATCCTCCGACTTTGGGTTTTATCAGGTGCCTCTTTTGAGCAGAAGGTTCTTGAACTTCCACAAGAGGAGCCCTTGTTTCAACTGGCCTCGAATAAATTTTCAGCAGAAAAGTCGTATTCCTTCTCAGCTGCAAATGATCAGGACATCCAAGAGTTGAACAACTTTTTCAGAAAAGTGAAACCACTCTATCCAGGTTCTCCTGCGCTAGAAGTAGCCTACTTTGGGGCTTCGACGTTTGATCCTGCCTCGCTTTCAGACCTGAATGCTGTCAAAGAACAAGTGGTAAAAATCAACCTCAACCGCATGCCGCTTGAGAATACTGATCTTTCTTTTCTTTCTGGTTTTCAGAATCTTGAAGACGTTCAATTAAACTTCACAGGAATTAAAAGCGACCAACTTGAAGGTTTGATTAATGCACCAAATTTGAAAAGTCTGGCTATCTCAGGAAATCCTTTTGGTGATGATGGCGTCGCAACCTTGAAAAAACTGACACAATTGAAGAGACTGTTTATTTGGCAATCCGGATTGACAGACAAAGCAAAAACAGAACTTACAGAGACCTTGAAAGGTGTCAAAATCGATTTTGGATTTAAGGATGAAGGCATTATTTATCCACTCAATTCCCCAAAAATTGATTTTGAAAAAGTGATGTTTAAAGGAACAGCCGAAGTAAAAATCACCCATCCGATTAACTCTGTCGAAATCCGATATACGCTGGATGGTTCCGAGCCCGACAGCATCAATTCTAAAGTTTATTCCGAACCAATCTCATTGACTAAAACTTCTCAAATCAGAGCAAAAGCATTTGCCAAAGGATGGATTGGAAGTGAAGACACTAAAGCATTGCTTTTCAAAGAAGGATTAAAACCCAAGTCATACAAACTGACTGACGAGCCACATAAAAGTTATAAGGCAAAAGGAGCCACTACCCTTTTCGACGGAGTAAAAGGAAAGGCAAACCATACCTCTGGCGAGTGGCTGGGCTACACAGATGGACCTTTGGAAATCGAGGTTTTCTTGGAAAAAGGCCAAAAGCCAAAAACCGTGGAATTGAGTCTTCTTTTGCATGAAGGAGCCTATATTTTCCCTCCTGAATCCGTGGAAATTTGGACTGGAACTGCCGGGAATTGGTCCAAACTCACCATTCCTTCCATCACGCAATCTACCAAGACGGAAGAAATCCGATTTGGATTGCTTGCCTATGATCTACCATCCACCGCATTCGACCAAGTAAAAATCAAGCTAAAACCTGTCGCCAAACTACCATCCTGGCATCAAGGTGCAGGTTCAAAAGGCTGGGTTTTTGTCGATGAGATTGTCTTGGATTAAAAAAGTAAAGGCAATAATTCCTCTGGTTACACTGAAGCTGTTAGCAACTTTCAATTCCCCCATCGATGAGCAAAGAACCCTACAGACTTTACGCCGATGCAGTGATGGAAAAACTCCAGAAGGCATTTCGACAGGAAAAGGAAATTCAGGTAGCGGCCAAATGGATATCGGATTGCCTTAAAAATCAAGGTTGGATTTATACCGCAGGCACTGGACACTCCCATATGTTTGCAGAAGAGATATTTTACAGAGCAGGAGGATTTGCCAGAGTCCGACCTATTCTGGATCCTGACCTCATGCTTCATGTGGATGCCTCGGGTAGCACGAACATTGAACGTACTGAAGGATATGCTGCCAAACTTTTGAAGAAGTTTCCCATCTCCAAAGAAGATGTGTTATTGATATCATCAAACTCCGGAAGAAACGCAGTACCCATTGAGTTGGCGCAACTGGCAAAAAAGAAGGGCGCAAAGGTCATTGTCTTTACCAATCACTCCCATAGCAAATCAGTAGACTCCAGACACTCCTCCGGCCTAAAGCTTTTTCAGCTAGGCGATCTTTTTTTTGACAACTTCGGGGAAATTGGTGACGCGGCCATTCCCTTCGAGGGTCTGGAAGGCAGAGTCGGCGCCACCTCCACGGTAATAGGCACAGCTTTAATACAGGCAATCATGGTGCAAGCAGTGGGGTTACTACTGAAAGACGGCATCACGCCTGAGGTGTTTATCAGCTCTAACTCAGATGCTGGTGAAGCCAATAATGAAGCACTTCTCGCCAAGTACAAACCCCTAGTTAAAGGACTTTAATTCAATCCCGACTCCCTTCCCGATTTCCCTGACGGCAAGAAAAGTTTGAACTTGGGAGAAAATCCCTCGAAATAAGGGATTGGTTCTCGATAAATCGGGGAGTTTGCATCGGGTTCGGTGCTGTTATCCGTGTATCGAATCAACAAGCCCGGAAGCTCTGAGTTGACTAATACTCTGCCATCCTTGATTTTAACACCAGGTCTTGGAAGTCTGAAGTTGAACCCACCATAAATCACCTCCAAGCGGGGAAGTTCTACTTGGCTGACGACGTTGGAAAATTGGTTCCATTCCTCTGCCCTTTTGCTTTTCATGTCTTTGACATTGATCTGGCTAGACCAGGCAGGATCTCCTCCCCAAGCTCTTTCTACATAGCCAAGAATCTTTGGCAAAAGGTAATATTCCAGCATTTCGGGGCCCTTTACGGTCTCTGTCCAAAGCTGACCGGAAACACCCAGGATATTTTTCTTTCCCACATCCGTCAGTTTTGTAAATCGCTTTTCTGCCTCCACCCAGTCCCAAGTATCTCCCTCGATCGTTTGGTCATGGGATAAGTACAGCTTTCCGGGGACGGTTTTCCAAACTTGGTACATGTCCGCCACTCCACTCCAAGTATGACCTCGCTCCTCCGGATCCCAATCGTAGGCTAGGTCAAAATAAAAATTAGCGCTTGAGCAAATGATGACGGGATAGCCTGCATTTGCGAGACGGTAAGCCATATCCTCCCCACCCCAGCCAGCTACTGCATTCCAGGCATATAGCCTCCAGTTTTGATCCGCAAATTTAGGATTAGGAATTACTGCATTGCCTTGATGGGTCTGACCGATCTCTTCCCATCCGCCCATGGCTAGTCCGTGTTTTTGAAGAATTTGAGCAGTTCTCGCCCGGAAGTAATCATTCAAATCTTCTGTTTTTAGCTCAGGGTTTTTAGCTAAAAAATCCTTGCAAATAGGAGATTCTTTCCAAACTCCCCGAGGAACCTCATCTCCTCCGGAATGCCAATTTTTAAGGCTCACACCCGCGGCTGAATACATCTTTTGGATTTCGACCACCAGCTTTTCATAGAAAGCATAGGTCGATTCCTGGCACACACAGACCGTATTTCCCTTGAAATTTTGCGCAGAAAGGTAGCGAGATTGATCCTCGGGATCGGCTAATCGGTATTGTAAGGCTTCAGTAGATTTTCCGGCTTTTAGCAGGGTATGGTATCGCTTCTCCATCGCCAAAATGGCTGCTCGTGAATGTGCCGGCACACCCAATTCCGGAATCACTTCAATATGTCTTGCCTTGGCGTAAGCCAAAATCTCCTTAAAATCCGAAACGGAGTAAAACCCTGTACCGGAAGGACTCTTATCAGGATGGGCTCCCGAACCATAATACGGCCAAAGAAACTCAGATTCATCAGCTGAGAAGCCTCTTCTCCCCCCAAACTCAGTCAATTCTGGCAATCCAGGAATTTCAATTCTCCAGCCTTCATCATTGGCTAGGTTGAAGTGGAAAACATTCAACTTATAGAATGCCATCAAGTCCAAGATCTTGAAAATCTGTTCTTTCGTCTGAAAATTACGAGCCACATCCAAGAAAAATCCCCGGTAATCAAAAGCCGGTTCATCTTCAATTTCAACTTGGGGCAAGGTCAGTTGATCATTTGGCTTAGACCAAAAGTCAGTAGGCATCAATGCCAAGAATGACTGCACACCATAAAAGGCACCCTTTTCTCCCGAAGCTACAATATCAACACGTCGATTGGAGATTTTGAGCTGGTAGGCTTCCGGCGCGAGGCCAGCAACTTTAGAAACCTTGATGTTCACAGGTGGTTCTGCTCGATTTACTTGCGGCTTGTATCCCTCTCGAAGCGTAAGCAGTAGGTACTTGGTGGTTTCCTGAAATTCCTTGGAACCAATGACTGCAACCCCTGCATTCTTGATTTTTAGCGTTTCCCCTGTGTATTTCCATTTTTTAGGGGTGGGCAAAAAGGGGGGAATCGCCGAGCTTGACAATTCACTGACTGCTAAATTTTCATCATACCTACTTGCAGGAGTAGGGATCGGAAGCCGAGTGCTTTTTGCCATTTCGGCAAGTTGATTTTCTGAAAGTGCTTGACGTGTGTAATCTTTGATTTCCTCCACCTTTCCATCTGCATGAACTAAAATCAATGCTTCCGGTGGATAGGAATTTTTCAAAAAAGCACCTCCACTTCTGTATTCTAAAGAAACTTGTCCTCCAGCAGGAATTTCCCGAGTCTTACCCTCCCATACAAAAAAGTCTCCCTGCAAATGCTTGATTTCGGTTTCAGGAAATAGTGAAGCCGATTGAACAGAGATAAAAATGGTATTGAAATATAGCTTCCATCCCGGTGAAATAGCCTTGGTTCCACCATTAGAAATTGAAATAGCTGCCGTGTGACGCTGAGGTGATGAAAAGTGGTTCTCTTTTAAACTCCAAGAGGCTTTGGTCTGACTGTAGCCGTCCAAAACACAACTGATGAATGTCAGGAAAACAAAGAGAAATAATCGATTCGCCATATAATCGAAGGGAAGTTTTTAGAAATGAAGTAAACCGTTATTTTTATAAAGTTCCTATTTAAAGTAATTAATCAAATCAAAATTTGATTTTATACCCTCAACCACCCTTAATCTAAAATGACCATCGACCACCAATCCAAAATCCTATCCAATAGGTATCTGGCCTTGGATGTCCTGAGAGGGATGACCATTGCTTTTATGATCATTGTCAATACTCCGGGAAGCTGGAGAGACCTGTACGGACCATTAGCACATGCCGATTGGCATGGCTTTACGCCAACAGACTTGGTATTCCCCACCTTCCTGTTTGTAGTGGGAAATGCCATGAGCTTTGCGCTAAAAAAGCTCAATGAAATGAAGCCGAGCGACTTTTATGTCAAGGTGTTCAAAAGAGCAGCCTTGATCTTCCTGATCGGTTGGCTCTTGAATTATTTTCCATTTTACGACTACAACGAAGCTGGGGAAATGGTAGCGGTCAAACTTTCTGAAGTAAGACTTTTGGGTGTATTGCAGCGAATTGCTCTAGCCTATCTTTTGGCAGCCTTGGTGGTGTATTGGACTGGGGAAAGAGGCGCTTGGATCGTTGGCATTGGTGCGTTGGTGATTTATTGGCCTATCATGTATTTTTTTGGAGATGCGGCAGACCCTTATGGTCTAAACGGCAATGCCCAAATCAAACTGGATTTGTTGCTCATTGGAGAAAAGCGGATGTACATGGGCGAAGGTATTCCCTTTGATCCTGAAGGAATCCTAAGTACTCTTACCTCCATGGTCAATGTCTTGGCTGGATTTATCGTGGGTAAATTCATCCAAAAGAAAGGAAACACGCTAGGTACGGTTCAGACATTGGTGATCTCAGGCGTGGTGCTTTTGGCTTTGGCCTACCTGTGGGACCTTGGATTTCCGATCAATAAGAAAATTTGGACCAGCTCTTACGTGCTCCTTACTGTGGGCTGGGATTTGGTATTATTGGGAGGACTTGTCTTTTTGGTAGAAGTTCAAAAAGTAACCAGCTGGACATATTTCTTCCAGGCTTTCGGTCGAAATCCACTGATTCTTTATGTGTGTTCAGGAGTGGTGGTTTCCATCTTCTCTATGATCCCTGTTGGTGATTCGACCTTCAAAGGATGGATTTATGCCAATTTCTTCACCAGCTGGCTAGGTCCAAAAAATGCTTCTTTCCTTTTTGCCATCGCTTACATGCTGCTGATTTGGCTGATCGGCCTATGGATGGATAAAAAGAAAATCTACATCAAGGTGTAAAAAGACCTGAGGAAAAGTAAAGGCTTTTGGTGCAAATCGGTAACTTCCAAGTACTGTTTTAACCAAAAGCCTTTTTTTATGAAACTCAACATCGGAGTGTACAACATTGCCTGGATGCGTGATCTTTTTGAATCCAATGGCAATCCAAAAATCACCGGAAAAGAAGAAACCAGAAGTAAGCAACTGGCAGACATCATCCGGGCAATGAATCCTGATTTCCTGGGAATCGTCGAAGGTCCCGACACCCTCGTCAACGGATCCAAAACATCCAGCCAGCAACTCGAAGCCTGGGCAGCACATTTTCTCCCAGAAATGACCCTGAAAGGTGTCCACGGCTATCCTTCAGCGGGTCAGCAAGAGCTCTGTGCGCTTTACAAGCCGGACAAACTCAAGGTGCTCTTTACGCCAGAAACCAAGGAAGGAGATCGATTTAATCAACCTTTTTTGATGGACACGACCAATCGGATGATCAAGGAGCAATACCAACATTACCGGCCGCCTTTGGAATTAAGCCTTCTTGGGCTGGATGATAAACTCCTCACCAGAGTAATCATTGCTCATACCAAGTCGAAAGGAATTTTTGACAAGGTCGATTATGCCCGTTTTGAGCAACTTTCGCAGCGAGACCGATTGAGGCTGTTTGGTGAATGCATGCATATACGAGAGCGATGCGATCAGTACCTTAGCAAAGGACAGCAGGTGATCGTGATGGGAGATATTAATGATGGATTTGAACTGGATTTTTACGAAAACCGGTTTTCGAAAAGCGCAGTCGAAATTCTCCTAGGCGACCTTTGGAAGCCTGAGTGGGTTCTAAGATCTACCCTACCGCGCCCCAAACTGACTGCCCATGGATGGACTCCTTATTCTGGCAGGTTCAAAGACAGAATCACAGGAGATCTTTTCAATGTCCTGATCGACCATATTTTGGTGAGTCAGGGATTGAAGGTTCTGAAAGGTCAAGTTTGGAATCCATTTTTGGAGAAAAATGATTCTGTGATCCAAAACCTAAAAAATCAACTTACCGAAGTGTCAGACCATTATCCAGTCTACACCGAAATCGAATGTTGAAGGAAGTAGATGTAAATTGATTCTTACCCCTCATCCCCAAAAGGGCCAATTGGTTGAAAAAAGCTAATTGGCCCTTTCTGTTTTTGGTTATCTTCATGAAAACCCCAAACAGACTATGATTACCCTGAAAACCAACTTTACCTTGCCCATTGGTCTATTTTTCAGCTTAAGTCTCATTCCTATTTTTCAAGCCTTTTCACAAATCACTGAATCCACCTATGATCGTGCTGCCTATTTTCTTACCAATTCGATCCAAAAGGAAGTCTACCACCTAGAGGTAATTCCTACTTGGCTGGAAGGAGAAAACCTATTTGCACACACGGCATTTACAGAGAAGGGCAAGCGCTTCTTTGTAACTGATGCCAAAACCTTCGAAACCAAAGAGGCATTTGAACCAGAGATTTTATCAAAATTGATCAAAACAAAGACCGGGGAAATCCTCGATCCGAAGGACCTTCCTGTCTCATTCACCGGGGTTCGCAACAGTCACATTGTGACTTTCAGATGGAGAAATCAGGATTGGGTTTGGAATACCAAAGAAAATACGCTCAGTGCACTTCCCATCAACTCAAGAAATGAGATGGAATCCTTTTCCCCAGACCGGAAATGGAAAGCCTACACCAAAAACTCCAACCTCTACGTCCTCAACCTAGAAACAGGACAGGAAACACAACTTAGCAACCAAGGAAAAAAAGGTCTGGAATATGCTTCCTACTACGGCTGGAGCGACCTCATCGAAGGCGAAAACGGAGAGCGACCAGATCGCTTTATGGTACAATGGTCTCCGGATTCGAAAAAGATATTCACCCAAATCGTAGACCTCCGACTTGCAGAGAAAATGTACATGCTCGATTTCAGCAAGGAGGAAAAGTTTAGGCCTGATTTATTGTCCTATTACCGTGGATCTCCCGGCGACAGCACGGTGGTAATGTACATTCCGGTGATGTTTGATTTGGAGAAAAAAGAGGAAAAACGAATTCCAGAACTCAGTTCACCTCATTTTATTGGCATTCAACTCCGTTGGTCTGAAGACAGCAAAAGCCTTTCTGGATTTCATTTCCCCAGAGGATACAAAGAGTATCACTTGTTGGAAATAAATGCTTCTGATCTTTCCATCCGAAAAATCTATTCAGAATCCTCCCCCACTCACATCAACAGAGACAATATTTTTAGAAAGCTGAAAAACAATCAATTCATATTGGGATCTGATAAATCGGGATGGAACCACCTCTACCTGATGGATTGGAATGGAAAAGAAGTCAAGCAGCTTACTTCTGGAGATTATGTCGTCAATAAACTGACTTTTGTAGATGAGGCAAAAGGAGTCTTGTACTTTGAGGCCTCAGGTAAAGAAGCAGGTAGAAATCCCTACTTCAATCACTTGTATAAAGTCAATCTCGACGGATCAAATCTCAAATTGCTTACTCCCGAAAATGCCTTTCACGAGATCTCTATTAGTCCAAATGGCAGATTTGCAGTGGACAATTATTCCACTGTCAATCAACCCACTAAGTCCGTATTGAATGATCTAAACACGGGCAATCAATTAGCAAAAATCTCAGAAGCAGACATCTCCAACCTAAAAAAGAGAGGCTATCAATTCCCTGTACCTTTTACAGCTATCGCGAAAGATCAGAAGACTGAAATCCATGCGGTGTACTTTCTTCCCACCACCTTTAATCCCAAAAAGAAATACCCGATTATCGACTATACCTACACTGGTCCGCACACCTCCACCGTTCCCAAAACCTTTAAAGCTGGTTTGATGGGACACCAACAGCCCATGGCTGAATTGGGCTTTGTGGTCGTGACTGTGGATGGATTAGGTGGGTTTGGCAGGTCCAAAGCCTTCTCGGACGTATCCTATCGAAACCTCGGGGATGGCACGACAGATCACGTCCTTGCGATCACCCAACTTGCGAGTAAACTTCGGTTTTTGGACATCAACAAAGTTGGCATATTTGGACATTCTGCGGGAGGATACGACGCAGGCAGAGCGATGCTTCTTCATCCTGATTTTTACAAAGTGGGTGTGGCATCAGCCGGAGACCATGATTTCCGAATGGAAAAAGCCTGGTGGCCCGAAATGTACATGGGCTATCCAGTGGGAGATTATTACCACGAGCAATCCAACATTTCCAACGCCTCCAAGCTAAAAGGACATTTGCTACTGGCACATGGAGGAATTGATGAAAACGTAAACCCATCGGCTACTTTCAAATTTGCCGAAGAGCTGATCAAGGCAGGGAAAGACTTTGACTTGTTTATTTGGCCGAGCAGAAATCACAGCTTTGGCAGACCTCCGGGAGATTATTTTACCAAAAAGCGTTGGGACTACTTCATCGAGCATCTTTTGGGAGAAAAGCCACTGAGGCATTACGTACTTCCTCAAGTACAATACTAGCCTTGAGAAGAATTGAATAATGTGAATATCCGCAATTTACCACTAGGTAGGATATAGGTTCTAATGATCGCGGATATTCGTCGACTGACCACAGACGACAGTCCACGGCACCTCTAATCAAACTTTATCTTTTTAGGTTACCGATAGAAAAGCGGACAATCATATTCAATAATAACCTTGACCCAAATACAAGCGGAGGAGATTACTACGTACTAATATACCTAACCCTCAAACAACTCGACAACCTAATAACTTTGACAACCTGACAACCAGATACCCTTGACAACTCGACAATAGGACAACCTGCTAACAATACAACTCGACAACCTGACAACCAAAAAACTTACCCCTGACTATACCCTTTCAACATCCGCTGGATATACTTGCCGACGATGTCAAATTCAAGATTGACAGGATCGCCGACTTGAAGCTGATGAAAATTAGTGTGTTCGTAAGTGTAAGGAATGATAGCCACTGAAAACTTGCCTACCCCTGAATTGAAGCAGGTTAAACTGGTACCATTGATAGTGATTGATCCTTTTTCCACGGTCACATTTCCCAACGAAGGATCATAGGAAACTTCAAAAAGCCAAGAACCTTCTTGATCGGCAATAGATTGGATGGTGCCTACTTGATCGACGTGACCTTGGACGATGTGTCCGTCGAATCTCCCGTTGGCGGGCATGCATCGCTCTAGGTTGACTTTTTTACCTTCTGACCAGCTGGAAAGATTGGTTTTTTTCAGCGTCTCATCGATGGCAGTCACTCGATAATGATCTGGCGTCACCTCCACTATTGTCAGACATACTCCGTCATGAGCCAAGGATTGGTCAATTTTGAGTTCCGAACTGATCGGCGAACTCAATTCATAATGCACATTACTTCCTTCTCTAATGATGCGTTGGATGGTGCCAAAAGACTCAATAATTCCGGTAAACATGAGTGATTTTTTAAACTGCGATGAATCAACTGAATAAGCAAAAATTGCCTTTCTGAGTTCAAAGTAAGGGAAATATTCATTTATCTTCGAACACCAAACCCCAACCCGAATGCTAAAACTGGAAGATACCTACCTACACAAAGGAAAACGACGTGCACTCGTCGCCGAACTTCGAAAAAAAGGTATCCACAGCGAGCGTGTTCTTGAGGCGATTAATACTCTTCCCCGTCATTTCTTCTTCGATACTGCCCTCATTTCCCATGCTTATGAAGACAAAGCCTTCCCCATCGGCGAGGGCCAAACTATCTCTCAGCCCTATACGGTAGCATTTCAAACCGAACTTTTAGACGTCAAACCAGGAGACAAAATCCTCGAAATAGGCACAGGTTCAGGTTATCAGGGTTCCATTTTACACCTTTTAGGCGCTCAAGTCTACACCATCGAGTATCAAAAAAAATTGTTTGAACACACTTCCAGATTTCTGCAAAGACTGGGTATCCAAATGAATCTCTTTTATGGAGATGGGACTGGGGGCCTTCCTGCACATGCTCCATATGATAAAATCATTGTAACCGCAGGAGCACCCGTAGTGCCGGATGCGTTAATCCAACAGTTGAAGGTGGGTGGGATTTTAGTGATTCCGGTTGGTGATCGCCATCGCCAAGCCATGGTCAAAATCACCAAAAAATCTTCCAAAGAAATCATCAAAGAAGAGTTTGAAGGCTTTGCCTTTGTGCCTTTGCTAGGCAAAGACGGATGGAAAAACTAACCTTGAGAATAAAGCAGAAGATTCATTTATGAATTCGAGATTTTTTCGATAGTTAATTTCGAAGAGCAATTTTTAAAAATCTAAAACAAAATTTTATTCTTATTTTTGCTCAAATTCAGTTTTATGCCAAAGCAAAAGTTAGCAAAGGAATCCGTCACTATCATGACCGAGATGGTGCTTCCTAACGATACCAATACCCTGAACAATCTAATGGGAGGCCGATTGATGCATTGGATGGACATCGTGGCGGCCATCGCTGCTCAAAAACATTCCAACCGAATCGTAGTCACTGCTTCTGCAGATAGTATCTCGTTTAAACAACCTATTAACCTTGGAAATGTAGTTACCCTCCGATCTCAGGTGACAAGGGCATTCAACTCTTCAATGGAGGTTTTTATCGAGGTGACGGCTGAGGATATTCCCGCAAGCAAAAAAATCATGACACACCGGGCTTTTTTCACTTTTGTAGCCGTGGATCAAAATGGAAAACCAATCGAAGTACCAGAGGTAGTGCCTGAATCTGAAGAAGAGAAGGAACTATACGAGGGAGCACTCAGAAGAAGACAACTGAGACTGGTTTTGGCTAAACGAATGAAACCAGAAGATGCCGTCGAACTGAAATCAATTTTCAACCTCGACGAGAAATAACAAAAAAGGAAGGCTCACCACCTTCCTTTTTTTGTCAATGCGTTGGCATAAACGAGTGAATTACAGCCTCTGCTGATATTCGCCCCGAAGTCATCGCGGCATTGATGGATCCATTGAGAAGGTAATCCCCAGCCAAATACACTTGGTCAAACACCTTGGCTTCTGTATATGGAATTGAATACTTTAAGTCATCTACCTGAGGCAAGGCATAAGGGATATAATAAGTCTTGACATGCTTGAAATATTCCGCCTTTACGCCTGAAATTACTTCCAATTCTGCCTGCACAGCCTTGATCAACTCTTTTTCTGGAAGATCTGAATCCAATACCGTTACTGAAAGTAAGGCTCTCCCATTGGTCGAATACGCTTTGGACACGTCATCCATAAACACAACGTTGTTCACCAAATGGTCTCCAGGATAGAGGCCTATCATCGGCCTTGCTAAAAATGACTTTTGTGTTGAGAAATAAAGGTTAGCTACTTTTCGGGGTGCTGGAAATTGGCCTTGAAGCTGCTTCATCACACGGTCTGGCTGAACAGCGATGATGATCCTATCCGCCTTTAATTCCTCTCCAGTTTCAAGAGTTATTGTATTTCCCTCCACCGCTTTCACAGGAGAATTGAAATAAATCCTGGAGGAGGAAAGTTGTTTTCTGATCATTTCAGGAATTTCGCCCATTCCTTTTTCAGGTACAGCTGCATTTCCTAGGGAGAACATTTTGAATACAAATTCAAACATTCTAGAGCTGGTATTGAGGTGCTTTTCCAGAAATATCCCTCTAAAAAACGGCTTGAAGAAGTTAGAAATGATTTGGTCAGAAAATCCGTACTCTTTTAAATATTGATGGGTAGGAATGGAAGGTTCAGAAAAGATCTCCTCGTTTGATTTCTTTTTGAGTTCTTGGGTAAGCGCAAACATTTTAACCTTGTCCAGAAAAGTGCCCACTTTTGAAAAAGCCATTCCGACGATTTTGAGCGGATTTCTAAGTGGATCTGTAATCACATAGGAATCTTGACCGTCAAAAATTACTGCTCCAGGATCAAAGTTTTTAAGCCCAAGCGCTTTGAAATCAAGGTATTTTTTTGCCTCAGGGTAAGCTGTGTTCAACACTTGAAATCCATGATCCAATCTAAACCCATCGATTTCATCGGTTTTCATCCTACCTCCTACCCGATCTGTAGCTTCTAAAAGTATGGGTGCGAATCCTGCCTTCTCCAATTCTAACGCAGCGATGAGTCCTGATAGACCTGCTCCGACAATGTAAATCTTCTTATCTTCCATTCCGCTTTTCTTGGAAACGTAAATAAAGCCTTTATTCTCAAAAATAGGAACACTCCTTACCGTGATTATCGAAAACTCCCTTGAATGAAAAGGGATTGGAATTAAGAGTTCTTACAATAGTTTTGATAAATGGCTTACTATTCACCTCTCAATCCTGTAAACTCGCACCAAACCACCACCGCATGAGAAAGTCACTCCTACTCCTTGCCATTTTCCTTCTACCCTTTTGGGCATTTTCCCAAGGGTATTTCCCTGAGAAAAACAACTGGCAAACTAAATCCCCACAAGAATTGGGGATAAATCCGAGTAAAATTCAGGAAGCGATTCAATTTGCAGTAACTCATGAAAGCAAGGAAAATCCTAATCTGAAAATGGCGCATTACGAGAGCGCTTTTGGCAGGGAACCGTTTGGTTTTCCTGCGGGCCCGATGAAAGATCGCGGACCTGCTACTGGGCTTATCATTTACAAAGGATACGTTATTGGTCAATGGGGCGATCCCTCAAGAGTGGATTTGACGTTTAGCGTTGCCAAAAGCTTTTTATCTACCACTGCTGGACTTGCCATAGCGGAAGGGCTCATTAAATCTGAAAAAGACTTGGTTTATCCCTACATGGGACCCATTTATCCTTATGATCCCTATCGAATGATGATGAACAAAGCGGACCACTTGGATCAGGAAGATGTATTTGATCTATTTGGTACGGAGCACAATCGGAAAATTACCTGGGAGCATCTACTCCGTCAAACATCCGATTGGGAGGGTACCCTTTGGGGAAAGCCGGACTGGGGTGACAGACCTTCAGAAGGCGTAAAACAAAAGCGAACCAGACCACAAAATGAACCCGGAACTGTCTATGAATACAACGACACCCGTGTGAATGTACTAGCTTTGGCACTCTTGAATGTCTGGAGAAAACCGCTTCCGGTAGTGCTGCGCGAAAAAATCATGGATCCAATCGGCGCTAGTCCTACTTGGAGATGGACTGGCTATGAAAACTCCTATGTAAACCTGGATGGACAGATTATCCAATCCGTCAGTGGCGGTTCGCATTGGGGTGGTGGAATGATGCTTTCTGCCTGGGATCAAGCAAGATTCGGCTACCTCACTCTCAGAAATGGCAACTGGAATGGAAAACAACTGATTCCAAAATCTTGGATTGATCTTTCTAGAACCCCCACTTCAGCCAATTCAGGTTACGGCTTCATGAATTATTTTCTCAATAATGACCTCAAAGAAGTACCAGCTGCACCCAAGTCGGCCTTTTTACATATCGGAGCAGGTACTAATATGATCTACGTGGATCAAGAAAATGATCTTTTGATCGTGGCGAGATGGATACCAAACGGAGATAAAGCAGAACTGGTCAAGTTGATTTTAGAAAGTCTACCTAAAAAATGACCTACAAGGCTCTGTCGGAGATCTGAGGTTGTACATGCAACTTTTGCATCTCAGGTGTCACAATCGAATACCCTAATTCTAAAGGAGAAGGCCCTATCCATTGGGCCTTTTTTCCTTTTAGGATAATCGTCTTTTTGGCAGGATCGATCGTCAAAACAGCAAAAAGCGGATCAGAATACGGACAGGTGAATTTAAGATTTGGATATTGAGCATGAGTATCTTCAGACAAGGATAAGTGCGCTAGCTTTTCCCCTACCCAATAATAGGATGCTGAATTGAGATGCAAATAATTAACACCGCCAACTTCGACATGCTGATCCACGTGTGCATGCCCATTAATTGCTAGCAGGATCTTATCCGAAAATTCGCTAAGCAAGGCTTGGATTTCAATTGCGTTGTCAATGGTATAAATACCTGCGATAGGCTGGTGTGAGATCACCAAAACAGGCTTTTTCGCATTGATCAACTCTTTTTTCATCCATGTTTGCTGCTCCGGATCTATGTATGAGTGATAGCCTGATTTGTAGCTTGGTGAACCGGTATCATTTCCATCTAAGACCAAAAGCTGGATACCATTTACCTCTACAGAATAATATTTGCTTGGCATCCCATACTTCTGGACCACTTCTTCTCGGGAAAACCCTCCATCCATATCGTGATTTCCAAGTACATGAAAAGCATTGGTATGAGCCTGATTGAAGGCTTGGATGTAAGGTTGATTTTCTGGTTTTGGAATAGCAAAATCACCAAGTTGGACTAGGGCATCCACATTTTCTCTTTTCATTTCATCCAAAAAGGAGGTGAATCGAATCTCAGGATCATGAATGATATCCACATGAAGGTCAGTGATCATTCCAAACTTGGTTGCTTGTTGATGATTGGAAAAAAGACCAAGCACGGAATCTGGGATAGCCAAAGCAAATACAGCGGCGGAAGAAGTTTTCAAAAAATCTCTTCGAGAGTGGTTTTTAGTTTTCATGAATTACATGGTTTTAAAATTGATCCGATAACTCAGAGCTTTTGGTACATGATCAAGGCAGGAACAAGTCCCAATTGAGGATGACGATAGGCGTCCGGAATCTCTCCAATCACTTCAAAGCCCAAAGACTTCCAAAGTAACACGGCCTTCTCATTGGTTTTGATCACAAAATTGAATTGCATGGCCGCAAACCCAAGCCTCTTTGCTTCTATTAGGGCAAATTTGCCCATGGCTTTTCCAATTCCTTTTCCGGAAGCTTTTTCAGAAACCATAAATCCCGCATTGCAAATGTGATTTCCGAGATCAGGCTGATTTGACTTTAGGTAAAATGTCCCTAAAATTCCACCATCATGCTCAGCCACATAGGTGATTTTATCCTCATTTAGCCAATAATCCACCATCTTTTCCTTGCTTGATTTGGGATCAAAGACATAAGTACCTCCTGCCCTGATAATAGGACAAAGAATCTCCCAAAGGGATTCTTGGTCTTCTTCACAAGCTTTTCGGATCAATAAACCGGAATTCATTTCATGAATAATTTTAATAATAACCTTCTTGATCGATCTTCGATCTTACTAAAATTCCTCCACAAACATTGAATTTGTTTTATGAATAAAGGCGAACGGAAACCTATTTGCATCTCTGACACAATTCATCTTTGAGGATTGATTTTTCAATTAAGATTTAGCCTGATATCTTCGCTCACCAAACCTGCCTCATGCCCCAGCCCCATTCCTATCAAAAAATCCCAGGATTAATCATGGCTTTGTCTTCAGCCATTTTCTGGGGAATATCAGGTACCTGTGCTCAGTTTCTTTTTGAGAAAAAAGGACTCGATCCTGCTTGGCTAGTCACCTGGAGGATGATTCTTGCGGGCGCGATTTTGGTGATTTTCTCAGTAGTAACAGAAAAAAAAGTCGCCTTTGAGATCTGGAAAAAACCAAAGAATGCAATCAAGCTTTTGCTTTTCGGAATTCTCGGCATGGTGGCGGTACAATTCACTTATTTCTACAGCATCTCGCTATCCAATGCCGCCACCGCAACTATTCTTCAGTACATCGGGCCTGTATTTGTAGTCGCATTTTACGCCATCAAAAATCGAAAATGGCCAATTTTAGCCGAATATGCGGCCTTAGCTCTTGCCTTATCCGGCACCTTCCTTCTAGTCACTCATGGATCCCTGGATGAATTGGTGATTTCAGAGCAAGCCATCTTCTGGGGAATTTTATCCGCATTGGCATTGGCATTTTACACCATTCAACCTGTGGGATTACTGCGGACGTTTTCTCCTGCTGCGGTGACAGGTTGGGGAATGCTCGTTGGAGGATTGTTTTTCTCGCTATATACTCAGCCTTGGAGTGTGTCTGGAGATTGGGATTCAGGAACTTGGCTGGCTTTCAGCTACATTGTTCTATTTGGTACAGTGACAGCCTTTTACTTTTTCTTGAAATCAGTCACTATCATCGGCGCTACTTATGCCAGTCTCTTGTGTAGTGTAGAGCCTTTAGCAGCGGCATTGACTGCTGTATTTTGGCTTGGGGTTTCCTTCACTGGAGTAGATTGGCTGGGTACCATCTTAATTCTACTCACAGTGGTTTTGTTGACCCTTTCCAAAGACAACAAATCAGGAATTTAACCAAAGAAAAAAGTTAGATATCGAGCGTTTCGCAGAATCTGTCAAACACCTTGATAAACTCAGTGAATTGCTCCACCTCTACAGGCTTGACAATGTAGCAGCTCGCCTGCTCTTGATAGCTTTTCAAAATATCATCTTGAACGGAGGAAGTGGTCAGCATGATTACAGGAATTTCTCTGGTTTCCTCATTGTCCTTTACCTCAGTCAATACTTCATGACCTGTCTTTAAGGGCAAATTGATGTCCAACAGAACTACGTCAGGCTTTGGTTTTTCAGCGTATTCTCCTCTACCAAAAAGATAATCCACGCCTTCCTTACCATTTTTGACAACCTCCAATTGTACCAAAAACTTACTGTCCTCGAGTGCTTCAGTAGCTAACAACACGTCTCCAGGATTATCTTCAATAAGCAGCACTTTAATCCTTTTCATAAGTTTAATAGGTTTTGGAAGCTTGGGTAATTGTATAATTCTATAAATACGCTACTATTCGACATGAAGCTTTTCTATCAGCTCCTTATATAATCCTCTTCGAATCGGAATAGACACATCTCCAAGGTTTATTTTTTTTGCATTAAACGAGGTGACATGATTCACATTGATCAGGAAAGACTTGTGAACTCTGATAAATTGCTCCTCAGGAAGTTTGTCCTCAAATCCTTTTAATATATCTCTCACAAGATAGGATTTGACTTTAGTGAACACCTTGGTATAAAGTCCGTCCGCCTTAAGATAAAGGAGTTCATTAAATGGAATAGGCACCAAATACCCCTTATCCATTACTTTCAAAGATCCTTTTGATTTTTTAGCATTTACTGGTTTTTCTTCGTGGCGCTTTAGTCCAAAAAATACAGCCGCCTTCAAAGAGTCCATGGTGAATGGCTTTAAAAGATAGCCTTCATGAATCTCAGAAGAGATTCTCTCCAAAAACTCTGTACCTGAATACGCGGTACTAAACACAATAGGCACATCGTACTTTTCGCGGATTTGGTACGCCAAGTCAATGCCGTCGACATCACCTTTGATTAAAATATCCATCAATACCAAATCGACTAGGTTGCCATCCAGAAACTCCATAGCACTTTGAGCATTGTCCACAATAGCTGCTACTTGATAATCCAGACCTGTCAAAATCTCGGCAATATTGGAAGCTAATTCTTCCTCGTCCTCTACGATTAAGATTTTTTTCATAAGTATAAAAATAGAAATAATGTCATGAAAACCTGATTTTGACTAAATATAGGACTATTCATTTCTACTTCTTTGCAATTAATTGTAAATATAAAGCTGTAGCAAGGGTTGAATCAGGAATTCTTTCAATGTAATTTCATATCATCAAAAATCGAGGAATGTCCAGAAATATTTTTGGCACTACTCCTCTCCAATTAGCATGAAGACAGCTCCTTACATTGATCTCAACAAACCCGAAATGCTCAAGTTCTTCCTTGAAAACACGGAAGATGTCATGGTGATTTTAAATGAAGAAATGGAGGCTGTCTTTTTATCCGAGACTTTTGAAAAGGTACTTGAAATACCTGTACAGCCTAACCTCGGACGTAAATTCAATGAAGTAGTGATTAATTTCCCTTCGCTGCCTCTGATGAAACCAAATCAGAAAATGGTGATTCCTATTACAACAAAGGTGACCAAGCGAAGCCTGATGTTTGAATTCTTGTTTCGCCACGTGACGCTCAGCGATGTTCCGGGAAAATTGATTTTTTGTGTAGGAAAAGATGTGACGGAACGTGAGCAAGTTCTAAAGAAATTCAAAGACATCGCTTTTAAGGAAAAAGAGCTCAGCCAGATGAAGTCGAGATTTGTTTCCATGGCTTCTCATGAATTTAAAACACCAATTGCGACGATTGTCAGCAGTGTGATGATTATGCAAATGTTGCTCGACAAGGAATTTTCTGAAGAGATAAAAACAAAGCTTCTAGGACACATAGATAAGGTGCTCAACCAGAGTAACCGATTGACCTCGATCATGAGTGATGTCTTGCTTTTGGAAAAAAGCATTCAGCAAGACATTAATCTCAATGTTAAAAAGGTGTTGATCGGAAGATTTGTGAATCAGCTCGTGGCAGATATCAATGACGAAAACTTGGGAAGAAGGACTGTCAAATTATTTTTACCTGAAACAGACAAATCCATTAACACAGATGAATCCATGCTGATCCATGTGCTCCGAAACTTGATCCAAAACGCCTTGAACTACTCTCCAAACTCATTAGACCCAGAAGTACATTTGAGTTTTATCGGGAATTACGTGGAAATTATGGTAAAGGACTACGGCATTGGAATCCCAAGAGAAGAGCATGACAATATTTTTGGTTCTTTCTACCGTGCAAAAAATGTGGGAAACATCAAGGGTACAGGATTGGGATTAAATATCGTCCAAGAACTAACCAAAAAGCTAAATGGTGAAATCTGGTTTAAAAGCAAAGAAGGTATCGGATCAGAGTTTTATGTTTCTTTTCCGACCAAATAGTTTATTTTTTCACCATTGAGTTGGGAAGTAAGTCTTCCTTGATCTCCGCAAATTTTTCAATGGTGGATTCTTTACCCACTCTGATTCCTTGATTGATTCCAGAACCTTTTTTCATTGTAACCATTCCTTCCAAAATGGAATAGCCTCCAATGTTTACTTCATTTTCCAAGTAGCAAAAATCCCCTATGATGGATTCATGACCGATGGAACACTTTTCTCCTAAAAAATTAAAGTTACCTACCATAGTTCCAAAGTTGATCAAACTGCCTTCAAGGATGACATTACCCTTGCCAAAAATACAGTCTCTGGAAATCCAAGAACCCATTGAAATCAAATTCGGATATTCTAGATTTTTAATGGAAGACAGTTTCTTGATCATCCCCACCTTTTCATAAATCGAAGGAAGGGCTATTACAACAGCGATTTTTTTACCAACGAGAACTTCTTCAGGCTGACCCAACACAGGATAACCAGCAACCTTTTTTCCCTCAAGGCTGTGGTTTTCATCTACAAAACCCAAGATTTTATGGCGCAATCCAAACTGAGAAAAATTCTTAGCGATGTATTCACCCAATTTGTTAGCACCAACAATTATCAAGTCCATCATTAAATTCTTGAAGCATTAAAAAAATTGATTTTAATCAGAAATCCAAAAAACAGTACAATTAGTTGAATTCCCTACAAATATATTTCACACTAACTTCTAGTAAAGAAAACAGGATTTGGAATAAAAAGATAAAACTCTCCGGAAATTTTTTGCCAGAACCTAAATTCTTGCCTGATACGTGTATAGTTGGAAATAGCGCCCTTCCTGAGCGAGCAATTCTTCATGCTTTCCTTGTTCGACAATTTTCCCCTGCTCAATCACCAAAATCTGATCTGCTTGCCTAATCGTACTCAATCTGTGAGCAATAACAAAAGTGGTTCTGCCTTCCATCAACTTTTTCAAACTTTCTTGGATCAAGGTCTCTGATTCCGTATCCAGATTTGACGTGGCTTCATCCAAAATCAAAATTTTCGGATCTGCCAAAATAGCTCTAGCAATAGCGATCCGTTGTCGCTGTCCACCAGATAGCTTCACCCCTCTCTCTCCAATTAATGTGTCCAAACCATGTTCAAATCGATCTGTAAACTCTTGCACATGTGCCGCGTGAACAGCCATTTTCAATTGTTCCTCTGTCGCATGAGGTCTTGGAAACAGGATATTTTCTCTAATTGTACCCTCAAACAGGAAATCATCCTGCAAAACCACTCCCAATTGCGATCTGAAGGATTCGAGATTGATCGTTTGAAGGTCTTTTCCATCTAAATAGATAGTACCCGAGTCTGGATTTAGAAAAGTGGCGGCAAGCCCTGCAATAGTGGTCTTGCCAGAGCCTGAAGTACCTACGAGCGCAGTCACCGATCCCGAAGGGGCATTGAAGCTAATTCCTTTGACTACCTCTTTACCTGATTCATAAGCAAAAGAAACCTGATCAAAGACAATTTCCCCGTTCACTTTTTCGAGTTTTACAGTTCGCTTTCGGTCATCCGACTCCAACGGCATGTTCATGATTTCCTCCGTTCTATCCAATCCTGCAAATGCTTCTGTCAGCTGACTGCCGATATTAGACATCTGAACAATCGGCGCAATCATAAATCCGAGGTAAAGCGTAAATGCCAAAAAATCACCAAAAGTCATTTTGCCCTCCATGATCATGTAACCTCCAATCCCCATTATCCCGGCAGATGCCAAACCTAAAAGTAAAGCACCTGCAGAAGTCACGAAACTGGTGGCAGTAAGACTGGCTTTTACATTTTGAAAAAGCTCATCCACCCCTTTTTCAAAAGTTCTGATTTCTTGAGCTTCTGCATTGAAGCCCTTGATCACACGGATTCCACCCAATGTTTCGGTCAATCTGCCCGTCACTTGCGCATTTATTTTCCCGCGCTCTCTGAAGATTGGTCTTATTTTTCCAAAAGCCTTTAACGACACTAAACCGAAGATGAGAACTGGGAGTAGCACATAAAGTGTCATCATAGGACTAATCGAAATCAATAAACCCAGCGAAATTATGGCAGTCAAAATCCCTCCGATCATCTGGGCAAATCCTGTCCCCACTAGGTTTCTGACGCCCTCGACATCTGTCATGATTCGTGATACCAACTCGCCTGTTTTGGCATTATCGAAAAACCTAATCGGTAACTTAATGATATGCTGCTGGACTTTGGAGCGAAGTTGGGCTATCAAATGCTGAGCCTCGACACTCAATATCTGAGTCAATGAATAAGAAGTCACCGACTGGACAACTATGGAAAGGATCACGATTAAGATCAGCCATTTCAACATATCCAGATCGTTGCTAGGAATCACATCATCGATCAAATATTTACTTGCACCAGGCAAGACCAAACCCGACAGTCTACTGATGATGATCAAAAAAAGTCCCAGAAAGAGGTGCTTTCTTCTTGGCCAAATAATGGTAGAAAATACTTGTCGCATGGTGACGCGACGCTCTTTAGATTTTGTCATAGGATGATAGAGATAAAAAAGGAACCCCGAAAAAAATCATCGGGGTTCACTTTTATTTTTCTTCTGTTATTCTTGGTTTGAGTTTGACAGGCTTATTGGACTTACCTTTCATTCTCAGGTTAATAATCTCTACAGCTAAGGAGAAAAATACTGCGAAATAGATGTAGCCTTTTGGTACTTCAAAATGGAATCCTTCCAAGACCAACATAAAGCCTATCAGAATTAGAAAAGACAGGGCCAAGACTTGTAAAGTTGGGTGCTTGTTGATGAATTTACTGATGCGGCCTGCAAAAGTCATCATCACTCCCAACGAAATGATCACAGCTATAATCATAATGCTGACATGCTCTACCAATCCCACAGCTGTCAGAATGGAATCAAATGAGAAGATGATGTCCAAAAAGACGATTTGGGCCAGAACAGCGCCGATTTTATTGGACGAATTGGCTTTTATTTCCTCTGGCTCACCTTCCATTTTATGGTGAATCTCCAAAGTGGATTTGGTCAATAGAAAAAGACCTCCAAAAAATAAGATCAAATCTCTCCCGCTAAAATCATTTTCCATAATCGTAAATAATGGAGCTGTGAACTTGATGATGTAGGAAATCCCCAATAATAAGCCAATTCTGAAAAACAAGGCCAAAGTCAAACCTAGATTTCTTGCTCTAGCCTGTTGGGATTCAGGAAGCTTGTTGGAGACAATAGAGATGAATATGATGTTGTCTACCCCTAAGACTATTTCCAAAAATGTCAGGGTTAGTAGGGAAATCCAAGTGTCAGTCTGTAGAAATATTTCCATAGCAATAATATTGGGATGAGCATAAAATCAAAAAGCCTGTCAGGAAAAACAGGCTTTTATTTAGTGTTGAATTTTCAAATCAATTTGCTTTAGGAAGCACATTTGAAATAAGAGATACTTTTTCGATCGGTTCAGAAGCATTAGAGTAAATTCTCACGACTGAGTTTTGTTTACCCATTTTGCCAGTAGAATTAAATGAAACCTTAATCTCAGCAGACTTACCAGGAGCTACAGGTTCTTTTGGCCAGCTTGGCACTGTACATCCACAAGTTGCGGCCACATTTGAGATGACTAAAGGACTTTTACCGGTATTGGTAAGTACAAATGTGTGTTGCACAGTCTGGCCCTGAACGATGTCCCCAAAATCAATTGAATTTTCTTTGAATGAAATTACAGCGCCTGATCCTGCATCCTGAGCGTTTACCTGAAGGACCATCACAAAGGCGAAGAAACTGAGTAGAATGGCTAGCTTTTTCATAGAAGTAATTAGGATTTGATGTTCAATTTTCAAATTTGACTCTTTTCGGCTAGATAACCGATACCTAGCGCATTTAATTCCAAATCTGAAAAATACATGCCAAAACTCTAGAATGGTAAAGGTTAAAATTTGCAAAAGAAGATTTATTCCTGATCAATCAACCCTTTGACAAAAAAAGAAGGGGAAAAATTCACCAAATAAAGTTCATCAGTCGCCCGGGTAATCGCAGTGTAAAGCCATCTGACAAACTCTTTATCTACTTGGTCTTCTACCAAATATCCCTGGTCTACAAATACAGCCTGCCATTGTCCGCCTTGCGCTTTGTGGCAGGTAAGAGCATATGCAAATTTAACTTGAAGTGCATTGAGGTAAGGATCTTTTCGGATATACTCCATCCGTTCAGTTTTATTGGCTACATCAGCGTAATCGGCTGACACCTGATCATAAAGACTTTTATATTGGTCCCGTGTCAGTGAAGGACTCGAAGAATATAAGGTATCCAAAATTACTTTAGCTTCGAAAAATGGCTCTTCAGGATAATCCAGCAGACGAAGTTCAAGTGTGGCAAACCTCAAACCGTACATTTCTTCAAAACTTCTGATTTTCATCACCTCTACCATGTCACCATTAGCTAAAAAATTCACCTTCTCCGATTCTGCCATGTAGGTGTAATTGTTTTTCACAATCATCAGCAAATCGCCTGTGCTGATTTCATCTTCGTAGAAATGAATCACTCGCCTGATGTACAAATTATATTGGACTGCTGCTATATTTGATCGGGTAACAATGGTGGTATTTTCCGTACCAAACTTTCCATAAGCATATCTCAAACCGTCCTCCAGCCTTTCTGAAGTCATTTTGAAAATGTCTTTGAATAAATAAGTCTGGATTCTAACAGAAGGTTTTTCTGTCTCAAGTTCAGTTCTCAATCCAGTGGCGTTGAAAAGTATACCTGACTCCAACTTTTGGCGCATCACTTCGGATAGCTCAATTTGGTCCGCTTCGAGTCTGTAATGTCTAAGTAAATAGCCGGATTCTAGTGCCGGACTGTAAGTACTGCCAACCGGAGGTAACTGGGCTGTATCACCAATAAATATGAGCCTATTTCCAACACCTGAAAAAACATACGTAATCAAATCCCAAAGTAAATTGCCTGACATCCCCCCATCGTCAGACAACATAGACGATTCGTCAATAATAAACAGCGTGTCTTTGAAGTAATTTTTCTGCAATACAAACCCTCCTCCCATCGTACCGGGATCTCCTTTAGGCTTGTAGATGATCTTATGAATTGTAAAAGCACCTCTTCCGGAATAGTTGCTCATTACTTTGGCTGCCCTACCCGTTGGAGCAAGAAGCAAAGAGCGCATCTCTAATCTAGGAAGAATTTTCACCAAGGCTGAAATGAGAGACGTTTTACCCGTACCTGCATACCCTTTCAAAATAAACACTGGCTTATCGTCTGAATTCTTCTTAAAAAAAGGATCCATTTTCTTAAAGAATTCAGCTTGCCCTTTCGTCGGCTGAAAAGGAAAATATTTTAAGAGCAAGTCAGAAGGCTTTAGATTGCCCTGGTTATTTTTATCCATCGATAAGCGAATGTAAATGTCAAAAGACAAGATCAGCAAAGAAATTGAATCAAAATTTGGCCATCAACTCAGATCAAGAGTCAACGGAGTTTTGATAGAAAATGAAAAAATCCTGATGGTAAAGCACCTTATGGGCAATGGAAGAGAGTTTTGGTCCACACCTGGAGGAGGAATGATATTTGGCATGAGTGCCATTGACAATCTAAAAAGAGAATTTTTAGAGGAAACAGGGCTTATCATTGAGGTAAGCAACTATCTCTTTGTCCATGAATTTTTAGACCCGCCTTTACATGCTATGGAGCATTTTTTTGAAGTGAATCGGATAGAAGGTATTGCAGTACTGGGAAAAGACCCCGAGCTTTCGAACACCAATCAGATTCTAGCTGAAATTCGCTGGATGAGCTTAGAAGAGTTGCATTCCCTACCAAAGAATTCCCTACATCGGATATTTTGGGGAATTAAATCACTTTCAGAGCTGGTATTGTGTAAAGGATATTTTAATTTTGGAAATATTTCTATAAAATAGCACGTTTTAAAAACCTTCAACCTTAACCAGATTTCTAAATCTTAATCAAAATGAATCTTACAAAAGTTCTCTCATTAGTTTTCTTTATCGTCGCTGCATACCTAGGCTACTTGCTTTGGAAAGGTGTTGATGACGTAGTTGAAGCAGAAAAAAGAGTCGCTTTACTAGAAGCTCACACCATCGAAAAATTAGAAATGCTTCGTGATGCCCAATTGGCATACCAAGCTTCAAATGGAAAATATGCGAGCACTTGGGATTCTTTGAAGACTTTCATCGAAACAGGTACCATCTGGATCGTACAGAGAACTGAGACCACTAAACTTCTTGATTATGGAGCTGAGGAAATCAAAGTGAGCTTTGATACACTTGGATCTGTAAATGTGATGGACTCTCTTTTCAATGCTAAGAAATACCCTGATTTCAACATTGAACTCCTTCCAGTAGTACCAGGTTCAGGAGGAAAGCAGTTTGAATTCTTTGCTGACAAAATCGAAAAGACAGGTGGATATATGGTAAACGTATTCGAAATTCGTGACCCATCTCCAGTCAACCCTAAGAGAAGAGCAAACAACAACGAAAAAGCTTTGAGAGTAGGTTCAAGAACTGATGCTTCTACAGAAGGTAACTGGAAATAACAGCTTCTGAAGTTGGAAAATAACCTTAAGGTATATAAAAGTGATAAGTTTGATGTGGAAGACACAGCGAGCTTATCACTTTTTATTTATCCCAAAACTCTATTTGTCTTTGCAAAAGACAAAAACCAAGCAAACATCGCCATACATCATCATTTGAAGTTTGCTTGGAACAAAATGGAGGACCAATTCAACGCTGATCCTCTTTTGAGGCTTGATGTTCCTGCCAAAATCTACATCCATAACCCAACCTTTACCCTTGTTCCAGGTGTCCTTTATCAACAAGGAAAAGAGAAAGAATACTTGGAAATTTTGGGTGATTTAGGAGACGCTCCTCATTTTTTCACTACTCCGGTAGACAGCAACAATATTCAGATACTTTCCTTTCTATCCCAGAAAATCAAAAATCACTTAGAAGCGAGATTTTCAGAAATAACTCTATTTCACGGGGCTTCTTCCTTTATATCTTACTTATTTAAAGAGCGATTCAATCTGATCGGGCAGGAAATTATCGTGGATTATTTTCATTCACACTTGTATATCGCAGGTTTTACTGATCAGGAACTATCTGTATTCAACAGGTTTGAAATCAAGGGTAAAGAAGATGTGCTCAAGTACATCTTGATCATGATGGAAACCCTAAAATATGACCGAAACCATGTCAGGGTATCTATTTATGGGGCTACTGATCAAAGTGGAATTACTGAAAACTGGGGTAGCACCTATTTTGCAAACTTCAGAATGATGAAACCACATGCCAATCAAAACTATTCACATGGCTTCAAACATTTGAAGTCAGAGAATCTGTTTGAATCCTATTGGCAATACGACTGATCTATGAAAAAAACTGCAATTTTTCCTGGATCATTTGATCCATTCACCAAAGGGCACCACGATATTGTCATGCGCGGGCTCAACTTGTTTGATGAAGTAATTGTAGGGATTGGTTATAATTCCACCAAAAAAAATCGATACTTCGAAATTGACCTAATGGTGGAAAAAATCGAGAGTGTCTATGTAAATACACCCAGAGTCAGGGTGGTTGTATACAATGAACTTACCTCCACACTAGCCAAAAAATACGAAGCTCAATTTTTAATCAGGGGGTTGCGAAATACAACAGACTTTGAGTATGAAAATACCATCAGCCAGATGAACCGGTATTTGAATGAGGAACTAGAAACAGTTTTTTTGATTACCTCGCCTCAGTTCGCTGCCATCAGTTCTACCGTGATCAGGGAAGTACACCGATACGGAGGGGATGTTTCTGAATTTCTGCCTTACAGCATCTGAATCTTCATGTGATTTTTCAAGTATTGCTTGAATAAGTACCTCATAGAAGGGTAAGAATTGATCAAGGCAGTTTTTGCATCAGATTCTGAAAGCCACCTGATTTCATCAATACCCTCTTCTACTTGAGGCTTCATCCCATTGTCATTGACACTTTCCATGGCATACCAATACGTCTTTTTCAGGATACTTCTCCTGTTTTGGGTATAGGTATGCCAAGTGTTACAAATATGAGCCCCGAGTTTGACTTTGACATTACACTCCTCTTCTACCTCGCGTTTTGCGCAATCTTCCGGTGTTTCGCCTTTATCAAACTTCCCTTTAGGAAAATCCCATTTCCCCAATCGATAAATCATCAGGATTTTATCCTTTTTCGATACTATTCCACCAGCAGCCTTGATGATTAAAAATCTGCTTTTAACAAACTCTTTCAACACCTTTTTATCTGCTGTTACCAGAGTTACCGAATCCAATTTTTTCATCTTTCGGGTTCGCATCAAATAAAGAATCCGAATGACTGCGTCTTGGCTGGGTTCATAAAAAACCACATCCTCCTCCCACTCCACATCTTCGGGAATTTCATCCAGATTTTTATAACTATGCTCAAATGCCTTGGCAGTGTCTAATTCTTCAAAATTTAGAATTTCTAAAGGCTTGTCATTCACAAAGATCTTCATGGTATCAATGTAGAAAGATGGTGGTGTGGTCAAAAATGCACAAAAAAATCAGCGGACACAATCTCAAAGCTCGTTATTCCATTAATTTTGGTTCCATGAAAATCCTTGATCCTAGCATAGCAGCAGAAGTAGCAAACAAGCTCCTTGAAATCCAAGCCATTCGGCTTCAGCCTAACAAACCATTTACTTGGGCTTCCGGATGGAAATCCCCCATTTACTGCGACAACAGGCTTTCACTCTCTTTTCCTGAGGTGAGAAATCTGATCAAAGCCAATTTGGTGAAATCCGTCCAGCACTTTTTCCCAACTGTAGAAGCCATAGCGGGTGTAGCTACCGCAGGGATCCCACAGGGAGCGCTTATTTCAGATGAATTAAATCTGCCTTTCGTCTATGTGCGATCCAAGCCAAAAGGACATGGAATGGAAAACATGATCGAGGGCAAGGTAACCCCCGGACAAAAAGTAGTAGTAGTTGAAGACTTGGTGTCTACAGGAGGAAGCTCGCTCAAGGCTGCACAGGATTTGAGAAATGCCGGTTTTGAAGTATTGGGGATGGTAGCCATTTTCAGCTATGGATTTGATGTGGCGGATAAAAATTTCGAAGAGGCTGGAGTTTCTCTCGTCTGCCTCAGTCATTACGATGCCCTTTTGCCTCAAGCTGTAGAAAATCAATATGTAGATGAATCTACCTTGAAATCACTTGAAGAATGGCGTAAAAATCCTTCTGTTTGGATGCAAGAATAACAAGCCGGTAACCCCGGCTTTTTTTACTTTTCAAAAAGACCGATTGAGCCACCTACCCAATTTTTGTCTTTGTTAAACTTCACCCCGATCATTTCACCTCGGCTCAAACGAACCAAGTTTCCTACAATAGTTGGGCGATTATCTTCTTCCGGCCATAGGCACAACATTCTCACCTCCACTTTTACTTTTCCCTCGGGAGCTTGGATGACTGGCAAATAATTCACCTTTTTCTGAAGAATATAGAGATCTCGCTCTTTCACATTTTCGATATCTTCTTTTTTCACATGGAAAATCACCCCTGATCCTGAAAATGAAAACAGTGGCTTTAATACATAATTTTCGAGGTCATCTGGGATTTCCTGTAAGTCACTAAGCAATGTAGTCTCGATAAAATAAGGCCCCTTTAAATAAGGCAGTATGAATTTCGAAATTCGGGTATACCAATTGGGATGGCCTGCCCATTCGACGTCCAATTCTTCTTCAAAACTGAACTGTAGCTTCAGATCTTGCCTCGAAAATAATTCGTCAAAAATCACCCTGTTGTAGATCCGTTTGATCTGGATTTTTTGCCCGGGAGCAGCGAGATAAAATAATTGATTCCCCTCTTTGAGCACATCTGTCACACAAAGAATCTTCACTCCCAAATCCCTCTGGGCATAGTAAAAATCAATTTTGGTATTCTGTTTTTCAGGTTCGATTTCTAAAAGAACTACTTCTTCTGATCGCCATTTTCCAAATACGACTCTTTTCAACATGTCTAGGTACCTATCCTCTGTTATACCTGATGGATATGGAGTCATCTCTGAAAGGAAAGGATAGAACTTTTGAACTTTTCGAAAAAGGTTAAACTGGAAATTGAAAATGGAAGGAAAGCCTTGAACTTCTATTAGTTTGGGGATAACCTGACCGTCTTCCTCGCAAATTCCAAAGTCAATCGCCAAAAATTGAGTATGAGCATCCTCGTTATGCACTTCGGTATTCAACTCAATGGCACGTTGGGTTAAGTCTTTGAAATCAGGTCTTTTGATGAATGTAATCACCTGATCGCACGCCTCAATCAGCTGATGTTCAAGTTCTGTTGGGATAAAAAATGGGGTTTCAGCGATCCTAAAGGTAGGCGAATAATCAAAATCAGAGGCTATATCATGTAAGAACCTTTGATACTTCTCTTGCGAAAACTCTTTGTTAAACTTTTCTCTGATTGATTCTTTCATAAGGTCATGAATAAATAAGCAAGACTTAAGAGTCCTTCTAAATTCCAGTGATATTCCTGATTGGTTACAGCAAAGCGGGGGCTTGAGTCAACCGAATTTTCCGGATTGCTTGATCCAAAAAGTTTGGGATAAAGGTCTCGTTGGTACGGTAGATTTTATCCTCATCTACCAAGTTTTCGAGCATGGTTCGATATTTAGCTTTGCCTTTCAGCTCAACGATTTTTTCGCGAACCACCGGCTTTTTCAAATGCTGCAAAAAGCTGGTTGGATCTGCCTCTGGATGAAATTGGGCACCTATTATTTCATCAGAAAAGCGGATAGCCATAATAGCTCGCTCATATTCCACATGATTACGGATTTTTTCTAGCGCAATTACCTTTGCTCCCAGCATCTTAAACTTCCTAGGATTCGGCTGCACGACCTGGTAATCCCGTGAATCAACAGCCCAAAATGGATTATCCAGATTTTGGAAGATAGGATCATTAATTCCTTCTGGTGTTTTGTGAACAGTCATCACGCCAAAAGACTGGGATTTTCTTTTGGTTACTTCTCCAAGACCAAAGTGCTTGCAAGCCATCTGAAAAGAATGGCAAATGAGAAGCAAGTGTTTTTTTTGACTATGATTTTGATTCCAGATCCAGACCTGATCCAAGAAATCAAAGTACCTCAAATCCCAATTACCGTCACCTTCCAAGGGATTCCCAGGTCCTCCCGTAGAAATAAAGATATCAAAATCAGCAACTTCAGGAAGCTCATTCTTGCCTCTAACATCAAACTCTTTAAAATTGATCTGATCTGAAAACTTACCCAGAAGGTCATGGATACATCTCATCCCTTGATTGGGCTCTCCATCATACATATCCAGAATGGCAAGATTTACTTTTCGCTTTGGCACTTTTTATTGGGTTTGATATTCGTTGCAAAGGTAAGGAATACCTTACAAGCCTTCGGTAAACTTACCAGTTATAAAATCAACGACTGCCTCCAAACTTCCCGTCTTTTCAAATACAGCGAGTTGCTGATCTGCACCGGTGCCTTTCTTGAGAATTTCATGAACATAATTAATCTCATTTCTGCTTCCCAACTGGTCAACCACATCATCGATAAATTCGAGAAGCTCCATAATCAAATCCTTGGTCGGAACTTCTTCCTTTTTCCCAAAATCGATCAGTAAACCCTCGATACCATTTCGAGCCGCTCTAAACTTGTTTTCCCGGATGAGGGCAATTCTGTAAATGTTGAAACTCGTATTGCTCATGTGGAGTTTGTAGAGCTTAGCTACGACCGCTTGAATTATTGCCACGATACAGATGGTCTCGTCCACAGTAAGGCACATGTCACAAATTCTAAATTCAATGGTGCTGAAAAACGGATGCATTCTCAGGTCCCACCAGATTTTTTTGGGATTATCAATGCAATTCGTCTTAACCAGAATCTCTAGAAAGTTGTCGTAAGACTGAACCGAGTCAAAATATTCGGGCAATCCCGTTCGTGGAAACTTAGCAAAGACTTTAGCTCTAAATGCCTTAAAACCTGTATTTCTACCTTCCCAAAAAGGAGAATTGGTTGTAAGGGCATAGATGTGTGGGAGAAAATAACAGGCCTGATTCATCAGCTGAAGGGCGACATCCCGGCTTTCTATTCCCACATGTACGTGAAGCCCAAAAATCAAATTAGACCTGGCGATATCCTTGAGCTCATTGACAATATTATGATAGCGAGGATCATCTGTGATTTCCTGATCTTGCCATTTGGCAAAAGGGTGCGTACTCGAAGCTCCAACTGTGAGACCTTGGGCAGCTGCAAGCTCTGCGATCTTCTTTCTCAAATGAGACACTTCACTACGGGCTTCAGCCACATTTTGGCAAATGTTGGTCCCTACTTCTACCACAGATTGGTGCATTTCTGCTTTGACCTGCTCACGAAGCTGGATCTTACCGCCCTCCACTATCTTTGACATGTGTGATCTCAAATCCCTCGTATTTGGATCGATAATCATGTATTCCTCTTCTACTCCAAGGGTGAATTTTGGCAGGTTTTTCAATGCAATTGGCATACTGAATTAGATTAAAATCTTTTAGCTACATCCACTGAGTTTTTGACAAATGTGCCCCAAGTGAGATTCATTTGACCAGGCTTTTGAGCCTTTGCATAGGTAATGGCCATTTTTGCTGCCTCTTCTACCACCCATTCAAAATTCTCTTGACCCACAGAATTGACATCGGCATCCGGTGCAGGATTTCCAAAATCGATAGCATATGGTATCCCATCTCTCACGGCAAATTCAACCGTGTTGAAATCATATCCCAATCCGGTACACAGCTTTTGAGTATAGTCCTTGACGGTGGCCAGCAGCTTTTTGGAGGCAGGAGCACGATCTACCACATATCTCAAATGGTGAGGATTTCGAGGCTCATATTCCATGATCCGCACGGCTTTTCCTCCCAGGCAATACACTCTAAAATATTCATCAAACACGATTTCCTCTTGAAGAAGCATCACCAACTGTCCTGTTTCGGGATGTTTTTGGAAAAACTCTTCCTTGTTTTCTAATCGATACACATTTTTCCATCCCCCACCAGCATACGGCTTCATATAGGCTGGAAACCCAACATAATTGAATATCCCCTCCCAATCCAACGGTGCCACCAGATTACGGAAAGACTTCCCCGTGGTGTCGTCAGGGTGCTGAGCAGAAGGTAAAATGACTGTTTTCGGCAGCGGAACTCCTAATGTATCTGCTAGGCAGTTATTAAAAAACTTATCATCCGCGCTCCACCAAAAGGGATTATTGATCACCGCAGTACCTGTGAGGGCTGCATTTTTCAGATAGGCTCTGTAAAAAGGAACATCCTGTGAAATCCTATCGATAATCACGGCATATTCTGTGAGCTGATTTTGCATAACCTTGTCGATACGGACTGGTTCGGCCACGATCCCTTTTTCCGCTTTTTGATTGACTCTTTCTACAAAGGCATGAGGAAATGTATCCTCCATTCCGAAAAGTATCCCGATTTTTTTCATATTGAATAAGGTGAAATTTTAAGTCTTAAGTAATTGAATTAGTGATGATTAAAATTTAAGGAGCGATAGGTAATGAGGAAACATCTCTCGCCAAAGGGGCCAGTCATGCTGCCTGTCCTGCCTGACATCGAGCCAATGGGAAATATTCTTTGACTTCAGTACTTCATGCAATTTCAAGTTGGAATCAAAGCAGATATCCCAGTTGGAAGTTCCCAACACGATTCCCATATTCCAGAGCTCCCCATCGTTTAGCCCGGGCACATATTCAAGAGGACAATTGTAGTAAATATCATCATGCTGATATCCATCCATAAAGTCTCTGATATCAAAGGCTCCACTCATGCTAAAGAGATGGCTGACATAGCCAGGGTGCCTAAAGGCAAAATTGGCGGCATGATATCCTCCGAAACTGCACCCTGCTAGAGCCACTTTGGCCGAGGAAGTATTAAGTCTAATCCGTTCGATGAGTTCATGACAGATCATCTTATCATACGCTACATGATTTTGGATTCGATCATGAGGATGAATTGACTTATTGTAAAAGCTTTGGGAATCATTGCTCTCAGGGCAATAAATCTGAATCAATCCCTGATCGAGATACCATTGGGCCGACCCAATCAGACCCATATCTTTATTTTCGTGAAATGAACCTTTGGAAGTAGGAAAGACCACTACAGGATACCCACCATGTCCAAAAACCAACATTTCCACATCACGCTGCAGATGAGGTGAGTACCATTTGAAATATTCTTCTTTCATTTTTTTGCATTAAAAATCAGCTGGAAAGAAATTCCAGTCTCAAATACTAGTCAAAAATCAGGGAAAGAAAAAAGAAAATCTAGCGTAAAAAGCTTCTTAGGCCCTTACCTCATTGGAATCCGGAACGGATAAGGAAAATTGAAAATAGCGATTGAGAAATCCTGCAACGATAGCTGCCAATACTACACCCACCAGAATCCATTTGGAAGTCGTGAAAATGGAAGCATAGATGACGGTATCAGAAAGATGGCTTGGATAATTATGTATGACTTGAAGAATAAAAAGATTTTCAAAAAAATCAGCTACAAAAATGGAATAGGCAATCCATGTAACTCTTTTTCTATTCCAGAGACGATAAAGAATTCCTGAGAAAAAAAGTGTGTAAACGATCATGTATGGCAGATCTAGGGCCCATGCTCCAAAGCAATAAAAATCTCTCTGAGTTTGATTAAGCTGGCCTAAAAGCAAATAGGCTTCATCCACCGAATAGGCAAATTTCAGATCCAATGCCTGATCCTTGGGCATAAAATAAGTCAACGATAAATTAAGGATCACAAACAGGATCAAAAGAACGTAAAGCGACCGTTTATTTCTTAGCAATTCAAAAAGTGTATTCATAACGCAAAAGATTGCGACTAAACTACAAAAAATTGAAATAAAATGTATCGAATTCTACTTTTTAGAAAGAAATTTTAAGGACTATTTTTTCTCAAACCAGTCAGCGTACATCGGGTAGTTTCTTGCCGTACGTAGGATCACTTCCCGCATTTCTGGACCAATCTCTTTTACTTTTTTGGCTGGCATCCCAGCGTAAATAGACCCCGGTTCTACCACAGTTCCAGCCAGTACTACCGCCCCTGCAGCAATCACTGAATCAGAATGCACCACCGCTCCATCCATCACGATCGCTCCCATCCCCACCAAGACTCTGTCATGAATGGTGCAGCCATGGACTACAGCATTATGTGCTATGGAAACTTGATTACCTATATGGGTGGGGGCTTTTTGATAAGTACAGTGGATTACTGCTCCGTCTTGAATATTGGTATCATTCCCAATCCTTATTTCATGTACATCTCCTCTGATAACTGCATTGAACCAAACTGTACAATTACCTCCCATTTTCACATCTCCCACCAAGGTAGCATTGGGTGCCAACCAGCAGTTTTCTCCAAACTCCGGTGACTTTCCCTGAACTTCCATTATTAGCGCCATGACTTTTTTTGTCGAAAGTAAAAAAAATCGAAGAGTAATGAACTTTTTCAAACCCTCTCGGTTTTACATGTCTATACATTAAATGTACTAACCAATCCAACACACTCATTACCTATGAAAATTACAAGACAAATTGGCTTATTCGTAGCCGCTTCAATGATCGCTTTTGCTTGTGGCAAGCCAGGTGACACCGTAGAGACCACTGATGCTCAGGAAGTAGCCGCAGGAGAAGGCCAAACGCTTACTCTTGATCTTGCAACCTCTACCATTGGATGGACTGGCTATAAGCCAACAGGAAAGCATTTTGGTAAAATACCTTCTACAGGTGGCTCTATGACTGTAGCCGGCGATCAAATCACAGGTGGTTCTTTCACCTTTGATATCCCAGGACTTACCATTGAAGATATGGAAGCAGGTTCTGAGTTTCATGGAAAGCTATACGGTCACTTGCAGTCTCCTGACTTCTTTGATGCAGCTAATTTCCCAACTGCAACTTTCGAAATCACTGGTGTAACTCCTTACGCAGCAACAGACGCTGTTGCTGACAAAACTGAATTCGCTTCTGAAAACACTCCTTCTTCTGATAGCTCGCTTACTCCAGCAAATCCTACTCATTGGATCAGCGGTAACTTGACTATGAGAGGAACTACCAAAAACATCAAATTCCCAGCCGCAGTAACCATCGCAAATGGAACAGTAGCAGCAAAAGCTGGCTTTAACATTGACAGAACTCAGTGGGGTCTGATGTATGGAGACGAAGCTGCAGCTACCAACAAGGCTAAAGATCAGTTCATCTACAACACCGTGTCTTTGGTGTTGGACGTGAATGCGAAGTAATTTACCAACTACCACAATGACTGAGGGGGAATTCTAAAAATTCCCCCTTTTTTTGTGTCAAGATGGATTGCAACTCAAATTTTTACTCCTTCACATCCATTGATTGGAAGGAAAAACTCCTCTACTGGGCTGATAAAAACTTTCCCTTTTTTGCTTGGACATCAGGGAATTCTCACAGGTATATGCATGGTGCATTTGGTGACTTTCTTTTTCTGGGAAAAGAAAAACTAAGCGAAGAAGAGCTTTGGAATAAGGCTTCGTGGAAAGTGGGAATTTTGGGATATGACCTTAAAAACAGGTTTGAGAATTTGAAAAGTCAAAATCCCGCTTTTTTCGCTTTACCTGATTTTTGCTTTTTCTCACCGGATTGGATTTTGACCATTCATCCTGATGGCATTTCTTCACCCAATCCCATCCCGCATAAATGGATTACTGAGATCGATCAGCTAGTTATTCCTCTTGAAAAAAAGGTATTCTGTGAGATTATTCAGCAACTTTCTAAAGAAGAATACCTCGAAATGGTAGCCGCCATTCAACAGCAAATCATAGAAGGAAATACCTACGAGGCCAATTTCTGCCAAGCCTATTCAGGCGAATTTGAAACTTGGGATCCAATTGGAGCTTTTTGGAAGCTTAATCAGCTTTCAAAAATGCCCTTTGCAGCGCTTTTTAAGGCAAAAACAACTTGGCTGGTTTCCGCTTCACCTGAAAGATTTCTGAAAAAATGCGGAAATCAACTAATCGCACAACCCATCAAAGGAACCATCTCTCGAGATACTGATCCTGTAAAAGATCATGAAAATCGCTTGCACCTTCTTTCAAGTGAAAAAGAACGAGCCGAAAATCTGATGATCACTGATCTGATAAGAAATGACCTCTCAAAAGTATCCCGAACTGGAAGTGTACAAGTGGAAGAATTATTTGGCATATATGCTCTTTCTAGGGTATTCCAAATGATCTCAACGGTCAGCTCAGAGCTTTTGCCCAACACTTCTTTCAAAGAGATCATGGAAGCCACATTTCCCATGGGCAGTATGACGGGTGCTCCCAAAATCAGCACAATGGAGATTCTTGAACAACTTGAAAGCTTTAAGCGAGGTTGGTTTTCCGGAGCTTTTGGCTGGATTGATGATCAAGGAGATTTTGACTTTTCCGTAGTGATTCGATCGATTATCGCAGATCTCGAGGTGAAAAAGCTGTATTTTGGAGTGGGTAGTGCCATTACCATCGATGCTTCGGCGAGTCACGAATACGAGGAATGCGCACTAAAAGCCCAAGCCATCTTTGAGCTACTTCGTGGAAACTAAATCAGAACAAGCCGCCCCAATTCGTAAAATTATCCATGTGGACATGGATGCCTTTTATGCTTCCGTGGAGCAGCTTGATCATCCCGAATGGAGAGGAAAACCCCTTGTGGTGGGAGGAAATGAAGCCCGTGGAGTGGTAGCAGCTGCAAGCTATGAAGCCAGAAAATATGGGATTCACTCTGCGATGGCTTCCGCACTTGCGGCAAAAAAATGTCCAACCCTCATTTTTGCGAAACCAAGGTTTGAACGATACAAAGAGATCTCTCTGCAAATCCGGGAGATTTTTTACGAATACACCGATTTGGTTGAGCCTTTAGCCTTAGATGAAGCTTTTCTGGATGTGACAGAAAACAAATTGGGAATCAAATCCGCGATTCTGATCGCCAAGCAAATCCGCCAAAAGATCAACCAACAGACCGGACTGACAGCATCTGCAGGCATTTCCTACAATAAATTTTTGGCAAAAACCGCCTCCGACCTCAACAAGCCAAATGGCCAAGCGCACATCTTGCCTGAGGAAGCGGCAGATTTCTTGGAGAAACTCCCAATTCACAAGTTTTTCGGAATTGGCAAAGTGACTGCCGAAAAAATGCAGCAACTAGGAATCCATTCAGGCAAAGAGCTCAAGGAATTTTCACTCCAATTTCTCACCAAGAAATTCGGCAAATCAGGGCTTCACTATTTCAATATTGTCAGGGGAATCCACCTTTCCGAAGTACAGCCACATCGTGTCAGAAAATCGCTCAGTGCTGAAAACACCTTTGAAAAAGACCTGATCACCCCTACCGAACTGGAAGAGAATCTCTATCCAATTTATGAGGAACTTACCGGGAGAATCGAAAAGTCAGGAATCAAAGGCCGAACTATAACCCTGAAAATCAAATACAGTGATTTTTCCCAACAAACTCGGAGCAAAACACTCGATCAATATCCCGAAAACACCGCCGTTTGGGAAGTTGGGCTAGAACTACTCAAGCAAGAAGAACTCCCAAAACCGGTGAGACTTTTAGGTTTGGGAATGTCAAATCTCAATGTGGTCGAAGAGCAGGAGTTTTTGGGAACACAACTGAAAATCCCTTTTTTGATTGAGGAATAGGACCAGAATAAAAGCTAGGAGTATTCTGCCATTTTGTCCGCATTTTAGTAATTTCGCAACTCGTTTAAATAAAAATGGGTTGTAAGACCTTATTGATTTTCTATCCCAACCTAGATTTCGAAGTTCTATTCTACCATGGATCTGATCAAAGACATTGATATCATCTCCGCTGAAGAGGCGCAGGCTTGTGACTATAAAACCACACCCGACGAAAATACCGGCAAAACCAAGAAGCTATACATCGAGAGTTACGGTTGTCAGATGAATTTTTCAGACTCTGAGATCGTCGCATCCATTATGAAAGAAAATGGATTTGACACCACCTCAGATTTCGAAAAGGCCGACGTGATCTTTTTGAACACTTGTTCAATTCGTGAAAAAGCCGAACAAACCGTTCGTAAGCGTCTCAGCCAGTTCAATCAGATCAAAAAAGAAAATCCAAACCTCACTATCGGGGTGCTGGGATGCATGGCTGAGCGTCTGAAAGAAAATCTTCTTTCCGAAGAAAAAATCGTGGACGTAGTCGTGGGCCCGGATGCATACCGAGATCTTCCTAATCTGGTCGCTGTGGCTGAAGAAGGTCAAAAAGCAGTCAACACTTTTCTGTCCCGAGAAGAAACCTACGCAGACATCGCACCTGTAAGACTTAATTCCAATGGAGTCACAGCCTTTATTTCAATCATGAGAGGCTGTGATAACATGTGCTCATTTTGCGTGGTACCTTTTACCAGAGGAAGAGAACGAAGCCGAGATCCACATTCCATAGTATCGGAGGCCAAAGATCTTTTCGAAAAAGGCTACCGGGAAGTGACTCTTTTGGGACAAAATGTAGACAGCTACAAATGGTCACCGGAGGAAAACAACAAAGCCAGACTCAACAAAAAAGAGGAGGAGGTCAGCCAAGTAGTCAATTTTGCCAATCTATTAGAATTAGTAGCCCAAGTAAGCCCACTTCTACGAGTTAGATTTTCCACTTCGCATCCAAAGGACATCACAGATGAAGTACTTCACACCATGAAAAAGTACGACAACATCTGCAAATACATTCACTTGCCAGTCCAATCTGGAAATAGCCGAGTGCTGGAGATGATGAACAGAACCTATGACCGAGAGTGGTACCTCAATCGGGTTCAGGCTATCAGAACTATCCTAGGCGAAGAATGTGGAATCTCTTCTGACATGATCACAGGATTCTGTACTGAAACCGAAGAAGAACATCAAGACACGTTATCCTTAATGGATATTGTCCAATACGACTTTTCTTACATGTTTTATTATTCGGAAAGACCAGGAACTCTAGCCGCCAAGAAATTTGAAGATGATATTCCTCTGGAAGTTAAAAAACGCAGACTAGCAGAAATCATCGAAAAACAAGGCCAACTTTCTCACGAACGAAACAAACTGGATCTTGGAAAAGAACAATTGATCTTGATCGAAGGCACTGCCAAAAAATCGGATCAGCAATTGAAAGGAAGAAACTCTGCCAACAAGGTGGTAATTATCCCAGCTGGTAAAACGAAAAAGGGTGACTATGTCAAGGTGAAAATCACTGAAGTTTCTCAAGCCACTCTTTTTGGGGAAGTTTTGGAAATAAATCCGGTCCTTTCATGATCACACCTGCAGAAATCCAAAGCGTCAAGCAGCGGTTTGGTATTATAGGAAATAGTCCTTTGCTCAACCATGCCATTCAAGTGGCCATGCAGGCCTCTCCGACTGATATGACCGTGCTCATCACAGGAGAAAGTGGGAGTGGCAAAGAAAGCTTTTCAAAAATCATCCATTCCCTTTCGCTACGAAAGCATGGCAAATTCATAGCCATCAACTGTGGAGCTATACCGGAAGGAACGATCGATTCCGAACTTTTCGGTCATGAAAAAGGCTCATTTACCGGTGCACATGAAGCTCGCAAGGGCTACTTTGAAGTCACAGACGGGGGCTCAATTTTTCTTGACGAAATTGGTGAAATGCCTCTCGGCACCCAAGCCAGATTGCTTAGAGTGTTGGAAAATGGGGAATTCATCAAAGTGGGTTCGTCTAAGGTTCAAAAAACCAATGTCCGTGTCATCACCGCTACCAATGTCAATCTGATCAAAGCGGTCGAAAAAGGAAAATTCAGAGAGGATCTTTATTACCGACTGAATACGGTACCGATTTTTGTCCCACCACTTCGTGAACGAGGTGAAGATATGGTACTGCTATTCAGGAAATTCACCGGAGATTTTTCGGAGAAATACCACGTACGACCGATCAGTCTAGATCCTGATGCGCAGCAACTTTTGATGAGGTACGCTTTCCCTGGCAATATCCGTCAGCTCAAAAATATCGCTGAGCAAATCTCCCTTTTGGAAGAAACACGTGAAGTCAGCGCGCAGACACTTTCTCGATACCTGCCTCAGGAAAATGCAAAACTCCCAATGGCAGTAGGACTAACTTCTTCCGAAAATTCAGACTTTTCGGAAAGAGACATTCTTTACAAAGTCCTTTTTGACATGAAGAAGGACATGAACGAGCTCAAAAAATTGGTATTGGAATCTTTCCAGAACGGAGGAATCAATCCCTCTATTATGCAAAAACACCATGGCCTTTTTGAGGGAATTGACTCCGAGCTTGTATCGCAGGATTCAAGCGAAAAATCCGGTTCTTTACCCATGCCGCTGGTCATTGATTCCAAAAAAGCCTCCAATTCCCTTGAAGATGAGTACGAAGAGGATGTGATCGAAGACATTGTACATGAGGAAGACGATAGTTCACTTTCTTTGGAAAGGAAGGAAAAAGAAATGATCCTTAAAGCACTCCGCAAGCACAACAACAAGCGAAAATATGCTGCAAGTGATTTGGGGATTTCAGAACGTACGCTCTATCGAAAAATCAAGCAATATGAGATTGAATAGGGTTTTGATCTTCTTGGCTTTCGTGGCTATGTTGGGTCTGCAAGGATGCGCGGTAAAGTACAGCTTCACAGGAACCAATATCAACTACGAGCTGGTCAAGACATTTTCGGTAGAAAATTTCTTCAATGATGCCGGAGGTGGACCTGCCAACATGGAGCAGCGATTTACGGAAGCTTTGAAGGAATATTATCAGAGAAACACCCAACTTGAGTTGGTGAGGAACAATGGTGATTTGCAGTTTTCAGGTTCGATCGTTGGCTACACACTTTCTCCTCAAGCAGTGGTTTCCAGTGGCGACCCCAACCTTCCTGATCGAGCCGGTCAGATGCGGTTGACCATTACCGTATCGGTAGAATATATCAATATGACCAACGAGGAAGAAAACAAAAAACAGACCTTCGCCTTCTTCAAGGATTATGATCCTCGCACGGTCACACTCTTGGACGTGGAAAGCGAGTTGGTCGAAGATATCTTTGAAACGATCATTCAGGATATTTTTACCGCCACAGTGGCCAACTGGTAAAATCCTTATATTGAAAGCAAAATTCCTGCTCGTGAACTCTACTCAGTTTTTGGAACTCATCAAAAGAACCGATCCGCTTGAAAAAGCAGATTACATTCATCTGAAAAAGATTCAGGAAAACTTCCCCTATTTCCATTTAGCGCATGGTTTGGCTGCTAAATATGAGTTTACCAAAAATGAAGGAAAACCCGGTCAATCCCTTGCTCTAGCAGCTTTGACCAGCCCGGATAGAATCAAGCTAAAAAAATGGATGGAGCAGACTACAGATGAAACTCCATCTATTTCCGAAAAAGTAGATCTATTGCCGGAGGAGGATTTCCAAGAGCAGGATCCGCAAAAGCGAACAGCTTCTTTAAAAAAGCTTGGAGAACAGCTCAAGGGCATCTCTCCTATCGAAGAAGAGCAGAGCAAACCAAAACCTAAAAAAAGAAGACCTCCGCAAGATGACCTAATCGAAACCATCAAGCGAAAGGAAAAAAGAGAAATAGTAGACACAAAAAAGAGAGAGCAGATTGATTTGATCAAAGCTTTTAGTAAAAAAGACATCAAACTAGCTACGATCAAAGAAATAGAGGCCAATCAGAACACAGAAAATTTGGCTGATTCTAGCACAAAACTTAATGACAATCTAGTTTCTGAGACTTTCGCCAAAATTTTGATCAAACAGGGTAAAAAAGAAATGGCGAAGGAAATTTATGAGAAGCTCGCTTTGAAGTTTCCCGATAAAAGGACTTACTTTGCGGACTTAATTGAAAAACTGAAAGAATAATCCTTACTATATGTTTACTGTATTAATCACCGTAATTTTGATTTTGGCCGTATTGCTTATCCTAGTTATCCTAGGTCAAAACTCAAAAGGTGGAGCCGGAGCGGCTTTTGGAGGTAGTGCTTCCCAGATCATGGGGGTGACACGTACCGGTAATGTGTTGGAAAAAGCGACTTGGATACTCGCTGTTTCAATCATGGTACTTGCACTGGCGTCTTCTGCATTTTACACTTCTAGCCAGCCTAACCAGTTCTCATCACCAAATATCGAAACTGCAAAGCAACAAGTAGTAACTCCAGCTTTTGGTGATTCTACAAGCACCGCTATTCCTGCCCAGCCTGCTACAACAGACTCAGCAGCAAATTAATAGACATTGCACCTCATCAAAAAGGCCTGCTTGGAATTCAAGCAGGCCTTTTGATTTTTTAAACGATTTCTAATCTATTTTACTCCCCATCAGGTTGATTTGAGAAATACTCAGTTAGCTCCTTTTTAACCTCTACTTCAGAAGTCATCCAAGTAATGCAATCATCAAGGTTGCTGAAAAGCTCAATTTCAAGATTCAGCAAGGGACCTGAAAGCTTGAATATGGACAATAAAAACTTCTGATTGAGAGTAGAATAAATCAACCCGTATTTCTTCTTGTGAGGGATAGAAACGATTGAGGTGAATTTTTTTAAAAACTCATTGATATCAATCCGATATGCCACTGCCCTACTCGACCTAAAATCACAAATAAGAGGAAAATAAGGTGAGTAATCCGGCATTTGGGTAATTGACCTCGTAAACTGCACCATATCTGTCAGCCCTACATGACCAAAGAATTTTACGGTCATAAATCCCAAATCGGGAAAAATTTTAATCTGAAACTTTTGCACTGACATACTTTCTGTTGGAAAAGATAAACAAGAAAATAGGAAATCATAACTAAAGCCCTCTAAAACAAAGTAATAAATAAACCAATTGTAAAAATTAGTAATAAACTGAGTACCACATGGGGATTTAAAACAAATAAATCCTTTTCCAAACCTAAACTTCAGTCTTGCATATGAGGTAATAGAAGCCGCTGTCCGATCGGTAGAATGGTTTCTTGAAGAGGAAAATGTTGTCTGCTATGAAGTCTCCAAGTAGCTGGGTTGGGTAGATCCTGACACTCTTGGATCAGCTGGAGCTTGAGCTTTTCCAAAGTAAGTGCCAAGGATTTACTAAAAACCCCCACCAGCCAGATGGAAATATTTTTGAATTTTTCTCCAGCCAATTGTATAAAGTTGCTCCTGTAGCGAAAAGCAAAAATATCCTCCACGCTCTCTTGTGTGACCATCAAATATCCTTCTTTCCTATAGAGTGGCTGAATCCCAATTGGCTCAAAAACCACATTAGACTCTACATAATCTAAAATACTTTTTCCCTCATCAATCCGCTTGTTCAGCTTGGGTAGTGCAAATTCAGTAATCTGAGTGATTTCTTCCATCACTTGATCCTCTTGAATTTTTGGCTGATAATGAAGTTGTGACTTCTGAAAATCTATCCCATTTAGTGCTTTTGGAAATAAACTTTTCAATTCTGTTTTTCCGGATTCAAGTTCTTTTAAGATACGATGGTGATCAATTAGGTCACTTAGTGTAGGATAAACTTTGACAGACCGAAACTCTTTTTCAGCCTCTTGGAGGTAAGCCAGCAATTGATACTTTTTATACTCAAAATCAATCCAACCTTGGGTCAACCAGTTTTTTGGTAATGTCTTCATCAGCTTCTCTTGTTTTGCTCTCACATAAAATACTGAATTCTGACATTTTTTGCTGACATGTGGGAAATTTTGACAGTAAATTATGCCAGTATCAAGTCGCCTTTTCCTTGAAAAATCTCACATTTACGGCCGAATTGTCAGAATTGGCAATCAAAAAGTCCTTGGCACAAGAAGTGATCAAGTGGCAGTAACATTTTAATCTAACCTTAAACAATACATATCTATGTCAAACGTGAACATCAAACCTCTCGCAGACCGAGTGTTGGTACAGCCAGCTGCAGCTGAAGAGAAAACTGCTTCCGGACTTTACATCCCAGACACAGCGAAAGAAAAGCCACAAAGAGGAACTGTCGTAGCAGTGGGTAACGGCAAAAAAGATGAGCCATTGACTGTAAAAGTTGGAGACACTGTTTTGTACGGAAAATATTCCGGCACTGAGCTCAGCGTAGATGGCAGCGACTACCTCATCATGAGAGAATCCGACATTTTCGCAATCCTTTAATAAGTTGAATCATCAAATAAAAAATCTAAAATAACATGGCTAAACAACTGTTTTTCGATACAAACGCCCGTGATCAATTGAAGAAAGGCGTAGATGCATTGGCAGATGCAGTAAAAGTAACATTGGGTCCTAAAGGCCGAAATGTCATCATTGACAAAAAATTCGGAGCTCCTACCATCACGAAGGACGGTGTATCTGTAGCAAAAGAAATCGAATTGAAAGAGCCAATCGAAAACATGGGCGCGCAGCTCGTGAAAGAAGTGGCTTCAAAGACTGCAGACAATGCAGGTGACGGTACCACTACCGCTACCGTTTTGGCTCAGGCAATTTTTGCAGTAGGTATTAAAAACGTGGCAGCAGGTGCTAACCCAATGGACCTCAAAAGAGGTATCGACAAAGCGGTAACCGCAGTTGTTGCTCAACTTAAGGAAAACTCCAAGCAGATTTCTACTTCTAAAGAAATCGCTCAAGTAGCTACCGTTTCTGCAAACAACGATGAAGAAATCGGCAACATGATCGCAGACGCGATGGACAAAGTAGGTAAGGACGGTGTCATCACTGTGGAGGAAGCAAAAGGAACTGAAACTGAAGTAAAAACTGTAGAAGGTATGCAGTTTGACAGAGGTTACCTTTCTCCTTATTTCGTGACCAACACAGAGAAAATGGAAGCCGAATTGGATCATCCATTTATCCTGATCTACGACAAAAAGATTTCTTCTATGAAAGAATTGCTTCCTGTACTTGAGCCAGTAGCACAAGCAGGCAAGCCATTGTTGATCATCGCAGAAGATGTGGACGGAGAAGCTTTAGCTACGCTAGTAGTAAACAAAATCAGAGGCGCTTTGAAAGTAGCTGCTGTGAAGGCTCCAGGTTTTGGTGACAGAAGAAAGGCAATGTTGGAAGACATCGCTATCCTTACTGGCGGTACAGTAATCTCTGAAGAAAGAGGTTTCAAATTGGAGAATGCCACTCCGGATATGCTCGGTAGAGCTGAAAAGATCAACATCGACAAAGACAACACGACCATCGTAAACGGTGCAGGTGATGCCGGTGCAATCAAAGGGAGAATCGCTGAAATCAAAGCTCAAATCGAGAAGACTACTTCTGACTACGACAGAGAGAAATTGCAGGAAAGACTTGCTAAACTTTCTGGCGGTGTAGCTATCCTTTACATCGGTGCTGCTACTGAAGTAGAAATGAAAGAAAAGAAAGACAGAGTGGATGACGCGTTGCACGCGACAAGAGCTGCTGTACAAGAAGGTGTAGTCGTAGGTGGTGGTGTAGCTTTGGTAAGAGCTGCTTCTGCACTTGACAGCCTAAAAGGTTCAAACGACGATCAGGACACAGGTATCAACATCATCAGAACCGCAATCGAAGCTCCATTGAGAACAATCGTGAGCAACGCAGGTGGTGAGCCTTCTGTAGTGATCAACAAGATCAGAGAAAACAAAGGCAACTTCGGTTACAATGCAAGAACAGATGAATACATGGATCTATTCGAAGCAGGCGTAATTGACCCAACTAAAGTGACTAGACTTGCACTTGAAAACGCAGCTTCAATCGCAGCTCTACTTCTCACTACAGAGTGCGTAGTAGCAGACGTGAAAGAAGATGCTCCTGCAATGCCTCCAATGGGCGGCGGAGGAATGGGCGGAATGATGTAATTCCAGTTTCTTCAAAAAAAATCAGAGGGGATCGAATAGATTCCCTCTTTTTTTTATTCAATCATGATGACTTCGCAAACCAGGTCAAATAAAAAGGTGATCAAACCTTTTTCTCAGAAAAGGAATAATCGTATTTTGTCACACTAACTCTTTGTAATGCCTGTTTGAAATTTAATGACGCAATTTGACGCTATTTTTTTGGTGGACGACGATCCAATCAATAACCTGATAAATAAACGGTTAATTTCTAAAACCGGAATCAGTCATCACATAAAGGAATTCCTGGGTGGTGAGGACGCCCTTACTTCACTGAAGGATGTTCAAGAGGCCGACCATCTTTTGATCTTTTTAGATATAAATATGCCTGTGTTGAATGGCTGGGAATTTTTAAACAAATACTTGGAGTACTTTCCCAATAGAAAAGACAGAATTATCATATTATCCAGCTCGATTGATTTCCAAGACAGACAAAGAGCTCAGGAATACCAAATAGTAGCGGGATTTTTGGAAAAACCACTCACCCTCGAGAAAATAGCAAGTCAGTTAGGTGCTTTTTGACTTCACTTAAGTACCAAAGACATTCTATCCCAAAATTGCCGAATTAAAAGGTAAGGAACAGGTAGATCACCCGGCGCTCCACCCATTCGAACGATTACCAAATTTTTAGAAGGAACTACCATTAAAAGTTGACCATTTTTACCGATTGCCATAAACAAATCCGAAGGTCCTGAAGGGATAAAAGAACCCGAGTAAACCCTTGGATTGCCAGGTAATTGATAACTCTCCTGACCATTAATCCAAAACTGATAACCAAAGCTTTTATTGGACTTTTGAATGGATTGGATCATTTCGGAATTATAAGAACTATTCCAAAGCTGCTTGCCCGACCAATTTCCTTTTGCTAACAACAGCAGCCCAAATCTCCCAAATGACCTGGCATCTGAATAAAAACTTTGCGTCTGACCTGCTTTTTGCCAAAAGCCTTTCATACCGATTTGATCTCCTATTTTCTCCTTGAAATAGGTTTCTTGTTCTCTTCCGGTAACTTTTTGAATTACCTGCTCAAGGACAGAAAATGTGGCTGGATGGTAAGCCCATTGCTGACCAGCTTCAGCTTTGTAACTGAAATTTTTGGAAGAAAAGTCAAATATGTTATTGACCTGATCGCTAATGCCTGTGGTGTAGGTCAGGTGGTTCACCAAACGAATGTTTTTTTCCTTGGCAAGCGGCATAGAAGTCCAACCCTCTCCCAGGTATTTTTGAGTCCTATCTTTGAGGCTTAGCAACTTTTCCTGCTGCGCTATCCCAATCAATGCTGCTGAAATCGAATTCCCAGCTGCTTCCCAATACCAGAGGGAATTCTGATCCATTCCGCCAGTCCCAGTAAGTTTGGCTCCCCAATATTCTTCAATCACTATCTTCCCGTCTTTCAGCACAAGAAAGGCCCTTGTGTCTTGGGTGGGTAGCCATTCCATCAATTCCTGAAGTCTAGCTTGATCCCAATTCAATTCACTAGGCTTCAACTTTTCCCAATCAGAAGATTCTGTTGGATGGGGTGGAAAATAGAGCGTGGAGCTTGTCTGTGCTTTTGTATTATGATAATTGAAAAATAGCCAGCATCCCAAGAAAGTTAGTACTCCCGGAAATTGGCAAAATCTTGAGATGCTGGAAATCATGGATTACTTTCTAAGGGTATCTTGAATAAACTTTTTCAAATCCTCTCTAAAGAGTTTGGCTGATGGAAGATGAGTATACATCATGTGACCCGCTTCATAATAGGTCATGATAATTCGGTCGGTTGCAGATTTAGGCAAGCCGATATGGGAAATAGAATGCTCCACTCCGTGAAATACGGTAGCCAGATCATAGTATCCATTCATGATCAACACCTTTGTATGTGGGTCCTTGCTGAGTGCTTCAGCCATGTCTGGCAGAGTAGTTACCGCGGCATCTGCACCCCAGAAATTATTTCCCTGATGCTTCCAATCCCATTTGAATCCTTCTTTGGAATAAGCCGAAGTAGCATAAAGCAAGTCCTTACTCACCCCTAGGCTGCCATAGTAATAATCCAAAAATCCCATGGTATAGGCAGGAGAAATAGCATCGCTTTGAGGGTCTGTAAATGCAGACATGGACATGGGGTCGAGGTTGATTCCCTTGTAACGCGAATCCAAACGACCGACAGTCATCCCGTCTTTTCTAAGCAATTCTTGATAGTACTCATTGGCAGTGATCTTGAGATCCGCTCTTTCCCATACCTCGCTGGATATGCCGGTAAATCCCTCCAATTTTTTAGCTACTGTTGATTTTTCAGAGGCGGTAATACGGTTACCCTTGAAAAGTGCCGGAGCATATTCATTTTCGGTAAACTCTCTCACCTTCTGAACAAAGGAAGGAAGATCAGTTCCTCTGTCTGCCACTTTCCCATGATACCAGCTTGTAGCCGCTACAGTCGGCAAGTAAACGATGTACGGTAAGTCTTCATTGGGAGCAAAGAAAAGCGTGCGAAGGTCAAACACGGCAGATACCATGATGACACCATTCAGCGCATATCCTTTATCCAACAGGTAATTCATGACTCCGGCATTTCGAAAAGTACCATAGCTTTCTCCCAAGATGTATTTTGGGGAATTCAGCCGGTTATGTTCTTTCAAAAACTGCATGATAAACAAACTGGTGCTGCGGATATCCTGATCCACTCCCCAGAAGTCAGCACCTTTGGCCTCCCCTATCGGAATGCTCAATCCCGTACCCACCGGATCCATCATCACCACATCGGCTACATCTAAAATGGAAAACTCATTGTTAGCCAACTCATAAGGAGCAGCTTGGTTGTAGTTGGGATCATTGACTACGATTCGCTTTGGCCCCATGATGCCCATGTGCAGCCAATACGAGGAAGATCCAGGACCGCCATTGTAAGCAAACACGATAGGTCGGTTTTTCTCAGGATTCTCCTTGAAATAGGCCGTAAATCCATAAAGTGCGATTGGACGGTTATTCTCATCCTTGAGTTCCATAGTGCCCGCTTTAGCGTTGAGATTGATCACTTTACCATCAATGGTCACGGACTGCTTGGATTCAAAAACCTGAGCTTTTGGTAGTGGAGCGTTTGTGGTTTCCTTTTTTTCCTGAGCTAAGACAAAGCCGGAAACAAAGAGGAAAACCAGTAAGAATCGGATTTTCATATAGTTAGTTTTTTATGTTAAAGTTTAGGTTTATGGATATTATCCTGTTGTCAGAGTTATTCAGTTGTCCGGGTTGTCTGGTTGTCGAGTTACAGTATTGTCAGGATTTCTTAAGCATTTCACTTTCTACCTATTTAATGACTAAGTACACACAAAAACAACTGACCACTGATTACTGAACACTTACCACTGACCTCACTGCTTAAATATCTTCCCGTCTTTCATTACAAAAGTCACCTCTTTCATCACTGTGATATCTTGATCTGGATTACCATTGACCGCGATGATATCGGCGATTTTCCCTGTTTCCAGCGTCCCCAATTTATCTTCCACGCCCATCATGATTGCTGCATTGAGAGTAGCGGATTGGATAGCTTCCAAATTAGGCATACCCACCTCCGTCATGTAGACGAACTCCCGGTAATTCTCCCCATGAGGAAAAACTCCTGCATCGGTTCCAAAAGCAATTTTAACTCCCTTCTTGTAGGCCTTTGCAAAGGTCTGCTGGATCTGAGCGCCGATTTGCATGGCTTTGTCACGAACCACGGGCGGATAGTAACCGGGAATTTTGGCGTATTCGGCCGCAGACATGCCTGCTGTGACGGTCGGTACCAACCAAGTACCCGACTTGACCATCATGTCCATCGTTTCCTCAGTCATGAGGGTACCGTGCTCGATGGAATGGATACCTGCCTTCACGGCACGCTTCATCCCTTCATCTCCATGGGCATGGGCTGCCACATGAATACCAAAATCCTTGGCCGTCTCCACCACTGCCTCCAACTCATCCTGCTGGAATTGTGGAGCTGAACCATCCCGTGCGACAGAGAGAACACCACCTGTAGCAGTCACTTTGATCACATCCGAACCATATTTAACAGCTTGTCTCACAGCCTTTCTGGCATCATAAGGTCCGTTGATTACTCCCTCATCTGGCCCCGGATCCCCCATGAGGTCCCGCTTCACACCATTGGTTGGATCTGCGTGACCTCCCGTTGGGGCGATAGATTTACCTGCGGTATAGATGCGTGGACCTACGACTAGACCGTTGTTGATGGCATTTCTAAGGGCAATATTTACTCCTGATCCTCCCATGTCTCGAACTGTCGTAAATCCTGACATCAAGGTAATCTGGGCATAAGGGAGTGCCTTATAAGCCACATCTGCCTCATTATCTCTGAATCCATCCACATATCGAGTAGGACTCGTCTGATTTTCGATATGCACATGCATGTCCATCAGGCCGGGCATCACAGTGGATTTTTTCAAATCGACAACTTTATCTCCTTTGGCTGGATTCAGGTAACCTGCGTTTACGGAGACGATTCGGTCTCCTTCTACCACGATAGTTTGTTCCGTGAGTACTTTTTGTGATTTGACATCGATCAGTCGGCCGGCATGGATGTAGGTCTTTTGAGCAAAAACCCCTATTGAAATCAGGAGTGCAAATCCAGTTAAACTTAATTTTTTCATAGGTGATTGGGTAAGGGTGATTTTAGAGAGAAAGATAAAAGATTAATCACATAAGAGCCTCGCCAGGCTTCAGCTGATAGCAACGCTCATGTAATTGAAAGCCCAATTTTTGGTAAAAACCCTCTGCATCTTCCGCAGAAAAGAGGAAAATCCTAGCTCCAGGTGCCAAGTCTCTGGTAAAGGAAATGATTTCTCGTCCGACACCTCTTCCCTGAAACTCCTTGGCCACTGCCAAATCTGCGACAAAACATCGGTAACAATAATCAGACAGGCCTCGAAGGAACCCAATCAATCTTCCATTTGACCTTGCCGTGACCAAGACATTTGATCCGAGGATCATAGCATTGAGCAACTCCAAGTCCTCCATGGGTCTTCTCGCTGCCAATCCAGAATCTATCAGAATTGCAAAGTATTCATCCAGTAGAATAGTATCTTCTTGTTGAAAAGTGATCATAGAAGCCACAAGTGATTAGTACTCTAATTTATGACAGGAGGCGCAGGATTTAGCAAACAAGCCGAACAATCTCACAAAGACAATCATGCCCTTGGGAAAATCAGAAAAAAACTCATGTTCCCGGATCAATCCCGTTCGGGTAAAAATGCCGATTTGAATGATATAAATGACTCTATAAGACATAGATATCAAAGAAAAGCAGCTCTAAGCTGGATGAAATGGATCGTTTTCTCTTTCCTGATTTTTATCATTTTGATTTTGATATTCTTCACTTAAGTTCATTATGACTCCCAAAGAAACTCCCTAATCAAAATCAGAATCTTGGGGAAAAGACTTTGAAGAACTTTTGAAAAATAAATTCTGAAAATAAATAGCAGTAAATCAAAATCTTAAATGCTCAACCTGAAATAAAAGAGAAGGATTTCTGTTTTTTTGGCTTTCCCGATAAGCTTGGAATCTTTTTTTTTCTATGTTTGCACCACTCTAAGGCAAATGGCTTTGGAATAAAGTTTCGGGGTGTAGCGTAGCCCGGTATCTCGTCCCGATTGCGATCGGGAAGGTCTCAGGTTCGAATCCCTCAATCAGCAAATGGCTGGTCTATTAAATATTGAAAAAAGTTTCGGGGTGTAGCGTAGCCCGGTATCGCGTCCCGATTGCGATCGGGAAGGTCTCAGGTTCGAATCCCTCAATCAGCAAATGGCTGGTCTATTAAATATTGAAAAAAGTTTCGGGGTGTAGCGTAGCCCGGTATCGCGTCCCGATTGCGATCGGGAAGGTCTCAGGTTCGAATCCCTCAATCAGCAAATGGCTGGTCTATTAAATATTGAAAAAAGTTTCGGGGTGTAGCGTAGCCCGGTATCGCGTCCCGATTGCGATCGGGAAGGTCTCAGGTTCGAATCCCTCAATCAGCAAATGGCTGGTCTATTAAATATTGAAAAAAGTTTCGGGGTGTAGCGTAGCCCGGTATCGCGCCACATTTGGGATGTGGAGGTCGTAGGTTCGAATCCTGCCACCCCGACTTAATTTATTGCCTTGAAAAAAGGCACTTCTACCATGCGGACGTGGCGAAATTGGTAGACGCACTGTCTTCAGGCGGCAGCGCCTTCACGGGCATGAAAGTTCGAATCTTTTCGTCCGCACAAAAAAGCCTCTCAGATAATCTGAGAGGCTTTTTTTTGACCTTTTTGCTGGAATCATTTATCTATTTTCCCAGATGAAATCTTCCTTTGAAGTATTTTCCAAAAGTTTTCGGATGCTTCTGTCACGGTGACATCGTCACTAAGCAGATATCCAAAAGGCTTTAGGCTATCTTTTCTTTCAAGGGTAATTTTCAATACTCCTATCAATGGAATAAACAATACCATTCCAGAAACACCCCAAAGCCATCCTCCTATCAAAATCGCAAAAATCACAGCAAGTGCATTGACTTTGACTTTGGAGCCAACCACCAATGGGGTAATGACATTGTTTTCAAAGAGTTGAATCCCCCAAAGTGTGGCAAAAGTAAGTAAAGGATAAAACAAGGTGTCTGTGGTCAGAAATACATAGAGGATTGCAAACAAGGACGAAATGAATACACCTACATAGGGAATCAAGTTCATAATTGCAATAAATGCGGCAAAAAGGATAAAGAACTTTACCCCAATAAGATAGAAAAATAAGCCTGCCAAGATGGCTACAATCGCAGTGACTCGGATGATCCCAATGAGATAGGATTGAATTACTTTACTCGAGTCGCTCACCCAGTGAATAACCGCCTCTTTATTTTTGGATGAAAATCGAATCAAAAACTCAGCAAAGAAGTCTTTATAATACAACAGTAAAAAAGTGTACAGAGGAATGATTCCGATCAGAGTCAATGATTTACCCGTTGAAAACAGGGTTTTATTCAGGTTTTCGCTCCTAAAATAGGCCCACAAGTCTGTCTTGTGATCTGGATCCAAAAAGCCCTCCCCTAAAATCAAACTCAATTCATCGTAGTACCGGTGAAGTTTGCCCTTTATATTTTCTCCTATTTCAGGGATTTCCCGAATCAAGCCGACCATCTGATTGAGCAAAATGTAAAAAATCCCAAACCCAATGATTGAAACCAACAAAATACTGGTGAATATCGCCAAGCCCCTCGGAAACCTTTTCCGCTCAAACCAATTGGTCATCGGATAAAGTGCGAAGGCAAAAAAGACTCCCCATATCAACGGAACTAGGATAAAAGCACCTTCCTTCATGACTAAGGCTCCAAAAACCAAGATCACTAGAAAATAGGCCGTATTTTGCAAAGATTTCATACCTGCGTGAGATCTAATTTGATTGGAATATACAAAATACCGCATATCCAAAATTTGGATTCTTTGCTGAGAGGTGAAGGAATACTTTGTTCGATTCCGTATTTTCGAAACTTGTTACCCTCACGCCAGTGCCAAAAACAATTATTTGAGAGTTTTTGAAATGGAAAAGTAGGTAACCCTATTACACCTTGACCAGTTGATCCTCCCAAATCAAACTGGATTTTATCCAACCCAATACCCAAACAACCCTATGAAAAACCTATTTATAATTTGGCTTTTATTAGCTCCACTAGTCGCGTTTTCCCAAGCGAAAGTCGATACCATTTCAGTCTACAGCCCTTCCATGAAGAAAACCCTGAAAGCGGCTATCACTTTTCCCTCTTCGTATTCCAAAGGTGATCAACGATTGCCGGTACTTTATCTCCTTCACGGAGGTTCGGGAGCATTTAATGATTGGCATCAAAAAGTAACCGAGAAAGGATTGGTCAATAAAATGGCAGAGGAATACAATCTTATCATTGTCACTCCGGGTGTAGGCCCTGCTTCCTATTATTACGACAGCCCTCTCATGGACTCGGTCAATTACGAGACCTATATTACCGCAGAGTTGATCCCACATATCGATAAAACCTACCGTACTCTTGCCAAAAAAGAATCCCGAGCTATTTCAGGATTGTCCATGGGTGGTCACGGTGCCATTATTCTTTCTGCTAAGCATCCGGAGCTTTTTGTAACAGCAGGAAGTATGAGTGGGGTGATGAATATCGATACGCGTATGTGGAAAGTACCTGCAGATTTTAGAAACACAAGATTAGAAGGTCAAAAAGCCATGCTTGGAGCCATCAATTACGATGCCCCGACTTTCAATCCTTACACAGCAGTAGGATTGGTGGACAAGATCAAGGAAAATAAATTAGCGCTGATCATCGACTGTGGCGTGGATGACTTTCTGATTGAAACCAACAGACAGATGCATCAGCTGCTGGTTGCCAATGGGGTAGCTCATGAATACATCGAGCGACCTGGTGCGCATACTTGGCAATATTGGACTGAAGCACTTCCAGTTCACTTGTTCTTTATGAACAAATACCTTCAACGAGATTAATCAATCCCACTTATCCTAAAGCAGATTTGCTTCAATCTTTGAGGTAATTTTTGCTTTTTGCAGCCCAATCTTCACCCTACTATGTCAAAGTTTGACCAGATAAGACCATTTTACGATGCGGAAGTGAATGCTGCCATCAGGCAAATCATTCATGATCCTATGCTGGAGGCGATGATGAATTTTGCCTTTCCAAATGATTCGGTCGCTCATTGGAAGGACTTGATGCTACACACGCATTCGTTGAGAGATTTCCAGATCAACTTTATCTATCCTGCATTGAAAAAGGTACTGGAGAAAAGTTCTGAGGGACTTTCCACAGGTGGATTTGATCAGCTCGAACCCAATACCGCTTACCTCTTTATCTCCAATCACCGAGACATCATACTGGACACTTCCTTACTGAATGCCTGTTTGTATGAAAACGGTTTGGTAATGACCACTTCCGCCATTGGCGACAACCTGATCAAAAAACCTTTCCTTCATACCCTTTCCAAACTCAATCGCAATTTTGTCATTCGAAGAGGATTATCCGGAAGAGCTCTTTTGGAAAGTTCAATCCTGGTATCTGAGTTTATTTCCAAGTCTTTACTCCGCGAAAACCGCTCCGTGTGGACTGCCCAGCGCGAAGGACGTACCAAGGATGGCAATGACGTGACCCACAAAGGGGTATTGAAAATGCTAACCCTTGCAGAGGAGTCTCAAGACTCATTTTCTTTTTTTCAAAAAGTCAAAGTGGTGCCTGTTTCAATTTCCTACGAATACGACCCAACAGATATCCTCAAAATGCCCGAACTCCTTGCCAAATCAAGGGATGAGAAGTATGTGAAAAGTGAAAATGAGGATTTTATAAACCTACTCAGGGGGATCATGGGGACTAAAAAGCGAATTCACATCCAAGTCAATGGAGTCATTGAATCTGAGGTAAATGAAATCGCATCCTCCGATCTTACTCAAAACGAAAAACTGGGTAAGCTAAGTGAAGTAATCGACGAGAAGATCTGGAAAGGATACAAACTTTGGCCAAGCAACTTTATCGCATACGACCTGCTGAATAAGGGAGAAAAATTCTCATCGCACTACACTGCTGAGGAGAAATCCTCTTTTGAAAGAAGACTAAAGGATAAAATCGACACGTCTAATACGGTGGTTGTGGAGAATTTTCTATCCATGTATGCCTATCCTGTGATCAATCAATTATAGCCTTATTCTTCTTGTTTGTAAGTAAATTTTTGATTCCTTTTCTGCTAGAAAAAAGAATAGAAATCACTTGCTTAAACAGGCATTCAACAGGTTTCAAAAGATCAATTGCGAGAAAGAAAACTCTCCCCTCGTTTGGATGTTTCTATTCCAAGTCTATCTTTGCGACAGAAAATGGAAAACACCAATAGAAATATTGAATTTTTAGCAATCGCACAGCATGCACACATGCTGCATCATTTCCATCATTCCTCTTGAGAGGAAGACTTTTACACACCCACCCGGTGATGCTGATGACAGGGATTCGGCCATTCACCAAAATTTAATCCAAACCAAAACTTTCCTAGCGTAACTTGTCCCCATGGAACAGATTATCCGCATTGCCGTGCAGAAAAGCGGCCGACTATCCGATGACTCTCTCAGCTTGATCAAAGAGTGTGGCATCAAATTTTACAACGGAACGGGCAAACTCAAATCCACTTCCACCAACTTTCCTGTTGAATTTCTATTTCTTAGAGACGATGATATACCTGGCTATGTAGCCGATGGAGTGGCTGATTTGGGAATAGTAGGAGAAAACGAACTCGTCGAAAAAGACAAAGAGGTTCTGACGCTAAAGAAGCTAGGTTTTTCCAAATGCCGACTTTCTCTCGCCATTCCAAAAGGCCAAGAATATTCTGGGGTAGAGTATTTTCAAGGAAAAAGCATCGCTACCTCTTACCCAAAAATCCTTGGCGATTACCTGAAGTCCAAAAACATCCAAGCCGAAATCCATGAAATCAGTGGTTCGGTCGAAATCGCGCCAAGTATTGGACTCGCTGAAGGCATCTTCGATATCGTGAGTTCAGGCTCAACCCTGATGATGAATGGCCTCAAAGAAGTCGAGGAAGTCTTCAAATCCGAAGCGGTTTTGATCGGAAATAAGAACCTGGCCGACTGGAAAAAAGCCATTTTGGACAAACTCCTGTTCCGCATCAACGCTGTCCAAACCGGCAAAAGCAATAAGTATGTGCTGATGAACGTGCCTAACACGTCTATCCAAAGAATCACAGAATTGATTCCGGGAATGAGAAGTCCGACGATTTTGCCATTGGCTCAGGAAGGCTGGTCATCTGTGCACTCCGTTTTGAGTGAAGATCAATTCTGGGAAAATATCGAAGAACTCCGCGCCGCCGGTGCTGAAGGAATCTTAGTGGTCCCTATCGAAAAAATGGTGTTGTAAACGCATTCTTTTTAATCCAAAAAATCATGAAACTCCTGGTCAATCCAAGTCCCGAAAAGTGGAAAAAGCAACTGGCCCGTCCGGTGCAAAAAACCAAGGAAATCAATAAAATCGTCAAGCCGATCTTCGAAAAGGTGGAGAAAAACGGGGATAAAGCCCTGAAAAAATTCGCCCAAGAATACGATCATGTGAGCTTGGACAGTCTTATAGCGACCGCTGAGGAAATCAAAGCTGCCAAAGATCAAATCAGCAAAGAACTCAAAGAGGCGATCAAAACCGCCAAAGCCAATATCGAGCGATTCCACGCGGCACAAGCCACTCCCGAACTGATCGAGGAAGTAATGCCTGGAGTGGTTTGCCGAAGAAAAAGTGTTCCCATCCAGCGAGTAGGACTTTACATCCCCGGAGGTACAGCCCCGCTTTTCAGTACTGTGCTGATGTTGGGCTTACCAGCTAAAATCGCAGGATGCAAGGAAGTTGTGCTTTGCACTCCTCCTAATCGGGAAGGAAAAATCCATCCGGCTATCCTTTACACCGCTGATCTGGTCGGAATCACCAAAATCGTCAAAGTAGGTGGTGCCCAAGCTGTGGCTGCCTTAACGTTCGGAACAGAAAGTGTCCCTCAGGTGGATAAAATCTTCGGACCCGGAAATCAATACGTGACCGCCGCCAAGCAATATGCCACCAAATACGGCGTAGCAATCGACATGCCCGCCGGACCTTCGGAAGTTCTGGTTTATGCGGACGACAGCGCGGTTCCATCTTTTGTGGCTTCAGATTTACTTTCTCAGGCAGAGCATGGGGTGGATTCTCAAGTCGTTTTGGTGACTCCTTCGGAGAAATTTGCCAAAAAGGTGCTCAAAGAAATCGACGTTCAACTGGAAGAACTCTCCAGAAAGGATATTGCTTTCAAAGCCCTACAAAACTCCACCGCAGTGGTAATGGAAGATCAGCAAACCGCCCTGGACCTCATCAACGACTACGCACCTGAACACCTGATCATCGCCGTAGAAAATGAAGAACAAGCCGTGGATGCCATTTACAATGCTGGTTCAGTGTTCATCGGAAACTTTACCCCTGAGTCAGCCGGTGATTATGCCTCTGGCACAAACCACACCTTACCGACTTACGGATACGCCCGCAATTACAGCGGAGTGTCTTTGGATAGCTTTGTAAAGAAAATGACTTACCAAAAAATCACAGCCGAAGGTCTCAAAATCCTCGGTCCTGTGGTAGAAGTCATGGCTGCCAATGAGCAACTGGATGCGCACAAAAACGCAATTACTATCCGTCTCAACTACCTGAAGGAGAATAAGAAATGAGCTTTGACTTAAATTCGCTTTTGCGACCACATATCGCAAAACTTCAACCTTATACTTCAGCTAGAGACGAGTACACCGGTAAGGAAGGGGTATTTTTGGATGCCAATGAAAACCCTTTCGGTTCGATTACCGAGCAGGATTTCAACCGCTATCCTGACCCTTATCAAAGTGCGCTGAAGGAAGAAATTGCCAAGATCAAGGGAGTTAGACCCAGTCAGATTTTCTTGGGCAATGGTTCGGACGAAGCCATCGATTTGCTTTATCGCGCCTTTTGCAATCCTGGAAAAGACAATGTGATACTTCTCCCTCCCACCTACGGGATGTATGAAGTGAGCGCCAATATCAATGATGTCGAAATTCGGAAAGTCGCTTTGACTCCGGATTTTCAACTTCAGCCTGAAAAGATCCTCGCCGCGGCAGACGCCAACTCCAAAATCCTCTTTATCTGCTCTCCGAATAACCCTTCGGCCAACAAGGCCAAACGAGAAGATATCCTTTACCTTTTGGAAAAATTCCCAGGATTGGTCGTTGTCGATGAGGCTTATATCGATTTCAGCGACGAACCAAGTTTCACGACTGAATTGGATCGATTCCCCAATTTGCTAGTGATGCAGACCTTTTCAAAGGCTTGGGGCTTGGCCTCCCTCAGACTTGGGATGGCTTTTGCCAGCGAAGAACTGATTCGGATCTTGAACAAGATCAAGCCTCCTTACAATATCTCAGGCCTAACTCAGGAGACCGTTTTGGCAGCGATCAAGGACAAAGCCAAAGTGGACCGGATGATTCAGGATATTTTAGCCGAACGGGAATTTCTGAATGGTGAATTGGAAAAGTTGCCATTCGTCCAAAAAACTCATCCCTCCCACGCCAACTTCCTTTTGGTACAAATTCCAAATGCCAATCAGGTATATAATGATTTGATCGAGGAAAAAATTATCGTCAGAAACCGCGCAAAAGTACTGCTTTGTGCAGATTGTCTGAGAATCACGGTAGGAACGAGGGAAGAAAATGAAGCGCTGTTGAAGGCCTTGAGTAAAGTTTGTAGCTGAATTAAGAGATTGGAAAATTAAAATCCAACCTGCTTTGAAACACATCAATCCTGCAAAAAAGGCAAAAATCTAATTTTCGTCTCGTAAATCGTAATTCATAAATCGTAAATGAAAAGAGTACTCTTCATAGATCGCGACGGCACAATCATCAAAGAACCGCCGACAGATTTTCAAGTGGACAGCTTGGAAAAACTGGAATTTCTTCCAAAAGCCATCTCCAACCTTCGAAAAATTGCCGAAGAACTGGATTACGAACTCGTCATGGTGACCAATCAGGATGGTTTGGGAACGGATTCCTTTCCTGAGAAGGACTTTTGGCCGGCTCAGTACAAGATGTTGAAAACGCTGGAGCAAGAAAATGTCTTTTTCAAGGCCATTCACGTGGACAAGACATTTGAGCACGAAAATGCGCCTACCCGAAAGCCAAGAACCGGACTGCTGACCCAATATTTCTCCGAAGATTACGATTTGGCCAATTCTTATGTGATCGGAGATCGGTTTACCGATGTGCAATTGGCAAAAAATCTAGGCTCTAAAGCGATTTTCATCGGTGACCCAAATCCTGATGCAGCCCTGTCTACCAAAGATTGGGACGAGATTTACAATTTCCTGAAGATGCCTCCCCGACAGGCCGAAGTAAAAAGAACCACTTCCGAAACGGACATTTACATCAAATTAAACCTGGACGGTAGCGGAAAATGCGACATTTCTACCGGCTTGCATTTCTTTGACCACATGCTGGAGCAATTGGGTAAGCATGGCAGCACCGATTTGGAAATCAAGGTAAAAGGCGATCTCCACATCGATGAGCATCACACGATCGAGGATACTGCTTTGGCGTTAGGCGAAGCTTATTTGAAGGCTTTAGGTGATAAAAAAGGCATTTACCGCTACGGTTTTATGCTTCCAATGGATGATGCTTTAGCGCATGTTGCTATCGATTTTGGAGGAAGGCCATGGATTGTTTGGGATGCGAAGTATAGCCGTGAAAAGGTCGGAGATATGCCTACCGAACTGTTTTACCACTTTTTCAAGTCTTTCTCCGACACAGCCAAGTGCAATCTCAACATAAAAGTGGAAGGCGACAACGAGCACCACAAGATCGAGGCGACCTTCAAAGGCCTTGCCCGAGCCATCAAAATGGCAGTGATGCGAGACCCACGAAACATCAATCAACTCCCAAGTACTAAGGGAGTTCTTTAAGTTTGAATTGATCTAACTAGAAAAGCGACTTCATCCCAGAGTCGCTTTTTTATTTTTAAAAAAATCCACGGATGTTGTTTTTACTCTCAGTTTTATTTTTGTTTATTTAGGTATGAAACGATTTGAAAATATCATTACGATTATTTCATCAGTCTTTTTCCTTTTTTCCTGCGCTGCAGATCCGGCTGAAATCGAAGCACTTTACAAAGAGGGAAAGTACGAAGCGGCTATACGAGCGATCAACAAAAGGCAATTTTTTCATCTCGGGGAAATAAAAATGCTTCATCTGAGGGCTCGTTGCTATGAAGAACTTGGAGACACCGAAGCAGCTACTGAAGATTATGAAAGAATATTGGACTATGACCCCAACTACGCCCAAGCATATGCAGGTATTGGTAAAATCCTTTTTGAAAAAGAATTTTATCGAGAAGCAGAATTGCCAATTTTGAGAGCAGCCAGCCTTGACCCTGAAAATTTTGAGATCGTCTACCTGGCTGGAAGATCCCAACTCATGGTAAAAAATTGGGAACGAGCCGAGCAATTTTTAAAGCAAGCCCAAACCATCAATCCTGACTTTGCAGAAGTCTTCTATTACACCGGTATGGCCAGAGCTAGCAGAGGAGACCTTTTCGGAGCAGCCGCTTCTTTTAACCTCTACCTTCAGAAAGAACCAAACAACCTAGTCGCTCGCTACAATCGGGGATTTGCCATGCTGAAGATCGGCTACCTTCCTTGGGCTTTGGAGGATTTCGAATTTGTCCTGAAAAACAATCCTGATCACTACGAAGCTTTGGGTAAAAAGGGAATCTGCCTAGCAAAAATGGGAAATCCCGAAGGATGTCAACTCATCCAAGAGGCTGCCAAAAGGGGAAGCGATTATGCCAAGAATAAGCTAGAGGAGGTTTGTTCTTAATTTTTCAAAAAACAAAAGCTGTGGAATTCCAAAGAGAACTCCACAGCTTTTTCAATTTTACGAACTGGAATTAGCCAATCAATCTCTTTTTCAAAGCATCCTTATAATTCGGAATTGCCTTATCAGAAAGTCCCAAGAACAAGTAAGGTTCGATGAGTTCCAGTTCCATCAAGTGAAACACCCCATCAATCAGCACTCCATCTACCCTTCCGTATAGTGTGCCTTGACCAAATGTATCTATAAGCTTTTGTGCAGGCACTAGTAAATTAGAATCCGGATGAATCTCTTGAATTGTTCCACCAAAGTAATGCTGCACTCTGAAATCTGATTTTGCGGGAGTTTTGAGGACTGCATGAGAAAAAACTTGATTGAAGAAAATCAGAGAATACTCTCCTACCTCGGCTACTTCTTTCACATAGGGTTGAGCCAAAAAGGCTTCCTCCTTTACCAAATCCTTTACTTTTTCATCATACTTCGGCCAATCGGAAACTGGTATTCTTAAGGTGTTTTTTGCCCCACCGCTCACAATGGGTTTAACCACTACCGTATCTGAAGTCACTTTCTCCTGGATCTTTTCCAAAGTAGGCTGACTCCCTTTTTCCAAAAGAATCCCTGCGATAGTAGGAAATCCTTTCGATTCAATCTCCAAGAGATATTCCTTCGAAGAATTCCAACGGATCGTGTCCAAATCATTCAAAACAGGGATGCCAAGGGCCTTGATTTTATTTATCCACTGTAGGAACTCAGGATAAAAATCAAAGTAATCCCAAGTGGACTTGATCAGCAGGTGGGAATAGGAAGACCAATCGACCTTAGGATCTGACCAAGCTTGGATTTCATTGGAAATTCCCATTTCGGTCAGAATTCCCGATAAAAGTTTATCCTCATCGATAGTATTGGTATCGTAAGCACCTGTAGAGAAATAACTGACAACGGCGATATGTAGTGTCATAGGGGATAAATTTTGCGCAAAAGTACAGTTTAGGCTTTTTTCACTCTGACCATTCTTCAAAAATCCATTCGAAACCTTACTTTTGAAGACTGGAAGCACTATGAACCACCGAAAACTCGTCATCATCCCCACGTACAATGAGCTGGAAAATATCCGCGACATGGTTCAAACGGTGATGAATCTGGAAGGCAACTTCGAACTCCTGATCATTGATGACGGTTCACCCGACGGCACGGGAGCAATTGTCAAATCACTTCAATCCGACTTTCAAGATCGCCTTCATCTCATGGAGAGAAAAGGCAAACTAGGTTTAGGCACTGCCTATATCGCAGGCTTTAAATGGGCACTTGAAAGATCCTACGATTTCATTTTTGAGATGGACTGCGATTTTTCGCATGATCCAAAAGATCTTATCCGACTCTACGAGGCTGTCAAAGACCGAACTTATGATTTAGCAATTGGATCAAGGTACATCACCGGAGTCAATGTGGTCAACTGGCCTATGGGAAGGGTTTTGATGTCCTATTTTGCAAGTGTATATGTCAAGTTCATCACAGGCCTGCCCATCAAAGATGCAACAGCCGGTTTCAAATGCTACCACAAAAGTGTGCTTCAAGGCATTCATTTGGATGAAATCAAATTCATTGGCTACGCCTTCCAAATTGAAATGAAGTTTACCGCTTGGAAACTTGGATTTAAGCTTATCGAGGTGCCAATCATTTTTACAGATCGCACGAGAGGACAATCCAAAATGAGCCCAAAAATCTTTAAAGAGGCAGTTTTGGGAGTGATTTTGATGAAAATAAAAAGCATTTTTTCCCCTTATCGACTTAATCGAAACGGATCGATTTGATCGGATCCACTTTGGAAATCACCAAAACCGGAATCAAAAGTACCAAAGCCGTCAAAATTGAAATCCCCAAGTTTAAGAGGATAAACACCGGCCAATTCCAATCAATGGGTACATTTGACATGTAATAACTGATCGGGTCAAGGGGTACGAGCCGGAATTGATCCTGCAAAAATCCAATCCCTAAACCAAAGGTGTTACCAATCAACAGGCCTCTCCCTAAGATTTTTATTCCATTCCAAAAGAAAATTCGCCGAATCTGAGCATCCTTCGCCCCCAAAGCTTTTAGCAAACCAATCATTTGAGTGCGCTCCATGATCAAAATGAATAAGATCGCACCCATGTTGAAAATCGCCACGAAACCAATCAGTGAAATAAAGACAATCACATTGGTATCCAACAACTTGAGCCAATCGAAAATTTCCAAAAAACGCTCTCGGCTATCAATCAAACGCAGGTCAAAATCAAGGGCATCGTCAATATTCAAAAAGTACTCATCTGAATTCTCGGCCTGATCGACAAAAACCTCCAAACCTCCCACCTGATCTTTGGTCCAGCCATTCAGATTACGGATGGTCTGCAATTCCCCGATGACAATTTTCTCATCGAAATTTTCCAAGTAGGTCTCAAAAATCCCCACCACTTCCACTCTCCTGAACCTTGGTGGCTCTTGTACAAAATACACCGTCAACTTATCCCCCACCTCGATCAATAGCTTATTGGCAATAAAGCGGCTTAGCATTACCTCGTTGCTCACTCCCGAATCAGGAATGTGAAGCATTCGTCCTTCTACTAGGTATTTGGCAAATTCAAGGGAATCAAAATCACTTCCTACACCTTTCATTAAAATGCCCCCGACCTCTTCATCACCCTTCAGCAAAGCTGCTTTATGAGCAAAAGACTGGACTTTGGTGATAAAGGGAAGATTGGAGTAGTTCTTGTAAAAATCCGACTCCAAGGAAAAAGGAAGCTCCTCAAAGGCATTGCTCATTTGGAACTTCTGCACCTGAAAATGGCCCGTAAATCCGTAAACCCGATCCGAAACGGTTTTTTGAAAACCACCTAAAACCATGATCGCCAAAATGGCCACCCCGAGTCCCATCGCCAAACTGCCCACCGCAATCCTGTGAATGGTTCCCGAAAAACCTCCGGCCTGCTTAAAACTGATTCTTTTGGCAATGAAATAGGAAAGGTTCAAGGGACTAGGTTAAATTTGTTTATCACTACTCCCCGCAAAATAGCATGAAGCAAGCGAAAAATTCACTCCTGATCTGTTTTTTGGCCTTTTTCCTCATTGCATTGTTCGACCATTCCGCTAATGCCCAACAGGTATTGGTGGGAGCAGAGCAATCTGAACTTTACCTGCCTCTGCTTCAGGGTAAAAAAGTAGGCTTGGTCGGAAACCAAACTTCTATCCTTCCCCAGTCCTCCAACAAGCACGTGGTAGATCTACTTTTGGAAAAGGGTGTTCAAGTGAAAAAGGTTTTCGTGCCCGAGCACGGCTTTCGTGGTACTGCGGATGCAGGAGAAAAAGTAGACAACAGTGTAGACCAAAAGACTGGGCTTCCAATCATATCGCTTTACGGGAATAATAAAAAACCTGCTGCAGAGCAGATCAAAGACTTGGATGTGGTGATTTTTGACTTACAAGATGTGGGAACACGCTTTTTCACCTATATCAGCACCATGCATTACGTGATGGAAGCCTGCGCTGAGCAGGGGAAAAAGGTCATCATCTTTGACAGACCCAATCCGAATGGAGGCTATATCGACGGCCCCATGCTCAAGCCGGGTTTTGAGTCTTTTGTGGGCATGCACAATATTCCGATCGTACATGGGTTGACAGTGGGAGAATTGGCCCAAATGATCAATGGTGAAAAATGGCTCAAGGGAAGCTTGACCGTCGATTTGGAAGTGATACCGGTTGCCAATTGGACTCATTCCCAAGCTTACAGCCTTCCAGTAAAGCCTTCCCCAAATTTACCAAGCGACTTAGCCATCAAACTCTATCCAAGTACCTGCTTTTTCGAGGGCACTGTGATGTCATTAGGACGAGGTACCTATGAACCATTTCAGGTGTATGGCTATCCTGATCCAAAATTCGGGACGTTCACCTTCACCCCTGTTAGCATTGATGGAATGTCCAAAACTCCTCCTCACCAAGACAAGCTTTGCTATGGAGTGGACCTTAGAGGAGAATCCCTGAACCATCATTTTACTCTTAAGTTCATCCTAGACGCCTACCAAAAATCAGGAATGAAAGAGAAGTTTTTCAACAACTTCTTCAATACCCTTGCGGGCACTGACGAACTCAAAAAGCAAATTTTGGAGGGAAAAACCGAAACCCAAATCAGAGAAAGCTGGAAAGTTAGACACGAGGAGTACAAGAAAAGAAGGGAAAAGTATTTGATTTATAACTGATTGAAAATATGAGGTTTAATATTTGAGATTGGTTAAAAGTCAAATCTCAAATTCTAAATAATCTCGAACGCCAAGTATCGAATGTTGACTAAAGAAGTGAAATCAAAAGAAGAGTTGAGAATCATCTATATGGGCACGCCGGAATTCGCGGTGCCTGCCTTGGAAAAACTGGTCGAAGCAGGCTGGAATGTGGTCGGAGTCATCACTGCTCCGGACAAGCCTCAAGGCCGCGGTCAAAAGTTGGTCGGCTCCCCTGTTAAAGAAGCTGCAGAGCGATTGGGACTGAATATTCTTCAGCCTACTAATCTGAAAAACCCGGAATTCCAGCAAGAATTAAGAGACTTGAATGCCGATCTTCAGATTGTGGTCGCTTTCCGAATGCTTCCAGAATCTGTATGGAACATGCCTCCATTGGGCACATTTAATCTACATGCTTCCCTCCTCCCCAATTACCGTGGCGCCGCTCCGATCAATTGGGCGATCATCAACGGCGAAACAGAGACCGGAGTCACGACCTTCTTTTTGAAACATGAGATTGATACTGGAAGCATCATTTTCCAAGAAAAAGTAGCCATTCTGCCGGAGGATAACATTGGTACTTTATATGAAAAGCTGATGGCTATTGGATCGGAACTCGTCCTCAGAACGGTGGAGGCAATATCCAATAATGAAGTCCACCCACTTCCTCAAGATGAGAGCAAAGCGCTCCATCACGCTCCAAAAATCTTCAAGGAAACCTGCAAAATAGACTGGAATCAGTCACCCGAATCTATTCACAACCTTGTTCGAGGTCTATCTCCCTATCCGGCGGCATGGACCGAATTTCAGGATAAAACCTGCAAAATCTTCCTAACCAAACCAAATCAGCACTCGATCAAAGGAAAGCAACCCGGTGAATGGGAAAGCGACGGAAAAACCTACCTCCATTTCCAATGCGGATCGGGAAGTTTGGAAATTCTTGAACTCCAACTCGAAGGAAAAAAACGGATGAGAATCGATGAATTACTCAGAGGGCTTAAACTTTAAGCCCTTTTTTGATGCTAAAAATTTTTAATGCAATTCATTTTCTTGATTTTTGATCAAACCTTTTTAACTCATTTTATCATGAAAAAGAACACTTTACTTCTTTCAGCTTTGGCTTTTCTGTATTTGACAACCCCTGCTGAAGCACAACTTCTCAAAAAAATTCAGAATGCAGCCTCTCAAGGTGCTCAAAACGCTATCAATAAAAAGGTAGAAAGTGAAGCCGAAAAAGCAGCTTCCAAAGAGCTAGACAAAATGTTTACCGGCATGATCGGCGAACCCGCCGAAACGGAAACCGAATATTTATTTTCGGGCTACATGGTCATGGAAGTGACCTCTACAGACAAGAAAGGGAAAAAGGAAGAACCTGTAAAAATCAATTACCTCCTATCTCCCTCCTCTGAATATACCGGCATGTGGTTTCAGGATGAAAAAAATCCTGAGATGCAAACTTCAACCATTCTGGATGGAAAAAATCAAGCAACCATAATTTTGATCAATGACGGAAGTTCAAAGTCAAGCATGGCCATCAAGATGGATCAGCAAACCCTCCAAAACTGGGTGGACGAAGAAGTAGAAGAAGAAATCTCTACACCCGATTACAAACTGGAGAAAACAGGAAATACAAAAAGTATCCTTGGCTTTGAATGCGAAGAATACTTGATCGCCTCGGAAGATGGACAAGCTCAGTATTGGGTGACCAAAGAGCCCATTGAAGGCTTTTCGATGTTTTCCCCCCAATCTAATCCCATGGCACCCAACCAAGGAATGGATCGGTATTCGAGCCTATTTTCCAATGCTCCAAAAGGAACTTTCATGGAGATGATTTTTAAAGCAAATGATGGATCAATTTCAGAAATGAAGGTGATCTCTTTGGAAAAAAACAAACCTCAGCGGTATACGATGGCTGACTATCCGAATCTGATGAAAGGGATGAACTAATAATCGAAAGAGGTATAAAAAGTGCCTCTTTTTCATTTTTTAACCCATAAAGCAGGTAAATTCAGGCCAAACTTTGGAGACCTGTGCAAATCATTCTTATCGTAGCAACAGCAAAAAATCAGGTAATCGGAAAGGACAACCAGCTTATCTGGAAATTGTCTGCTGATCTTAAGCGATTTAAAAATCTGACCACTGGAAATCATATCCTGATGGGTAGAAAAACTTATGATTCGCTTGGGAAACCACTACCCAACCGAACCCATCTGATCATCACGAGAAACCCTGATTTTCAGGCTCCGGAGGGACACTATGCTTTTTCTTCTTTGGAGGAGGCGATCATTTTTTGTAACAAAATCGAGGTAGAAAAACTTTTCATCATTGGCGGAGGTCAAATCTACAGAGAGGCCCTTCCTCTTTGTGATCAACTTGAAATCACCGAAGTCCATGCTGAACCCGAAGGAGATACCTTTTTCCCGGAAATTGATCCTACCCAATGGAAGGAAATAGGTCGGGAGGAATTTTCGGCTGATGAAAAAAATGAGTTCCCTTACGCCTTTGTGACATACGAAAAACGCTAAAACATGACCAAACCCGTCATCTGGATCACGGGTGCCTCATCGGGCATCGGCGAGGCCTCGGCCAAAAAGTTTTCCAAAGAAGGTTTTGCATTGATTCTTTCTTCCAGAAAAGTGAATGAACTCGAACGGGTGAAAAATGAGTGCGCGCATCCTGAGGCCATCAGACTACTTCCTCTTGACTTATCAGATAGCTCTGATTTTGACAGAAAAGCAGCTGATGCGATAGCCTTTTTCGGAAAAATAGACATCGTCCTTCACAATGGAGGAATAAGCCAGCGTTCCCTGATCAAGGATACCCAACTGGATGTAGATCGGAAACTGATGGAGGTCAACTATTTTGGAACAGTTGCTTTGACGAAAGCCATTCTCCCCCATTTCATTCAGCAAAAAAGTGGACAGTTTGCGGTAGTGACTTCTTTGGTTGGAAAATTTGCATCGCCCTACCGCTCTTCGTATGCTGCTTCCAAACATGCCCTGCACGGTTTTTTTGACACTCTCAGGGCCGAGCATTACCAAGATGGGATTTCTGTTTCCATGATCTGCCCGGGATTTATCCGCACGCAAGTCTCGATCAATGCTCTCACTGCCGACGGAAGTCCACTTGGAGAAATGGACGAAGCTCAGGAAAAAGGCATGAATCCAGAGCAATGCGCTAAGGAGATGTATGATGCTATTCTCTCCCAAAAGGAGGAAGTATATATCGGAGGAAAAGAAACGCTCGCAGTGTACCTCAAGCGGTTTTTCCCCGGAATCTTTTCCAAAATTCTCCAAAAAGCCAAAGTCAGATAATTACCACTACCCTATATGCAATTAGTCAAAGCTGAAATCATAGCCATTGGAGATGAGCTACTCTATGGGCAAATCATGGACACCAACTCCCACTGGATCAGTCAAGAACTCGATCTGATCGGAGTTAAAGTGGTCCGAAAAACCACCGTGGGTGACAACCGTGCAGACATTCTCGGTGCATTTGCAGAAGCCGAACAGCGAGCGGATATCATCCTCATCACGGGTGGCCTTGGTCCTACCCAAGATGACCTTACCAAACCGCTTTTGGCAGAATATTTTGGCTGCGAAATCGTCGAAGTTCCAAAAGCGGTAGAAGCAGTGACTTCTTTTTTCAGGAGAAGAGGAAGGGAAATGACTCAATTAAATATCCTCCAAGGACACCTTCCATCCTGCTGCACTTACGTGCCAAATGAAGTCGGCACTGCTCCCGGAATGTGGTTTGAAAAAAATGGAACCTACTGGATGTCCATGCCTGGAGTACCTCACGAGATGAAAAAACTCATGCGGGACTTTGTACTTCCTAAGCTTCCGCAGGCATTCGAGCTTCCAATCATCTATCATAAAATGGTTAAAACGGCTGGAATCGGCGAAAGCTGGCTGGCAGATTTGATCAAGGATTGGGAAAATAACCTTCCTGAGCATATTCGCTTGGCCTACCTCCCATCTCTTGGACACGTCAAGCTGCGGTTGACTGCTTTTGGTACTGACAAGCAGAAACTAGCAGTTGAGGTGGAAGATCAAATTACTGCAGTCCTGCCCCTGATCGACAAGTTTGTCTATGGATATGACGAAGAGACGCTCGAAACCGCAATCGGTAAACTTTTGAAGAACGCTGGGAAAACTCTAGCTTTAGCCGAAAGTTGCTCGGGAGGATACGTCTCCCATTTGGTCACGACAGTGCCTGGAAGTTCGGCCTATTTCCAAGGTGCAGTGGTTCCTTATCACAATCAATTCAAGGAAAATATCCTTGGTGTAAAAGCTGAAACGCTCCAATCTGTAGGTGCTGTGAGTGACGAGACTGCCAAAGAAATGGCTATGGGCGTGCGAAAACTTTTTGGCTCAGACTTTGGCTTAGCAAGTACAGGAATCGCCGGACCTGATGGTGGTTCGGAAGAAAAACCGGTCGGAACAGTCTGGATTGCCTGTGCCGGGGAAGGTTTTTTGGAAGCCAGAAAGCTCCAATTGACGCAAGATCGGATGCTGAATATTCAACTGACGGGCGTTTCTGTTTTGAATTTGCTAAGGAATTGCTTTAATCAGAATAACAAATAAAATTTTATCCAGATGGTTTGGGTAGGTATTCAATAAAATTTAATTTTAAAAGTTGAATATAAACCCAATTAAATTACCTCAACCGATATGGCAAGTGTAAAAATGCTGATGCCCAAAATGGGCGAAAGTATCATAGAAGGCACCATCCTTACCTGGCTGAAGAAAGAAGGAGACTCGATCGAGCAAGATGAGTCTGTACTGGAAGTAGCTACTGACAAAGTAGATACCGAGGTTCCTGCCACACATGGAGGTATTTTGAAGAAGATTTTGGCCAAAGAAGGTGATGTAGTAGCTGTAGGTGCTCCGATTGCAATTATCGAAACTGCCGGAGATTCAAAAACAGCTCCAGCCGAAACTGCAAAAGAAGTTGCAGGTGTCAAAGAAGAACTAATCGCTGCAGCTCCTGAAAATACCGCTTCAATCCTTTCCCATCCAGAAGTCACAGAGGAAACTCCTGCAGAAGATGGTCGGTTTTACTCTCCATTAGTTAAAAGTATTGCCAAAGAAGAAGGTATCGCTTTTGCCGAACTGTCAAAAATTCCTGGAACAGGTAAAGAAGGCCGGGTAACCAAGCAGGACATGATGGATTACCTTAAGGTACGTTCTACTTCACCATCTGTTCAATCTTTAGCTTCTGCAAAAGTTCCTTCGATCTCAGAACCAAAAGTACAGATGAGTATCTCTGCAACCGATGAGATCATTGAAATGGATCGCATGCGCAAAATGATCGCGCAGCGAATGATCGAATCAAGAAGGATTTCTGCTCACGTAACTTCTTTTGTGGAAGCAGACATGACCAACATTGTACTTTGGAGAGATAAAAACAAAGACGCTTACCGTGCAAAATATGGTGAGGGCATTACCTATACCCCTTTCTTTATTGACGCAGTAGCGAAAGCGATCCGTGATTTCCCGATGATCAATATCTCTGTGGATGGTGATCGAATCATTAAGAAAAAAGACATCAACGTGGGAATGGCTGTTGCTCTTCCTTCAGGTAATTTGATTGTCCCCATCATCAAGAATGCAGACCAACTTAATTTGGTTGGCATTTCTAAAAAAGTAAATGACCTTGCCAATCGTGCCAGAAATAATAAACTGACAGCCGATGACTTAGCTGGAGGTACCTACACCGTGTCCAATGTGGGTTCTTTTGGAAATGTGATGGGAACACCCATCATTCCTCAACCTCAAGTGGCTATTTTGGCGATTGGGGCAATTGTAAAAAAGCCTGCTGTAGTAGAAACTCCTACCGGTGATGTCATTGCTATCCGTCACAAAATGTTCCTTTCCCACTCGTATGACCACCGAGTAGTAGATGGTTCTTTGGGAGGCATGTTTGTTCGTAGAGTTGCCGATTATTTGGAGGCTTTTGATCTGAACACTTCTTTGTAATCAAGTAAAAAAGAAATGCCCCCATGGAGGACTTTTTCTTCATGGGGGCATTTTCCATTTTTGGAAAGTTAGGTTATACTTTTTCCCCTCACTTTTCTAAAATAATACTCCAATTTGTCCGCTAACACGGCCAATCGAATCGGCTTGGTCAAATAATCATCCATCCCAATTTCCAAGGCCTTCTGCTGATCCTCTTCAAATACATTGGCTGAAAGACCAATGATGATCAAATCTTTTCTGTCTGGAAGCTCACGAATCGCCATAGTAGCTTCCAAGCCATTCAATACTGGCATTTGCACATCCATCAAAACGACATCGAATTCATGTGATTTGACCATTTCCAAAGCTTCTTGGCCATTTTTGGCTACCTCAAAGGCAAAACCAAGCTGCTGGAACATCAATCTCATCAATTGAAGATTCAGCTCATTATCTTCCGCAAGCAAAATTCTTAGGGGAAAAACTGCGCCCATTTCTTTGATATCCCGCCAGGTAAGGTCTTGCGAGCTTGGCTTGAGGGAAGATTCAGATGATCTTTTAAGTAAAACTGAAAATCCAAAAACAGAACCTTTCCCTAATTGACTTCGGATGACCAATTCGCCTCCAAGTAACTCTGCCACTTTTTTGGCGATTGCCAAGCCCAAACCTGTACCTTGATAGGCTCTCGTATTCGAGCTCTCCACTTGATAAAAAGGCTCAGTCAAATGCTTCAAGTGCTCTTCGGAAATACCGATACCTGTATCCTCGACCACATAATGAACATAGACCAATTCCTCGCTGAATTCTTCCAATTCCAGTTTAACACTCACTTTTCCTTTTTCAGGAGTAAACTTGAGCGCATTTCCGATCAGATTTAATAGTACCTGATTGATTTTACCCTTATCACCCTCTAGGATGATATCTGCATATGGGTCCATTTTCAACTCAAGGCTAATTGCCTTCTTTTTAGCAATGCCGATCAGGATTTCAACTTGAGCTTTCAGCTCGTCTAACGGGTTGAAAACAGCATTATGGATCTCAATCTTTCCAGACTCGATTTTGGAGTAATCCAAAATGTCTCGGATGATCGTCAACAGTGAATTGCCTGAATTTTTGATGATATCTACATACTGTTTCTGGATTTTATTCAGATTGGTACTTTCCAAAAGGTCAATAATACCCAATAAGCCGTTCATCGGAGTCCGGATCTCATGACTCATATTTGCCAAAAACTCCGACTTGGCTTTACTGGCCATATCTGCCGCATTCATGGCTTCCATCAGCCCATTCTCCCAGATTTTTTGGCTCGTGATATCCTTGGCTATGGATATCATTTGGTTGGAATCCAATGGAAAAAACCTCATCTCATAATGCCTAACCACCTCTTTTTCATCCTTCCAAACCGAATTGATGGTCTGAATTTTCCCTGTTTTTCTGGCTTGACGAAAGGCTGAAAGAATTTCATTGAATTGATCCTGAGGTACAAATTCTTCCAATTTTTTACCAAGCGTGCGAGAGGACGGTTCAAGTAGATTTTCTCTTCCCTGAATATGAAAATCCAACACTTTTCCCTCATTGTCATAAATAAAAATGACATCAGGGAGGTTATTTATCAGAGCCCTGAGTCGGTTTTCGCTTTCAATGATCTCCTTCTCGGATTGGTATTGCTCAGTGATGTCGGTGCAGATCCCCATTCCTCCATTGAAGCGTCCCAACTTATCATACATCAATTTTTCAAAAATTCTGAGCCTGATTTTTTTGTTATCCGCCCGAATGACATCGGTCTCTATATTGACATATTCTTTTTTTTCTGCGATCGCTTTGAGGATTTCCTCTTTGACTTGGAGTGCTGCCGGATGCTGGGAACCATCTTGAAATGCGGTAACAAAACTATTCTTTGGATGTCCAAGCACTTCTTCCACTTCTTCACTAATTCGGCTGATTTCTCCTTTGTAATTGTGAAAAAAGACAAAACCCCGAAGCTCTTTCAAGAGTAGATTTTGCTGATCAAACAATTGTGAAATCTCGACCAGACTGGCCTCCTTGTTTTTGGTGATTTCAAGGCTGTTTTTGATCGAAATGACAAAAAATAAAATTGAACCAATCAACAAAAATACAATCCCTACAAACAGATACAGATAGGTACTGTAAAGTCCCGAAGTGAGACTTTGAACCGGGGCAGAAAAAGCCAATGAAGCAGGAATGTCTCCATATCCGAATCGAAACGGATATTGTGCTAAAACTCCTTCTATTTCCGTATTCTCTCCTTCATCCCAGTAGATTTGATAAAATCCTTTCAAGCCCATTGAAATGTCTTCCCGGATTCGCTCAAGGTCGGAGGACTGAATTTTCCGTTCGGTGACGGTGGATGCAGCTCCAATGTCAAACAGTTGATTATTGAATAATAAGTATTTGCTTCCTCCCGGGGTCTGGTAAAAATTAGAAGCATATTCCCTTGCAAAGCCCAATAAATCATAGGAATAGACTGTCTTTAATCCAGATTTACTCTCAATAACCTGATATTTCCCAGCCTTTGATTGGGGAATATCATTGACAGTGGCTTGTATAAAATCATTTCTGGAAGTAAGCGTGTACCGCAACACCGAATCTCCCAAGTCCACCCAAATCGTATCGATAATACTTGGAAAAGCGATAAACGTCCTCCTCGCAGCCAATGGGAGATCTTGATTTACCTTGTTTTGATCCCAGGAGGTATTTTCTAGATAGCTTAAAAAAGTCCGGGTTTCTTCCTGAAATCGAATCAATTCAAATTCAATTCCCCTAGCCGCCAACTCGGTCTGCTTATTCAAAAATTCCTTTCTGGTACTAAGCTGAGATTCATAAAGTGCACTGAAAAAACTGACCCCAACAGATACTACAAGCAAGATCAAAATCACTCCCACTACAGCGGTCACCTTGTAATTAGACCTGTCAAAAATCTTCTTTGTCATCAGAATTCAGGGAACAATTCAATCAAATACCAATCAATCTTTTTGAAGGATAAGCCGACAGCAGATTTTAAATTGACTTCATCCACAAAATCATACCTGTTTTTCTTCTCAAAAATGAGCGTCTGAGCCATTTTTCTCACCTCAGCACTTTTGCTGTGAAATAAATTAAAGTCCGAAATCCTGAAATTATCAGCTTGGATCGTTTCCCTGTACACGTGATTTTTCAAGGGTGGCATTCCCAAAAACTCAGTTGCCTCACCTTTGGCTGCGACTATATCCCCTTTGCCATTGACCAGAATAAAATTACCCTCCACTGATTCCAGGTAGTTTTGAATCAAAGCAGAAACGGTAAAATCCACTCCCAGCACAGCAAAAAGTTTATCCTTTTCATAGATCGGGTGTACTAAAGATAAAATCCAACCTTTTCCAGCAGGATCAACATAGGCATCCGGTATCCAAACCAATCCACGGGAAGGATTGTGGGCTGAGTCAGCTTCGTAATAAAAATTGAAAGCCGTAACATCAATATCCGGATCCACTATGTTTTTCACATCATAGGCAGGATAAACCCTGCTTACCTGCATGGCAGAGTTAGAATATATCTGCACAGCCATTTTATTTTTTTTAAAAAACGAAGCAAACAAACTGTCGAGGCTGTTGGTAAGCCTAACCTCCTCTTCTGCCTTACTTCGATCAGATGTGGTATTTAGAATAATAATGGAGCTAAGTGAAGAATCCTGTTCAGGAAGATTTGTAGAAAAAGGACCATCAAAAGTGTACTTAAGTGATACTGACTTCTCTAGAACTGAATCCCTTTTCTGCACTAAATATTCATACAAGTGAGCGACCTCATCAAGTTCAGTACTCATCTTTTGGGCTTCTTTTTCCATTTCAGCCATTAGGCCTTGGATTCTTTCGAGCCCATTATCTACTAAGGGTTCCTTCTTTTTTTCACAGGAATAAAAAAAGGTGATCAAGCAAGAAAAAAGGATAACTCTAAAAAGACTCATGAATCAGGGTGGTTGAAAGGGAAGTTAGGAATTTTCCAACTGCCTTCGAAAAGAATTGCCCATTTCTTCGAAACGAACTTTTACCCCTTCAAAAAAACCACCTTCCAAAAAAGCATCCAACTCCGACTCCTCTAAAACATCCATCTCGCTCAGCTTAAACGTTTGCTCCATGGGACCAAGCTCGTACTTGATAATGTATTTATTGTTCCAGGAGAAAATACTCACCCGTATTTCCTCCCGGACCAGTTCTTTGACTACTCTCATTCGGGTCTGTGGACTTCAGATTTAAAGGTAATGTTGGACTTCAGCGAAGAAGCTACCGAGCAGTATTTCTCTACCGATAGAGCCACCACTTTAGCAAACTCGTCATCAGTCGCATTGGGAGAAACCAACACAAACTTAAGCTCGATATCGGTGTAAAATGCCGGCACACCGTCATTTCTAATTCCTTCCACTTCGACAAAGAAATCCACAATCTCTCGGCGCTTCTTTTTCATCATGAGTACTGCATCCACCGAGGCACATCCGCCCAAGGCCGAAAGCAACAAATCCATCGGAGACTGGGCATGTTTGTGCTCTGGATCATACATATCAATGTTGACTAGATTTCCCTGGGGATTACGGGACTCATATTCCAAATCCGCCTTCATGCGGACGGTGACGTTGCGTTTGTTAGCCATATGGATTTACGAATGACGATTTACGAGATCATTGAGGACCTCAACTACTTACTTTCAATGGTGATCTTTTTCAAATGAGAAATCCTGCTTTAGGAAAAGCTAGGTAACCCAAACTTGTTTATGCTGCTTCTCCAGAAGCAGTACTGTACTAATTCAAAAGACCTGCATCTAAAATCTAAATTCTTGACTCTTGTCTCTTCTTCAGATTTCTGACTTCAGCCTTCTATCTTCTTACATATTCCTTCGATACTGCCCTCCTACCTCATACAAGGCATGGGTGATTTGACCCAGTGAACAGTACTTAGCGGCTTCCATCAGTTTTTCAAAGACATTTTCATTATGAATCGCTGCCTTTTGAAGCGACATCAATTGGTCTTTTTCCAAACCTGCATAAGCAGCATGAAGGTTCCTCAAGGTGGCAATTTGCGCTTCTTTTTCCTCCACCGTGGCTCGGATGACTTCTCCAGGAATGATGGTCGGTGAGCCTTCGCTGGAAAGGAAGGTATTCACCCCAATGATCGGATATTCTCCTGTGTGTTTGAGCATTTCATAGTGAAGGCTTTCCTCCTGGATTTTGCCACGCTGATACATGGTCTCCATCGCTCCTAAAACACCTCCTCGCTCGGTGATCCGATCAAATTCAGCATATACCGCTTCTTCCACCAGGTCGGTCAACTCTTCAATTATAAATGAGCCTTGAAGTGGATTTTCGTTTTTCGCCAAGCCCAATTCCTTGTTGATGATCAACTGGATCGCCATCGCCCGACGAACCGATGCTTCCGTAGGCGTGGTGATAGCTTCATCATAGGCATTCGTATGAAGCGAGTTACAGTTGTCATAAATCGCATACAAAGCCTGAAGCGTGGTACGGATATCGTTGAAGTCGATTTCCTGCGCATGAAGCGAGCGGCCGGACGTCTGGATATGGTACTTGAGCATTTGCGAACGCTCGTTTCCTCCATATTTCAGTTTCATCGCCTTAGCCCAAACTCTCCTAGCCACGCGACCGATGACCGAATATTCTGGATCGATACCGTTGGAAAAGAAGAAGGAAAGGTTGGGTGCAAAGTCATTGATGTTCATTCCTCGGGACACGTAGTATTCCACGTAAGTAAATCCGTTGGAAAGGGTCAAGGCGAGCTGCGTGATCGGATTGGCACCTGCTTCAGCAATGTGATAACCTGAAATAGATACAGAATAGAAGTTTCTAACTTTATTTTCGATAAAATACTGCTGCACGTCCCCCATTAAACGAAGTGAAAACTCCGTGGAGAAAATACAGGTATTTTGAGCCTGATCTTCCTTGAGGATATCTGCCTGTACGGTACCTCTCACTTTGGAAATGGTGTCGGCTTTGATTTTTTCATATACTTCCTTTGGCAGCACTTGATCACCTGTTACTCCGAGCAGCATCAAGCCCAAACCGTCATTACCTTCCGGAATCGGGGCATTGTATCTCGGTCTTGGAAGACCTTTTTCTTTGTAAATAGCTTCGATTTTGGCTTCCACCTCAGCTTCCAAGCCATTGGCTTTGATGTACACCTCACACTGCTGATCGATCGCTGCATTCATGAAGAAGGCTGTCATCGTGGCCGCAGGACCATTGATCGTCATAGAGACAGAAGTCATCGGATCCACGAGATTGAATCCGGAATACAACTTCTTGGCATCGTCCAAGCAGCAGACGTTCACGCCTGAGTTGCCGATTTTGCCATAGATATCCGGACGGTAATCTGGATCTTCCCCATACAAAGTCACCGAGTCAAAAGCAGTAGAAAGACGCTTGGCAGGCATGGACTTGGAGACGTAGTGGAAGCGCTTGTTGGTTCGCTCAGGCCCTCCCTCCCCAGCAAACATTCGGGTAGGATCTTCACCTTCCCGCTTAAAAGGAAATACGCCTGAGGTATACGGGAACTGTCCGGGAACATTCTCCCTCAAGCCCCACTTCAGCAATTCTCCCCAAGCTTCGTATTTCGGCAAAGCCACTTTTGGAATTCGTGAATTAGCCAATGAAGTACTGTAGGTTTTCACCTTCAGCTCCTTGTCACGGACTTTGAACACATAAAAATCATCCGAATAGCGAGCGGCTTCTGCAGGCCATTCTTCCAGCCACTTTTTGTTTTTCGGATCGAGGTTGAGCTCCACTTGAGCATAGACCTCCTGAAGTTCCTTGATCAAGCGATCCTTATCAGCCACTTTGGTTGACTCGATGGCCTCCATGGACTTTTTGATGGAGTAAAGCTGCTGGGCAATTTCCTTTTGCTCCTCCACCCATTTATCATAGTTTCGGTTGATCTCGGTGATCTCGCTGAGGTAGCGGGTACGGGCAGGCGGAATAATGTAGATTTTCTCGGAAGTACCGGCTGTGAGTTCAAAGGAACTCTCCAATCCGGAGAATTTCTCATTGACCTTGCCGATGATCGCTCGGTACAGTTGATTCATCCCGGGGTCATTAAACTGAGAAGCGATGGTGCCAAACACCGGAATATCCTCATCAGCAATATCCCACAGGTTATGGTTGCGCTTGTATTGCTTTTTCACATCCCGGATGGCATCGAGCGCCCCACGCTTGTCAAACTTGTTGAGCGCGATCACATCGGCAAAGTCCAGCATGTCGATCTTTTCCAACTGGGAAGCCGCTCCGTACTCGGGAGTCATCACGTAAAGTGAAATGTCTGAGTGCTCGATAATCTCCGTATCGGACTGACCAATACCGGAAGTTTCCAAAATCACCAAATCAAATCCCGCTGCTTTCACGGTATCGACCGCATCTTGCACGTATTTCGAAAGAGCCAAATTGGACTGACGGGTAGCCAAGGAACGCATAAACACACGGGGATGGTTAATGGAGTTCATTCGAATTCGGTCTCCCAAAAGTGCTCCACCGGTTTTTCTTTTGGATGGATCCACAGAGATGATTGCCAGATTTTTATTCTCAAAGTCGATGATGAATCTTCTCACCAACTCATCCACCAAGGAAGATTTACCCGCTCCACCTGTTCCGGTGATGCCCAAAACCGGGGTTTTGCTACTTTGACTGGCCTTTCGGATTTTCCCCAAAAGTATAGCAGACTGCTCAGGGAAGTTTTCAAAAGAGGAAATGGCTCTAGCCACGCTGCCTTTTTCACTTTTATCCAAAACAAAATCAGCTGAAACCTGATCTCCCACCGGAAAATCACAGGAAGAAACCAAGTCATTGATCATCCCTTGCAAGCCCATGGCACGTCCGTCGTCAGGGGAATAAATTCGAGTGATCCCGTAGCCATGCAATTCTTTGATCTCCTCAGGAAGGATCGTTCCTCCTCCCCCTCCAAAAATTTTAATATGTCCCGCTCCATTTTCCTTGAGCAAATCATACATGTATTTGAAAAATTCCACGTGACCGCCTTGATAGGATGTGATAGCAATTGCCTGCACGTCTTCCTGAATGGCGCACTCGACGATCTCCTGCACAGATCGGTTATGCCCCAGATGAATCACCTCGCAGCCGGTGGATTGAATGATCCGGCGCATGATATTAATTGCAGCATCGTGTCCGTCAAAAAGAGAGGCCGCTGTAACGATCCGAATGTGGTTTTTGGGTTTGTAAATCTCAGTTGGTAAAGTCATGATAGTGGGTTTCTATACTGAAAATGGGTATTGGCATTGGCCCAAACAGGTTCACTTTCTGGGCTTGCGAATATAAGGAATTTCACCTGAGCGGGGTTTTCCAAAGGTGTAAAAACAAAATTTTATTTGGTTGGTGGAAAAAGTTTGGGAAAGGAAATCGATTGATTAAAGTAGTCGGGACCGAGAAAGAACCCCGTCTGTTTTGAAATAAAAACCTTCTCCTTAGTTTAGTACAGCTTTAAACCCAAGAATCACCCATGTCCTCTAAAAATTACGCCTTCTTTGTTTCCCTTACTGCCGCTTTGGGCGGCTTTTTATTTGGCTTTGACACAGCGGTGATTTCCGGTGCAGAGCGAGCCATTCAGGAAGTATGGCAACTCAGTGATTGGACACACGGATTGGCAATCGCATCTGCTTTGTATGGCACTGTGATCGGAGCACTAGTTGGCGGAATACCTGCTGATCGATGGGGACGAAAGAAAAGCTTACTCTGGATCGGATTGTTTTACTTTATTTCTGCGGTGGGTTCAGGAATTGCTTGGGATGTAACCTCCTTTACCTTCTTTCGATTTTTGGGCGGCTTGGGTGTTGGCGCATCCTCCGTTGTAGCTCCGATGTATATCTCGGAAATCGCCCCAGCTAAAAATCGAGGGCTTTTGGTAGCACTTTACCAATTTAATATTGTGTTCGGGATTGTGATGGCCTATGTATCCAATTACCTGATCGGGACAGCTGGTTTGCCAGAAGATTGGAGATGGATGCTAGGCGTAGAAGCAGTACCCGCTTTGATTTACAGTGTGATGATTTTTAGCATTCCTGAAAGTCCGCGTTGGTTGATCGCCAAATTCAATGACCTCACCAAAGCCAGAGAAATCTTGACAAAAACTGACCCTGAAGGCGTGGATTCGGCAATAAAGCTGGCTATCGAAGAAGAAAAAAGCATGAAACAAAAGGCAGGATTTAGAGCTCTTTTCAGTCCAAGATTCTTCTCCAGTACAATGTTGGCCATTTTGATCGCCTTTTTCAACCAAGTATCGGGGATCAATGCGATCATCTATTTTGCGCCGAGGATTTTTGAAATGGCAGGAATCTCTACAGAAAGCGCCTTAATCTCTACGATTGGTATTGGCTTGATCAATCTGGTCGCCACATTCTTTGGTCTGTATTTGATAGACAGATTGGGAAGAAAAAAACTGATGTATTTCGGTTCATTTGGCTACATCATTTCACTCAGCCTTATGGCCTACAACTTTCTCGGCCCTGGAATTCCTGCATTTTGGCTTCCGATTTTCGTATTCGGATTTATTGCATCTCATGCCGTCGGTCAAGGGTCAGTGATTTGGGTTTTTATCTCAGAAATGTTCCCAAACGAACTCCGGGCTTCAGGCCAATCGCTAGGCTCTTTTACTCATTGGATTCTTGCTGCAGTCATTGCCAACGTGTTCCCTTTCTTTGCCAATAGCTTTGGTCCAGGTTATATATTCGCTTTTTTCTGCCTGATGATGGTGGTACAACTACTTTGGGTATTCTTCAAAATGCCCGAAACCAAAGGAAGAACTCTAGAAGAAATTCAAAAAGACTTACAAAAAAACCATGCGTGATCACGTTGTAATTTTCGGTGAAATGCTTTGGGATTGCCTACCTACCGGTCCGGTAGCAGGTGGCGCCCCGATGAATGTGGCTCTCAATCTCCATCAGCTTGGGCTCCAATCTAGGCTAATCTCAGCTGTCGGATCAGATCAGGACGGACAAAATCTCTTGGATTTCCTGAAGTCTTTTGACCTACCCTTGGATTTGATTCAAACCAAAAAAGATAAGGAAACTTCAAAAGTACTGGTGGATACCAGCGATCCAGAAAACATCAAATACACCATCGTATCTCCTGTGGCCTGGGACTATATCGAATGGTCAGAAGACCTGGACAAGGCTGTAGAAGAAGCGGACGCCTTTGTGTTCGGTACTTTAGGTGTGCGAAACAATGAAAGCCTCAAAACCCTGCTTCAATTACTCCACCATCCAACTTTAAGAATTTTTGACGCCAATCTGCGTCCCCCATTTTATGATTTCGAAGTGATCGAAACCTTGTTGGGTTTTGCCGATATTCTCAAGATCAACGAGGACGAGTTGGAAGTTTTCGCAGATTATTTCAAAACCGAACCGACGATTGAGGGACTTTGCACTTTCCTTGATCAGCATTTCCCTATGGAAATCATCTGCATCACCCGCGGCGCGAAAGGCGCAGTACTTTATCAAAAAGGCAAGCTGATCGAGCATCCTGGATATCAGGTAAAGTTCCAAGATTCGATTGGTGCGGGCGACGCGTTTTTGAGCGGATTTGTTAAAACTTATTTAGAAGAAAGAGCACCAGAAGAAATTCTTGACTTTGCCTGCAAGCTAGGAGGCTATGTTGCCACTCAAAAAGGAGGGACACCGAGGTATACCGAAGCAGATGTACTGAGAGAAATACGCTAATCAAGAAAGAATTTCTCGAAGAGAAGCGGTATGCATCCCGATCATGTACCAATCGGATATTTCAACTTCCAAAATGGCCATTGTACCAGGCTGAAGTCCAATGTAATCTCCAGAACTCAGGTGGGACACCAGCAAACTGATAGTTGGATTGTGACCAATTAGCAGGCAGGTTTCCACTTCTTTTGGAGTTTCTTCCAGGATTTTCAAGAGAATTTCAAGATTGGCAGAATAAATCTCTTTGTCATATATCTCCTCTTTTACAGGCAAGTGGCTTTTGATAATTTCGGCAGTTTCCCTTGTTCGAGTGGCCGAAGAGCAATACATCCGATCCACTTCCAATGCCTTTTGGCTAAGAATCTGACCCAAGTTGTTCAACTGCGTTTTGCCTCTCGCAGTCAATTGACGTTGGAAATCTACCCCATCGGAAAAGCCTGCTTCTCCATGTCTTAGAAGAATTAATTGTTTCATTACGCAATCGATTTAACTAAAAATTAGCATTGCTATTCCCCAAAAACCAAACCAAAACCCCACACCGTAATTTTATAATATTTGGAGGAGAAAACAATGCCGTCTATTTTTAGCCTTTCAAGAAAGCCGTCTAGGCACGCAAATTCTCTTTTATGTCTAAAAATCTTGTCATCGTCGAATCCCCTGCCAAGGCCAAAACTATCGAAGGTTACCTCGGCAAGGATTACAAAGTAGTCTCCAGCTACGGTCACGTGCGGGACCTACCCAAAGGCGATAAAGCGATAGATATCAAAAACCGCTTCAAACCTACCTACGAAGTCACTGCTGATAAAAAGGAAGTGATCAAAAACCTAAAGTCACTAGCCAAGGATGCCGAAATGGTCTACCTCGCAAGTGACGATGACCGCGAAGGAGAAGCTATTTCATGGCACTTAAAGGAGGTTTTAAAACTGGATGAACAGCATACCAAACGAATTGTCTTCCGAGAAATCACCAAAAACGCCATCACCAAAGCCATCGAAAACCCTCGGGGCATCGACTACGATCTTGTAAATGCGCAACAGGCAAGAAGAATTCTCGATCGATTGGTAGGATTTGAGCTTTCTCCAATCCTCTGGAAAAAAATCAAAACAGGACTTTCTGCCGGACGTGTGCAGTCAGTTGCTGTACGTCTAATCGTAGAGCGTGAGCGTGAAATCGAAGGCCACAAAGCCAAATCGTCTTTCCGGATCACTGCAATATTTGAAGTAGAAGGAAAATCCTTTCAGGCAGAGTTGCCAAAGAAATTTGAGACCAAAGCCGAAGCCGAGGAATTTCTCAAAAATTGCTTGGAGGCTACTTTTTCCGTAGGAAATCTCGAAAAGAAACCTGCCAAAAAATCTCCGGCAGCTCCATTTACCACTTCTACCCTACAGCAGGAAGCTTCCAGAAAGCTCTACTTCTCTGTAGCCCAAACCATGTCGGTAGCTCAAAAGCTGTACGAAGCCGGTAAGATCACCTACATGCGTACGGACAGCACCAACCTATCTCAGGATGCCTTGGCTGCTGCAAAAAATGCCATCGAAAATTCCTTTGGGTCACAATACCACAAGTCCAGACTATACTCTACCAAAAGCGAAAGTGCGCAAGAGGCTCACGAAGCAATCCGACCCACTGACTTTGCTGTCAGTCAGGCAGGTGGCGACCGAAATGAACAACGCCTCTACGAACTGATCTGGAAGCGTGCCATAGCTTCACAGATGGCCGATGCCGAGCTCGAGCGAACCACCATCACGGTCGATATTTCTAATTCCCCTCAGCACCTTGTTGCTACCGGTGAAATTATCAAGTTTGATGGATTTTTGAAGGTTTACCTCGAAGATACCGACGACGAACCGGAAGATGAGGAGGAAGGCAACAAGTCGCTTTTGCCTCCACTAACAATCGGTCAGGGACTTGCACTCCGAGAGATGAAAGGCAAAGAAACCTTTACGCGTCCTGCTCCGAGATATACAGAAGCCTCTTTGGTGAAGAAGCTTGAGGAACTCGGCATTGGCCGACCTTCTACTTATGCACCAACCATCTCCACCATCCAAAAAAGAGAATATGTGGTGAAAGAGTCCAGAGAAGGGACCTCCAGAAACTATGTCGAAATGACCATTGCCGGGGGCAAATTCAAAGAATCCAACAAAACTGAAAATACGGGCGCGGAGAAAAACAAGCTTTTCCCAACCAACATTGCCATGGTGGTCAATGACTTCCTCGTGGAGCATTTTCCAAATGTCATCGACTTCCACTTCACGGCCAATGTGGAAAAAGAGTTTGATGAAATTGCAGCAGGAGGCCAGGATTGGCAGGACATGATCGATGGCTTCTATGGTAAATTCCACCATAGCGTGGAAGAAACCGAGCAAGTCTCCCGTCAGGATGTGAATACCAGCCGATTGATCGGACAGCATCCTACCTCAGGGAAGAATGTCTACGCACGATTGGGAAGATTTGGACCTTTGGTACAGATCGGAGAAAATGAGGATGAAGACAAGCAATTTGCGAGCTTGAAAAAGGGCCAGTTTATCGAAAATGTAACCATGGAAGATGCCTTGGAGCTTTTCAAACTGCCTCGGGAAGTAGGATTCTTTGAGGACAAAAAGATGACTGCTGCGGTGGGTAGATTTGGTCCCTACATCAAGCATGACAATGCCTTCTACTCCTTGCAAAAAGGTCAGGATCCATTGGCCATTACAGAAGCTGAAGCAATCGAACTGATCCAAGCCAAGCGTGAAGCAGATGCCAATAAGCACATCAAAGCTTTTGACGAGAATCCTGAAATCCAAATTCTGAACGGCCGTTGGGGCCCCTACATCAAGTTTGGAAAAAATAATTTCAAGATCCCGAAGAGCAAAGTGGCAGAGGAATTAACCTACGCCGAAACCATCGAGATCATCGAGGCACAGCCGGATGCGGGCAAGAAAAAAGGAAGATTCCCTGCCAAGAAAAAATAAGACAAACCGATCCTGAACACAGGGTCGGTTTTTTTTTGGCTGGTATTCATTTCCCAACTCGAGCGCTTTATTGCCTGTTTGTATAGGTAAAACAATTAGTTTTAGAACATGAAACTACTTCTCTCAACCTTTTTTCTAACATTAACCATTGGAGCTACTTGCTTTGCTCAATCCGTTTTGTATGGGGTTGTATATGACCAAGCGGATAGGAAACCGGTTTCTTTCGCCATGGTCTTTTTAGCCAATACCAGTATAGGGACGCTCACAGATGAAAGCGGTAAATTCTCCATTTCTGTCCCCAAGGGAAGGTTTGAATTAGTGATCTCAAAGCTCGGGTATGAAAAAGCTGTTAGAGAACTAAATTCGGCTATTCCTTTAGGTCAACCCTTGGCAATTTACTTGCAGAAGACAGAACTCCAATTAGACTCCCTGGAGGTCAACGAAGAGCGAGACCCAAGGTGGTATCAAAACTTGCAGATTTTTAAAAACAACTTTCTCGGTCAAAGTGAAAACTCGCTCCATACTATCCTTCTAAATGAAAAGAGACTCATATTGGATGATTTGAGTTCTCCCGGCTTTCTAAAAGCGAGAAGCAATGATCCGCTGAAGATCCTCAACAAAAACTTAGGCTATGAGATTGACTATGATTTGGAAATTTTTGAATTACAATCCCGAGAAAAATCCCTGCTATCAGGCGGTTATCCCCTGTTTCGCCCACTCTTGATCAAATCAAAAGCAAAGCAGAAAGTAATTGACAAAAACAGGGAACAAGCCTATCGGGGAAGCCTCATGCACTTTCTTAGAGCAGTGCATTCCAACACTTGGGTTGAGGAGGGATTCGAAGTTTACCGACTACAGCGAATACCTAACCCAGATCGACCTTCTGATCAAGAAATCAAGGCCATGGCTGAAAAATTAAGATCGGGAGAAATGGTACAGTTTGATCTAAAAGCATTTTCTGAGCTTTCCAGTAAACCCAAATTCATTCAAATCCTAGATCCCAATCCACTTGATTTTTCCAAAATCGAATTCAAAAATCAAGAGGGAGACTTGGTCATCCAATTTGAAGATTACCTTTTTGTCAAAAACACTAAATACCCACCTCTTCCCTCCTATTTTGTCAACTTCAAACCAGGTCGCCAAGAATCCGTGATCCACCTACCCACCGGAAAAATCACAATTCAAGAAAATGGAAATCACTTCCCTGCTTTCGATCTGTTTCTAGAAGGCTACATGTCTTGGCTAAAAATTGCCGACCTGCTACCTTTAGACTATTGGCCCAACTCAAATGACTAAGAAAAAACTCGTCGTCCTCACCGGTGCCGGTGTGTCTGCCGAAAGTGGCATTCGAACTTTTCGTGACTCCAATGGCCTATGGGAAAATCACGACGTAATGGAAGTAGCCTCGCCGGAAGGTTGGCGGAAAAACCGAGGCCTCGTGCTCGAATTCTACAATCAACGCCGAAAACAAGCCCGAGAATGCCAACCCAATGCCGCACACTTAGCCCTTGCCAATCTAGAACGCTACCTGGACGTAGAAATCATCACTCAAAATGTGGATGACTTGCACGAGCGGGCAGGTTCCACCAAGGTCCTTCACCTCCACGGCGAACTCAACAAATCCCAAAGCACGCTCGATCCAAAACTGATCTATCCAATGGATCATTGGGAAATCAAAGAAGGAGACACCTGTGAACGGGGAAGCCAACTCCGTCCCTTTATCGTATGGTTTGGGGAGTCTGTTCCCATGATGCTACCCGCTATCAACTTGACCAAAACCGCTGATTTCTTCCTCGTTTTGGGTACTTCACTACAAGTCTATCCAGCAGCTAGCTTGATCGATTATGCACCCCGTGATGCCAAAAAATTTCTGATCGATCCCGTCAAACCGGACACTTACCTAGGCTCAAACATCCATTTGATCCAGGAAAAAGCAACCACAGGGATGGAAAAATTCACAGAGCTGATGCTAAAGAAGATCGAACAATAAAAACCAAAGAGCTTTACTCAATGATTGGGAAGTAATTCAGGCAGGTTGACCTCTTTCTTGTTAGTGGATTGCATCCTAGTTGAAATTTAACCGAATTGGCGGTGGACGGTTGACCGTCGTCTGTGGACGATTATCCGCAAGATTTTCCAATATAAATCCCAAGACTATCTTACTTGCGGATAATCTTATTATTCAAAAATGATTATCCGCATTTCCACCAGTAACCAAATAAAATAAGGTTTGCAGTTCGATTAGAGGTGCTGTGGACTGTCGTCTGTGGTCAGTCGACGAATATCCGCCCTCTTTAGAGCCTATAACCTACTTGGTGGTAAGATTGCGGATATTCAAATTCAAAATTTTATCCTAGATTAATCCTCGAAAAACAAAGCCACTTCACCCTGGCTCAAATTTTCGACATTAAACCCAAAATACCCCATGAAGTACAAAATAGCGGTGATCGGTGCAGGTCCATCCGGAATCACAGCCCTCAAAAATCTCCTGGATCAAGGATTGGACGCGGTGGCCTTTGACAGAAATGAAGAAGTTGGCGGCAACTGGATCTATTCCGAAAAAGAAAGCCACTCCAGCGTTTTCGAAACCACCCACATCATTTCTTCCAAAACGCTCTCCCAATACGAGGACTTTCCTTTTGACGAGTTTGACCCGGAGACTGCGGATTATCCCTCGCATGAAGTCCTGAGAAATTACTTTCAGGCCTACGCCCGAAAGTTTAACCTCTACCCTTTTATCCAATTTGGGACAATGGTCAAAGAATGTAAGTGGATAGATGAACTCCACTGGCAGGTGACCACTGAAAAAGACGGAATCGAAAAAACCGAGCAATTCACCCACCTCGTGGTGGCCAATGGTCACCATTGGAAACCTCGCTATCCAGAGTATCCCGGAGAGTTTACCGGAGAGTTTCTCCACTCCCACCATTTCAAAAAAGCAGCGCCTTTTGCAGGAAAGCGGGTCTTGGTCATCGGAGGAGGAAATTCTGCCTGCGATGTAGCCGTGGAAACCAGCCGGGTTTCGGCCTCGACGGCCATATCCTGGAGAAGGGGCTATCGAATTGTGCCCAAATTTTTCTTTGGAAAACCTTCAGACAAGGTCGCCGAACAAACAAAATGGCTACCTGTGAAAGTCAGAGGTTTCTTCAACCAGCTCTTGCTCAAAGTGATGCTTGGCGACAACAAAGCATACGGCCTACGTCCAATCACTGAACCATTCGGAGCAACTCACCCTACGATCAACGACGAGCTTCTGCACAAGATTCGCCATGGCAAAGTCAAGCCAAGACTCGATATCAAGCGATTTGAGGGGAAAAATGTCATTTTCGAGGATGGAAAAACCGAAGAATACGATTCCATCATCGCTTGCACCGGATATTGGCTGAGCCATCCATTTTTCGACAAAAACTTCATCGACTATTCCTCCGGTCCCGTGCCTCTGTACCTCAAAATGTTCCATCCCAAAATCACCAACCTGTACTTTATCGGCATGTTTCAACCCTTGGGTTGTATCTGGCCTGGGGCTGAGCTGCAGAGCAAATTGATGGCACAGGAACTGATCGGCAAGTGGAAAAGACCAAAAAACATAGAGGCTCTTTGCGAGCGGGAAGTCACCGACCCACATTACAAGCAAGTCAATACACCAAGACATACCATCACGGTGGATTTTCACCTCTTTGTCAAGGATCTTAAAAAAGAACTTCCCAAAGACTATGTCTCAAAGCGTCCGATTGTCCGCAATACTTCCCTAACCGAGTCTACTGTCTAAAACCCTATGAACCAGCGCATCAAACTCTTCCTAATTGGGCTGATGAGCTGGTTCATCCTTTTTTTGGGTTGGCTATGGTGGAAAAGCTACCCTTTGGTGAGGTGGGAACCGCCACTTTCTCCACAAAGTCAACAAGAAAAAATTGACTCTATCCTCAACCAAAGCTTACTCAGCTATAGAATCCCTGGTATCGTTCTTGGCGTGGTGGAAAATGAAAAACTGACCATCCTCCAAAGCGTGGGCTTGGCTGATCTCGAATCTAAAGACTCGCTGACCACCACTACCCCGTTCCCTGTAGCTTCGATTAGCAAGTTGGTTACAGCTTTGACCGCTTCTGCTTATTTCCAAGAAGCAGGTATTTCTTTGGATTCTCGAATTCTCGAAATCTTGGATTTAGGTGAAAAACAAAATTCTTCTGATTGGGAGGGAATCACAATCCGAGACCTGCTTGACCATACTTCTGGGTTAAAAGACCTAAGAAACTGGAGACAGCTTTTGGTCAAAACTGAGCTGAAGGATTTGACTAAACTCCCCTCCCAGCTTACAAAGCCCGACCCAAGTCTCCCAAAGCCCTTTTACGCCGACCTCAATTATGACTTGTTGGGCTATATTTTGGAAAGTCACTCCGGAAAACCCTTCGATGAATTGGCGCAGGAATATGTGCTGAATCCTGCAGGCATGACTTCTTCAAATTTCAACTCTTCCCTAGATCCAAAGGAGCATACTTCGCTCAGGGGTTATCAGCCCACTTTTCTATGGAAAAGACTGGAGGAAAAAAAGACCAAATTTGAACGCTATCCCTCGCCTTCCTCCGGCTTGATTAGCTCGGGAGAGGATTTGGGTAATGCCATGATTCATCTCAGTCGCTGGGAAGTAGGTTTTATGTATCCCTATTTGGAACTTCTGACCGGGAGTAAATCCAAACCTTCCGGTTTTCAAGAAGTGGAGCTAGCAGGTCATTCTTTTCTTGGACACTTTGGAGAGCAAGGAGCTTACAATGGCCTATTTTTCTTTTCCCAAGAGCTCGACAAAGGAATTTTTGTCCTGACCAATGGAAGAGACATCGATGACCATCGAGTAAAAATTGCCGAAGCGGTGATTTCCAGTATAATTTTGAACCCATGAAACTCTCCTTTCCCCATCCTCTGGTCATTCTTTTGATCTTTGTTTTTCTGGCTGGCATCGCCACCTATTTGATTCCCGCGGGGAAATTTGAACGTATCTTGGATGAAACCACAGGTAGAGAGTTGGTTGTCCCAGGCAGCTTTCAGTCCATCGCTCAGGAAAAACCCGCACTTAGCGACTTGCTGCTTGCTATTCCAGAGGGTGTCATAGCCGGCGCGGAGATCATGGTGCTGATCCTGTTTATAGGCGGAGCTTTTTTCATCGTGGAAAAAACAGGTGCTCTCCAAGCCGGAATCGAGGGGTTAATCTATCGCTTTCGCCATTCCAAAGCCTTGTTGTTCTACCTCTTGGGATTGGTATTTGCCCTTGGAGGAGCAGCCATTTCTATGCAGGAGGAGATCATTCCGATGGTTCCGGTTTTTGTGATTTTGGCGTCCAAACTCCGATACGATCTCCGCAGCATCATTGCCATTACCTTGGGGAGTTCCTTGGTTGGAGCGGCTTTTTCCCCGATCAACCCCTTTGTCTCCCTGCTTGCGCAAAAAGTAGCCGAAATAGAACCTTTCAGCGGAGCGGCCTTTCGAGGCGCTTTTTGGCTGCTTGTCCTGCTGGCTTGGATTACCTTTCACCGAATAATCGGTGCGAAAAAATCCAATGAAGAAGCTGAAGTTGAGCTCAAGCCAAGCCCGATTTCGGGCAGAATGGGCTTGATTTTGTTCATTGCCTTTGGAGGCATCGGCGTGATGGCGTATGGGATTACTGCGTTGGATTGGGGCTACAACGAGATGTCCGCCCTCTTTTTTGTCATCGGAATCACCTGTGGACTCATTGCAGGATTAGGGGTGAATGGTACGGCCCGCACCTACGTACAGGGATTTGGAGAGATGATCTTTGCAGGGATGATTGTGGGATTGGCGAGAAGTATCTATTTGATTTTGGAAAAAGGGGCCGTGATTGATCCGATCATTCAGGGACTTTTTTCTCCTTTGGAATCCTTGCCCGATGCCTTGGGTGTAGCGGGGATGTTTATCAGTCAGGCGCTCATCCACATTCCCGTGCCGAGCACTTCGGGTCAGGCGGTCTTGACCATGCCGCTGACGGCGCCTTTGATGGATTTGATGCAGATCAATCGGCAGGTGGCGGTTTTGGCTTACCAATATCCCGCTGCCCTGATGGACATGATTACCCCTACCAATGGTGGAATGATGGCGATCATTGCTGCATCCGGCATTAGCTTTAAGGATTGGATTTCCTACATTTGGAAGAGTTGGCTGTTCCTGATCACTTTTGCCTTGGGCGTTACCCTCCTCGGCATCCTGTGGTTTGGATAAGTCCGGATTACCAACCCATTTCACCTATGCATATCAACGATCACAACCCCCTCTTACCCTATTTGCCTGCGGCTGACCGTTACGATCAGATGAAGTACCGCTTTTGCGGAAAAAGCGGCCTCCAACTCCCCGAAATCAGCCTTGGCCTTTGGCACAACTTCGGCCACAACGCCGACCTGACCCTTGGCAGAAAAATCTTAAGACGAGCTTTTGACTTGGGTATTTGCCACTTTGACCTTGCCAATAACTACGGCCCTCCCTTTGGCTCTGCTGAAGAAAACTTCGGAAGAATCCTGCAAAAGGACTTTTTGCCTTATCGCGACGAACTCCTGATTTCCTCGAAGGCAGGTTGGGACATGTGGCCAGGACCTTATGGAAACTTTGGTTCAAAAAAATACCTCATTGCCAGCTGTGACCAAAGTCTCAAGCGAATGGGCCTCGACTATGTCGATATTTTCTACCATCACCGACCTGATCCGACTACCCCCTTGGAAGAAACCATGGGTGCTTTGGCTCAGCTGCATCGACAAGGCAAAGCGCTTTATGTGGGCGTTTCCCAATATTCTGCGGAAGATACTGCCCGAGCTTACCAAATCCTGAAGGAAATGGGAGTGCCTTTGCTGATTCATCAGCCACGCTACAGCATGATGGACCGTTGGGTGGAAAATGGCCTGTTGGACGTCTTGGGAGAAAAAGGAATCGGAAGCATCGCTTTCTCACCGTTGGAACAAGGCCTGCTGACTGACAAATACCTCAAAGGAATCCCTGCGGACTCCCGTGCCGCAAAAGACGGCAGATATCTGAAAGCAGAGCAAATCGCACCAGAGAAATTGGCGAAAATCGAAGCGCTCAACCAAATCGCTCTCCAAAGAGGTCAAACGCTTGCACAAATGGCGATTGCCTGGCTGCTAAAAGACCCTCGAATCACCTCCGTGCTGATCGGTGTATCCAAGCCGGAGCAACTCGACGACAATGTGGCTGCGGTGAAAAACAGCAATTTCTCCGCTTCCGAACTGAGCGAAATCGAATCGATTCTAAAGGCCTGATGCCAAGCCCGATTTCTACCCGAAGTGCCCTGATATTGATCGTGATCGCTCAATTTCTGGGCACTTCGCTTTGGTTTGCAGGCAATGCCGCGGCTCCTGAGTTGGAAGTCCTTTTGGGCCAACAAGACCTCGTTCCATTGATTACCACGATGGTGCAGTTGGGTTTTGTGGTGGGCACGTTTGGCTATGCTTTTTTTTCCATCCCCGATCGGTATTCACCCTCCGATGTGTTTTTCTTCAGCGCAGTATTGGCCGCCGCTTCCAATCTGATCTTACTCTTCCTTCCCTTGGAAGTCAGTATGGTTCTTGGAAGCCGCTTTCTGACGGGATTCTTCTTGGCAGGCATCTATCCCGTCGGGATGAAAATTGCCGCCGATTATGTGGAAAAAGGCTTGGGTTCAGCCCTTGGTTTTCTGGTTGGCGCATTGGTTTTGGGCACCGCCTTCCCATTTCTTTTGAAAACCTTCGAACTCTCCGTCTCCTGGAAATTACTTCTGTTGGTGACATCAGGCTTGGCCATCGGAAGTGGGGCTTTGGTTGGCTTTGGGATTCCTGATGGACCTTTTCGCAAAATCAACCCTAAGCTTGACCTTAGCTTACTCCCCTCTTTTGCCAAAAACAAAGCGCTGAAAGGGGCCGCTGGAGGCTATTTTGGACATATGTGGGAGCTGTACACCTTTTGGGCATTTTTGCCTGCTTTGATTTTCTTTTTGTCTGAGGGAAAAATCGAGGGTACTACCCAAGCCGCTTGGACCTTTGTAATCATCGCAGCTGGCGGTATTTCCTGCGCGGTTGGTGGTTTGATTTCCCTGAAAAAAGGAAGTGAACGAGTGGCGCTGATCAGTCTTATGGGTTCGGGCGTCTGCGGCTTGGTGCTGCTGATTTATCCCCAACTACCAATCGGTATAATTTTCCCGTTTCTGCTGATTTGGGGTTTGTTCGTGACGGCAGATTCTCCTCAGTTTTCTACCCTCGTGGCTCAAAGCGTCAAACCCGAGCATCGGGGTACCGCCTTGACCTTGGTCAATTGCCTGGGATTTGGGCTGACCATTGCGAGTATTCAAGTGGCAAGATTCCTTTCCGGATTTCTGGAGGCTAAGATTTACCTCGGACTATTGGCTGTCGGGCCGCTTTTGGGACTTGCGATCTATGGGTATTTTAGAAAATTCAAGCAAAAAATTGAACCCTGAACCCAAGTCTGGGAGTTGAATCGAAACCTGTAATTTCACTCAAAGTAATCCTTAACCAAGATGCCGATCAAAGTAATTGCCTTCGACGCCGATGATACCCTCTGGGTCAATGAGCCTTTTTTTCGCGAAGCGGAGGAAAAATTCGCCAGTTTGATGGAAGACTTTATGCCACAGCACGCCATCATGAAGGAGCTTTACCGCACCGAAATCGAAAATCTCCGACTCTATGGCTATGGCATCAAAGGATTTATGCTCTCCATGATTGAGACTGCCCTGCGCATCTCGGATCACAAGATGCCCATCACCATCATAGACAAGATCATCCGAATCGGTCAGGAGATGCTCGAAAAACCCGTCGAGCTACTGCCCGGAGTCGAAGAGGTATTGAGAGATTTGAATGGTGACTACCGCATCGTCATGGCCACCAAGGGAGACTTGGTCGATCAGGAGCGCAAACTCAGAAAGTCAGGTTTGGAAAAGCACTTCCACCACATCGAGATCATGAGCGAAAAGCGGGTCAGCGACTACGAAAAACTCATCCGCCATTTGGATATCCATCCTTCAGAGTTCCTGATGCTGGGCAACAGCCTCAAATCGGATATTCTTCCCGTTCTGGAACTGGGTGGCTATGGCATCCATATACCCTTTCACATCACTTGGGCGCACGAGCAGGTCGACCATGAAGTGGAGCACGAGCGGTTTTTTAAAGTGGCCCATATTGGAGAGGCTGGAGAGGTGATTAGGGCGATTGGGACTAATTCGTAGGATTTCCCTCTTCCAACCAAACTCTTACTTTAAACCAAATGTAGGATTTGACTGGAACCCCATTCTTCAGACCGGGTTCAAATTTAAGATGCGGGAAAATCGACTCGGTTGAACGGGATACATACCCATTATCGGCAGTGATAAAATCATTACCCACCACTTTTCCATTCTCATCCACATGAAGAAGATAAGACCCAAACATTTTAGTGTCCCAACCATACACACCAAAAACTTCATTTGAAACGGTAATCAAAGGAAGAACCTCATTTTTATTTAACAGCCGAGGATACTGATCAGATAGCTCGTATTCCTTTTGAATCAAATAGGATTCAAGTTCCTCTGTTTCGATTTCTGCCACCAATTTTGGATTATCGAAGAGCGGCTTTTCCTGAAACTCCAGCACTTTACCATTTTCAATTCGGTATTCTTGATGGAGCTTTCCATTAGGATAGTATTTCCTGTAATAACCATGGAGTTGACCGTCACTCATTTCCCGATAGTCGGTCAAAATCCCGTTTCTAAACATTTTTTGGATTCCATGTTCCTTATAGTTCTTCAATTGAAATTCATGTCTAAAAACTGTCTCCGGTAAACTACCTGACTCAAACATGTATATCCCATTTCCATCTTTCAGCAGCTGATTCCCATTTTCATCCCAAAAATTGAGGTATTTGGGAGGGTTTTCCCGACGATCTACTTCCAGCATTTTGGAGCCATCAGGATAGTACTCAAAATACGGCGCTGTATGATTTCCATTTGCATCCATCAAGTAGGAATACTTGACCGTCCCGTTATCATGCCAATAAGTTTGCTGTCCAACATTCCTGTAATTTGGAGCTTCTTTTCCTCGATAAGAAAGTTGACCATTCGGGTGATAATACCTGATTTCTTTGATATCGGTATCTGGAAAAAGAACTTCTTCACGGTTTAATTTTCCATCTTCGCCAAAATACAGTTGCGCACCTACCTGAACCCCATTTTCAAAATTAAACTCCCTTAGTATGATCCCTTCAGGAGAGGTAATCGTCATTTTCCCTTCCTTGCGATTGTTGACTATCTGAATCTCTTTAACTCCTTGAGTGAGTGGATCAAACGAAATCGCCTTACCGCTAAAGATTGGAGGTAAAACATTTCCATTTTCATCTCGCACATACATGTGAGAATTGGCTCTTACATAGGCCTCTATTTTACTTTCAGAAGAATCGTCATTTGCAAAAAATTCCTGGTCAAGCTGCTGTAAGGTGAAATCCATCCATACTTCTTCCTTTGGCCGATTTTGATACCAGGTTTCAGCCTTTTCCAAGATTTCCAACCCTTTATCGTCTCCTACTCGCTGGTAAAACTTCTTGATTTCGGGAATCATATAGGCATAGCCATTTTCAAAAAAATAAGAAAAACCACCGTTCGAAACTTGGCCATCCAAGTAAAGCCAGAAATACAGTTCCTTGATCTCAGGCCTAAGCTTTTGGATCAGCAAATTCAATTGATTTTCATTATACCATTGAGGTAATCCATCTACAATTTTTGAAATGAAATAGACCTTATCGAGTGAAAAGTAATCGGCTTTTTGAATTTTAGGAAAATCCTGATCCCTAAAATCCTTCAATAAAGGCTTCTCCAACTTGACCTGCTGTGCGGAAAGAGGCAAGGAAAAAAGGAGAAATCCAAGAATAAAGTGGGTTGGTTTAGCCATTTTTCGGAAACGATCGATTTTGAAAAACATAAGGGAAAAATAGTCAGAAGAATTTCTATAAATCAAACTTTAGTCGATAAAACTGAGAAAACTTCCTTTTTCTTTAAATCATTTAATAGGTGTATCCGGAACACTGCACTTTGGTCTCGAGAAGCGAATTTTCCTTTAGGAAAAATCCTCCCGTCATTCATCGGGACAGGGTCCTTGACCCCTTGAGAAGAAGGAATGAGCCTATTTTGAACCTCAATACCTACTTTAAATAGGTAAAGTGCAAGCAAAACGATACACACATTATTCAAAGAGTTCAATTCAAAGTAGTGGAAAGGAAAAATCACAGATCCTAATTCTCCAACACCTGCTTTTCGTCCAACAGCACCTTTCGCAGCTTTTCATAGTCCAACTCCTGCACGGCGATTCCCTCATCGATCACCAAGGATGCCGCAGCCGCCGCGCTTTGTCCCAAAATCATAAACACAGGTTCCATCCGGATCGAGCCAAACGCTGTATGCGAACTCGACACACAGACGGGCACCAGCAAATTGGTGCATTCGGACTTTTTCGGAGTCAGGGTCCCATAGGAAATGGAATACGGCTGCTTGGGATGCACGCCAATATCTCCTTCGTTTTGCACAAATCCTCCCGGAGTCACAAAGCGCTGGGTGTTGTGCGAATCCAATGAATAGGAACCCATGCCCACCGAACGGGGAACCTGCTTGGCACCCAAGACATCGTGCTCGGTCATCACGTACTCCCCGATCATCCGGCGCGCCTCGCGAACATAGATCTGATGTGGCCAATTGCCATTGTCGACAAATTCATCCTTAGCCAGTCCGTAATGGGCCATTTCGGCACGGACGGTTTCAGGTACTCGGGGATCATTGGCAAGGAAGTACATGAGCCCTTTTTGGTAGGCCTCATGCTCCTTGATGATTTGGTTCCTTCGCTCATAGCTCGCCTCGGGGTAGTCGTAATTTTTTCCGATGTAATCGGTGGAAAAAGGCCCGTGATTGTTGGTGTCGGTCTTCAGGTTGGGAATAGGGTCATACTTCCAAAACGTCTCTTTCCAGCCTGCTGCATACACCCTCGCCAGCAACTCGTATCGGGCGGGATCATAACCGTCAGGCTTAGGAAAAGGCACGCGATTACTGGGATTACGGCTCAAAGCCATGCGGAAGTTGTAGGCCTGCAAGCGCTGATCCCCTTCTCCGTTTTTCCCCGGGGGCAAGGAAGACACTTCGGGCAATAGTCCGCTTTTGGGATCGCCAGGGATTCGATACGCAGAAATGGAGTCATAGAAGTAATGGTTGTGCTGAAAAACACCCACCTGCACCCCGTTCCACTTTTCCCCATAGACCGAATTGGCCTCCCGACCCACGTGGTAACTCACGCCTGCAGCGGCCATCAAATCTCCCTCATAGGTGGCGTCGATAAAGACTTTGCCTGAATAGGTTTTCCCCGAAAGGGTCTGAATCGACGCAATCTTACCGTTTTTCTTCTCCACACCCTTTTCCCGGTCGAGCCATTCATCCCTGTGAACTTCCAATTGGTGCTCCTTAACCCAATCCTCAAACATCCGCTCGGCGGCATGGGGCTCAAAAATCCACATCGTACGGTTTTCCCCATCAATCGCAGGCGTGCCCTGACCTTTGTTGCCATACTCCTCCCGCTTCTGCCACTTCCAAGCCGAATCCTGCTGGTAGTGCAGGTAAAGCCGATGGTAAAACTCCCTCGCCAAGCCTCCGATTACGGCTTTATTTCCCGTGTCGGTAAACCCCAACCCTCCCGAAGAAAGGCCTCCCAAGTGACGATCCGGAGAAACCACGATCACGGATTTCCCCATCTTTTTAGCCTGCACAGCCGCCGTAATGCCTGCGGATGTACCTCCATAAACAATCAGATCGGCCTGAAATCGTTGTGAAAAAAGAGGTTCGCTTACCAGAAAAAGGAGTAACGCGAATAGAACTCGAAGGAAAGTGAACATGGACTTTTGGGTTGAGGGGAAGAGTTAAAGTAAAATAAGAATTGAATTCCAAACTTCTAAAATCCTATCCGTAATTGTTGAGTGGAAGAAAATGAAAAAGACCTATCAGGTTTTGAAAACCTGACGGGTCTGAATCCAGCCAAATCTGGTCTAATTCTCATTCTTGAATATCCGCAATGAAACCATTCGCAGAATTTAAACCATGCATTTGGAAAGGAGATATATTTTAGGTTGATCAAGATCCGAAGGATTGAAACAATTAATGACCCCCGGTGTAGCCGGGGGTTAAAGTAAAAAACTGCAAAGGGAAACCCTGAAGGGGCGGAACTTTGATGTTTCACCCTTCCAGGGCTCAAGGACAATCAATTCCTTATTTTCCCTGCACTTCGTACAGGGTCATGAATGGTTTGGCTCCTTCAGAGCCATTTCCCAAGAATCGCAAATTTTATACTGCTTTCAACTTCGAACAGGAGGGTAAGCAGATAATCATATTGTCTTTTTTCAATCCGAGAAATGCCCATGAGAAAATGCTTCTCACACAGGAAAATGATTATCCGGGGCATTCCATCTGACCATTAAAAATAAAATTATAAACAGATGAAAATCTGTGACTTTTTCTGTGTTCAACTTGTCTGACGGCAGTCAGGTCTGTGGGAAATTTTAATCACTTCTTCGAAAAGGCCGCAAACTCCGAATTCAGCAACTCATCCGTCACACTCGTCCCCGAATGAATTAAAATCCGGTAGCGGAACGTGGCTGATTTTCCTTCAGCCAACTTGAAATTGAGCGTTTCCTTGCCGTTGCTGAGGGCTTTTTGACCGAGTGGGTTTGCTGCAAACAAGCCATAGCCTCTCGCATGCCAATAGGTCGGATACCCCGGATTATTCGGATGATCGAGAATGGTCAAGGCCACCTGCTCCCCTTTGATGACTCCAGTCAACGTCACCCATTTGCCTCGGGTTCCCCAAACTTCATCCCCTACTTTGCCTTCGCTGCTGCGGTACTTACCTGTCACGCCTTCGTTATTCAAAGTGGGAACTGCGGTGGCTATGCCATTGGCATCGGTGAAGAGCTCGGGCTTGTCCGATGGATGCTCCAACTCCCGCGCCACCCGGATAGCAAACATTCCCTCTTTGTTGTCCTTCATGTCCACGTCGAGGCCATAGGCGGTCAAGGTGCTGATGCGGTCGATCATGCGTTTGGTCCCTTCGGCATGGAAAACAAACTTGGTCTTTTCCTTCAGCAAAATACGTCCGTCGGGTCCGATCCAATCCATGCCCACGGTCAGTTCGGCTTTGTCCCCCATCTCCTTGAGCTCGATTTCCTCAGAAGGGATGATCGTGCCATACCCGCTCTTTTTTTCAGCAGGAATCGCATCGGAATTGTTCCAAAAATCAAGGCCGTTGACATCTCCGTAGTTAAACCAATGCCCGATATGGTGAGGGTGATCCACGCGCTCTCCCGGTCTAGGTTCGAGAGGAAAGCCTCGGGTAAGGTCTGCACCACCCAAACTTCGAATCGGGTACAGCACAGGCTTGGCGATGGTCTCCGGATAGTAGTAAGCCGTGAAGAGTTGACCGTCTATCAACACTTCGACTTTTTTCTCCGCATCTTTTCTCACCAACTTGACGATGGGTTTTTGAAAATCTGCCGTATCGGAAGACACTTCTTTATTGCCTGAGCATGCTTGGAATGTCATGAAAATTAGGCTGTAAACTACCACAGCCTTGATTTTTTGAAACATGGATTCGATCTGATTTAGTATTGGAACACTTTGCCTCCGGCCATCACTTCCTGCTTTTCTTCATCGAAAGTTACAAATTGACCGGTACGAAGTGCAGCCGTTGTCATAATATTCGCGATCGAATGGTTATAACCTGCCATCACGTCGGCATTCGGCTTTTTACGGGAACGCACGCATTCCATCCAGTTGCGCATGTGAGCTGAGGTCATGGGATCCGCACCGGTATTGGCACCTGTTTCCACTTGTACTGCCTCGCCGAGCTCCATTTCCGGAAGGAGATTTTCCTTCAGCCCCATCGCTCTCGCCTGATTGGCGGAAAGCCCCCCATTGGGAGAGATCTTATTGGTATCCAAGTTTAGCTCGCCAGCATTGGAATAATAAATCTCCTTGGTACCACCGGCAGAGTTGGTAAATCGGGAAGAATAGATCACTTGGAAGCCTTTACTTTTGTCATTCAGCGGTCCATAGTCAAAGACCGCCGTCATGGTATCAAAGTTTTGGCGGCCGTCTTTCCACAGGTAAATGCCTCCGTTGGCAGCCACGCTGCGTGGGTGCGGCAGGTCGGTAAACCAGTGCACCGTATCGATCTGATGCGCCATCCACTGCCCCGGAATCCCGGAAGAGTATGGCCAAAACAACCGGAATTCCAGGTATTTGCGCGGATCCCATTCTGTCTTGGGACGGTTCATCTGGTAGCGATCCCAGTCGGTATCTTCTTTTCGAATTTGATTGACGAGGTCAGCGCGTCTCCAGCGACCGGGTTGATTCACATTCCAAGTCATCTCCACCGCGACGATATCGCCAAATTTGCCGGCTTTGATAAAGTCATGGGCTTGGTGATAGTTGAGTCCACTGCGGCGCTGCGAACCCACCTGCACGATTTTGCCGGTACGAAGGACCGCTTCTTTGGCGGCACGGTTGTCAGCCATGGTTTCGGCAAAGGGCTTTTCCACATAGGCATCTCTACCCGCTTCTACTGCTTCCTTGCAGTGCAGGGCATGCTGAAAGTCCGCCGTGCTGATGATGACGACATCTACATCCTTGCGGTCATAGAGTTCCTCATTGTTGCGGCAGGCAGCGATGTCCACTCCTGCGCGTTCCTTGACAAAAGCCTGTGCTTCGTCCCGTCTGCGGCTCCAGATGTCCGACACGGCGGTAAACTGAAAGTTCATTTCCTTGGCGTGAATCTGCATGGCAGGAACCAGGGCGCCACGGCATCGGTCGGAGAAACCTACAATGCCTACATTCACCCGGTCATTGGCACCGAGGATGCGGCCGTAACTTTTTGGGGAAAAAGCCATCGCACCGAGGCCAATTCCGGCAGTGGTGAGGGCTGATTTTTTCAGAAAATCTCTTCTGGATTGATCGTTGGTCATAGGGTTATGGATTTATTGATGTTTTGTTTTTATGTCGGATGTCAGATGTCGGATGTCGGATGACCGATGTCCGATGTCAGGCTGAGCACCTGAGAGAAGGGAGTCTCTAATTCGAAGCCTTGCTTGTTAAGGTATACTTTCAAATTGATCACTAAATACTGACCACTGAGACTGCTTACTGATCACTGATTCTGAAGACTGATCACTGCGACTGCTTACTGATCACTGAGACTGCTTACTGATCACTACCTACTTCCAGCCACCAACCCCTTAAACAACTCCAGCTGCTCCTTTAGCGCAGCGACGCGGTCGGCAGGTTGCGTGCGGGCTTCCATCAGGATCCAGCCTTGGTAGTTCATCTTGGCAAAGAGGCGAAACAGCTCGGGATAGGGATAATCACCCACGTTAAACTCGCGGACGTGCACCGTATCGCCAAACCATTTTTTCACCAGGTCGAAGTTATGTTCCAAACCCGGAGGCAGCAGGTCTTCCGCATTGCAGTTCCAGCAGACTTTGACATTCGGTTCGGTGACCTGATCAAAGATCTGCTTCATCACAGGAAGCTCCTGAGTCGTGGTGCCGTGCACTTCCACCCGGATCAGCTGCCCGTAGTCTTGGGCAAACTTCCCCACTTCATTGAAGGAGCGGGCGATCTGTGCGATGGTCTTTTCGGGCGCAACTTCCTTGGGTATGGCATTGGGCTTGACCTTGATGCCGGTAGCCCCGATGTCATGGCAAAGCTGGATGTAGGCCTTGGTACCTTCGATATTTTCCTTCAGCTTGGCGGGGTCGGGACTGTGGTATTCGTAATTGCTCCCGTAGCCGAGGCAGGTGACCGGGCTGTCAGCAAAGCGCTTTTTGACTTCGAGTCGCTGGGCCTTGCTGAGGCCCACTTCCACCGCATGGGCATGCTGGGTTCGGAGCTCGACGCCGATCACGCCCGTCTTCTCACAGTTGGCGATCAGGGTGGGCAGGTCCCAATCCTTGGCCCACTCGTAGGTAACGAGGCCAAAGCGGAGGTCAGCAGCAGGAGTAGCGCTCCAAGCGAGGTAAGGAAGCAGGGCTGCACCAAGTCCGGCGATGGCGGACTGCTGCAGGAAGCCCCTTCGGGAAAGGTCTTTTGGGTTCATCCTATAAAGTACGGATTCTTCCCCGTCTGACCTTCCTGAGTAGACTGGAAATTGCGGAAACGATTGAGGAGGGAGGAAAGATAAAAGCCGTTCCGAAAGGGGACTGGAAGGGCGGAAAATTCTATAATTAGGTTGCTTTTTGAATGTGATCCACGACTCAAAGAGGACTTTTTGAACTAACCAACCCTACAAATCCAACTGAAATTCCGATTCAATCCCCATAAGAACCTCACCGGTTTTCCCGAAATAATCGGGACAGGCAGTGCAACAGCGCTTTCATTGTTTCCCGATGTTCATCGGGACGGGCTGTACTCCGCACGCAACGAAAGCTTAGTTGTTAGCAGTAGGATTTGAATCTTGTTTTCTCAACTCTCCTGAAAACCTAATAAAAAGAAGAAATAGCGCTAAGAACATCTTTTCTATTTCTTGGTAATATTCAATAGGCTCGGTTATCGTATTATGATTAAGAGGAAATGTAAAAGTGTTTTTGTCATCAATCATTAAAGTTTTTATTTTCAGAGTATCTTCATCAAGGTATGGGGAAATGCCTAACGGCATTAAGGTACAAATAAATGAATAATGTAATGTAAAATGTGTCTGTTTTGAAATTTTTTCAATTCCAATTTTTTCGCTTTCAAAGTCAGTTTTAAAAACAAAATTGTCGATTAAATTACTTGGATGAGAAGCACTGCCTAAAACAGTTTTCATGTGCTCAAATTCATTTTCTAAATCTCCCATCCAATGTAAATTTCTTCTCTTCAGTTCTTCATTAAGAAACTTTTCTGTTTTTCCCTTACTTAAATATTTATGCCAAAACTCGTTTGACTTTTTAAAATTTGAGATTTTTGCATAATCTTGAGTGAAGTTTTCATCTAATTTAAAGCGAGTCCACGTTAATGATGTTTCATATAATAGTCTTAATATCATTCTTGCGTCTGTATCAAGACCATAACTGCATAAAATTCTAATCGAAGTTAAATGTTTTATTTGTCTAACAATAATTTTATAATAAGTGCCTGAGATTTTATTCCCTTGAGTAATGCTTAATAAATTAAAATCAGCAAGAATTCGTAGTAAAGCAATATATTCATCAACGTATGCAAATAGAGCAGCAAAACAAGAATCTTTAATATCAACTTTAATTTCTTCATTTACGCTTTCTCCGAAAGTTTTTTCAGGTAAAACAAATCCACGTTTTTGATACATCAATTTGATGGAATTTATAGCGTGTTGATATGATAAATATGTTTGTGACATTTACGAAAGTTGTGAAATCTTACTGCTAACGTTTTGCCGCTTGCCGCAGTGGGGGATTTCGGAGCACTTCACTGTCAACCA